>OFMG01000144.1_pt1 | contig 104806 bp, 95 predicted proteins | sample 1541751 | NCBI WGS metagenome assembly OFMG01 (sample SAMN04209232, study PRJEB22552) | human gut metagenome | biome: gut; material: feces | host: Homo sapiens | place: USA: Oklahoma
GAAAGTGGCCTACCGCTCCTTCCCTCAGTGGGAGATCATGGCGTTTGTCGCTTTCCGCTTAGAAGAGTTTGCTTTCGCTCTGCAAGAAAAGTATAGCAAAGAAACTCATACTCGAACAGGAACCGAGAGTTCCTAATTTTCGGTGAAAGTAGGAAGCATCGTTCCACTTTTTCGTAGCATCGTCACTCTTCAACTCCGGAAAAATTCTATATCATTGCGTAAGCTTCAAATAAATATCCCTCCGTTTCAACAGCTTGATGGGGAGAACGCAGCAGCGAAGCTGCTGGATCTGCCGCCGTTTTGCGCCAGACAATACCCAGTATGATATGACGCGCAGCATCATATCACTGGGCAAGGCTGCCGCCCTTGACCCGCGCAAAGAGCTGCGCTCTCTGCACTCTTGCTCCGGGCAAGCTGTCCTGAAGGACAGCTCGTCCGGCTTCAATATGTATCGAGAACCAGCGTACTCGCCAGCTCTCTCAATTGCAGATCAGCACCCTGGTCTGCTTAATATGTTAAGGTCTCCCATATTCGCCCTCGGCACCCTAGGAGTGGGGAATCGTCCGGCGGCGGATTCTCACCGCACCATTGGCATTTCAGCCACCCCGCCTTCGTTATGGCCGGGCTACGAGTTACAGAAGTACCTTTTGCGAAGTACCGGACGATTGAACTATTCTGTTTTCAAGGTGCAGATTTTATAGAAAATCTTCGAAATTTAGGGCTTCCGAAAAAATTATCCCTCTAATTGATAGCCGACGGAAACACCCAAAATACAACCATGTTTTCAAAAGTTAACAGAAAAGTCACAGATTCGGAGTTCAGCGCTTAAGAACGCTGTCTGTACTATTAACAGAAAAAGTACTCTGAAATAGGGGGTGTTGAGAAAATTTTTCTGGCAGAATTTTGTGCCCTGAAAAAGAACCCTCCATATACTAGCCATCGAAAATGCCCATTTGGCACCCTTCAAGGTGATTTTGTAATCAAATTGTCATTTTCGCAGGTGATTTCAGCTAAAAAAACACCCCTCTACTTACTAGCCCGCGAAAATGGCTATTTCGTAGCATTGAAAGCGACTTTGTAACTGATTTGTAATAAAAAACGGCAAAGCAGATAGAATCCGCTTCACCGTTTTTTGATTGTAGACACGTATCAAATGATTTAAAGTTCATCAAAACTCTGCTGGCTTTCCAAAAAAGTTTTGATTTTATTAAAATCATTTATTGCATTTAAAGGATCTTTGCGCATTTGCCGAATGGAGCATTCCCATACGATGAGAACTCGGATGCCGCTGTTTGTTAATTGCTCATAAACAATTTTGTCACGTGTTACATTTGTTTTAAATTTATTAGTCCAAAAGTCAATGTGGCTTTTCGGCGTATAGGCATATTTACATCCTTGATGCCTATGCCAGAAGCATCCATTCACGAAAATTGCGACCTTGTATTTTGGAAGATAAATATCTGGATGTCCAGTAATACGATTGTCATTCTTACGATATCGGTACCCTTTTGAGAAAAGCAGCCTTCTAAGATATATCTCCGGAGTGGTATCCTTGCTTTTAATAGCTGACATATTTTCACTGCGTTTTTTCTTTGAAACGATATCAGCCATTATAGATTTTCAACTTCTTTCACATACGTGACAAAATGACCCAGTGTCCAGATTCGTTCACGCCTATCAGCAGGATATGCCTGAATATATGGTTTTGGAACAACTAAAATGACATTTTCAGCCTGCATCTCGTCCATCTGTGCAGCAGAAATCCCCTGCTGCAAGGTACAAAGATACTTTGGCCGATCACGAAGTCGATCAGCCTCATTTAAAATTTGTCGCCAACGATCCTTGCAGGTTGTTTTCGCTGCAAGAGAAACCAATCGGTCAGTTGAATACGCTGCATCATGATACGCATCCTGTGAGGGAAAAATAAAATCAGGTTTCTTATTGCCCTCAGTGATTGCTTGAGCCTTATAACGGACCCCATTGCCATCAAAAATCGCAGCAAGGTGGTGTTCAAGACTTTTTCCAGCGCGGCTTTTTCTTCGATTCAGTACAATATTGGCTGTATTTATAAAGTCCTCAACCGATGGAAAGCCATGAGTTATCATATCACCATATCGTGCATATTCCAAAGCACGAAACAGTTTGAATTCCGCATCAGTCCAATCAAGCAATTTGCGATCAGGGTTATCTATAATAAAGTTTTCATGATCATACACAGCATTCTGGATTCGCCGCGCAGCTGCGGACATTTCTTCGGATGCAGGAAAATCTACCGTCAATCCAGAAATAAACTCTTCTATTGCTGTTTTTTCGCGAAGTTCAAGGTCTGCTTCACGAATTTGAATCAATCGATTTGTCTCTGTTGGACTGACACCAAATGCATCCAGAAACTGATTAATATCATCTTCTGTGTTAAGAACAAATCCCTGATAGTATTCTTCGCTATCCATAACCAGAACGAATAATGCACCAGTATATTCGGGACGCAAAAAAGGAAACCCTTTGCCAAAATTTGTGATACGATATTCGTTTCGTGATCCCTGTCCGTAGTAAATAAAACGGCTTCTCCTTATAAAATCACCCTGCCATTTTATTTCAACCCACCGATCCTTATTCTGTCCACGCTCACCCGGAGTTTCAAATAGAATGGGAATGGCTGGTTTTGCAATATAAATTCCTTCCTGATGACCACCGGTCAATCCGGTATCATTCGCTGCTAGGAATTTGCAAAACACCTTTTGACCATTTAATGCCGCGGATATCGCATAAAGTGCAATATTTTCCATTCAACCAACCTCAGAAATAATCATTTCATCCCTCGACTGGCTGCTTTCATTATCCAGCCGTTCAATCTCTTTTACAATAAGTGTGGCAACATTTTCCATAAGGGGAACAACAACTGAATTACCAAATTGACGGTAAGCTTGGGTATCCGAAACCGGAATTTTGAAACTGTCAGGAAATCCTTGAAGTCGCGCACATTCACGTGGAGTTAGACGCCGCGGGTTTTTTCCGGATTGTTCAATCAGGATTTCCGAACCATCCTTATAATATCGTGCGCTTAACGTACGAGATACACCATCTAATGGGGCAATGCCATATCCAAATCCATTTCCAGCGGCCTTGTGCTTTGCGGCATAGTTTTGAAGATATGCCCACAACTTGTCGGATAGCGTATATTTGGTATCGACATTTGTTTCCAGAATATCCCGAATAACCGGCTTCGGTGTTTTGGGCGTAATATCAAATCGGAATTTATAATTGTAACCATGGCCATAGCGTTTTCTATCAAATCCAACAATCAGAATACGCTCTCTGTGCTGCGGTACAAAATTCTTCCCATCGAGTATCTCAAAAAAGACTTCATAATCAAGTTCTTCAAGGGCTTCACGAATAATCTTAAAGGTACGGCCCTTATCATGGCTGCACAGATTTTTAACGTTTTCAAGCATAAAGGCCTTTGGCCGCTTTGCTTTTAGAATTCGACACACATCAAAAAATAATGTTCCCTGCGTTTTATCTTCAAAGCCGGTCGCTCTGCCAAGGCTCTGCTTTTTAGAGACACCCGCAATGGAGAAAGGCTGACAGGGAAAACCGGCTACCAAGATGTCATGATCTGGAATAGAGTTTGCATCTACCTGAGTAATATCGCCTTCTGGCTGTTCGCCAAAATTAGCCAAGTAAGTCTGTTGGCTGTATTTGTTCCATTCGCTGGAATACACGCAGTGACCACCAGCGTGATCGAATGCAATTCGCATTCCGCCAATACCAGCAAACAAGTCAATAAACGTGAAAGAGGCATCCACCTTTTTTTGAGACTTCTGCTGACTCAACATTCTAATTAAAACTCCTGATACACAGTTTTGCACGGATTGCCCGTTTTCATTAGCGTAATCAGATAATTCATCGAAAACATTATCTTCAAGTCGGATATGAAGCTGCTTGGACATTGTATGCATCCTCTCTGGGAAAATTTTTGTACCGTTATTTTCCCAGTATATCACCGGTTCAATCTTATCGCAACAAGAAATTGTTGTTTTGCTTGCCTTTTTCTCAAAAAAGGTGTATTATATATAATGGTTTTTTATGTCAGGGAGAGGAAATGGAATAATGCCAAACGTAATCGATCTTTACGCTGGAGCGGGTGGGTTAAGCTTAGGTGCTGCAAGAGCCGGCTTTACGGTTACCGCTGCTGTTGAACTTGAACCACACGCGATTGAAACACATTCTAAAAACTTTCCTAATACCATACATATCCGTAAGGATATTATGGAATTAACCGGTTCATCTTTGCTGGAGATAGTAAAGATAAAAGACAAAAAGCCTGATGGAATTATTGGAGGCCCACCCTGCCAAGGTTTCAGCAGCATTGGTCAGGGAAATGTTGATGATTCACGAAATTGCCTTTTCATTAAATTCTTTGAACTTGTTGAAGATATCCAGCCTTCTTTCTTTCTGGCAGAGAATGTGCCTGGGATTATGAATCCCAAATATGATGAAATTCGAGCAAAGGCTTTCCAGCATGTTTCACAATATAGCATGTTCCCCATAAAAGTTGCGGCAAACGAATATGGTGCGCCTACAACTCGTACACGTATTTTCTTTATTGGCTTTCTCCCTGGCAAAGTAAAGCCCATTACAAAGGAAGACATCGAACAGAAAAAGGTCTTTCCTGACGCAATGACGACCGTGCGCCAAGCGTTTGAAGGGCTTCCCGAAAAAGAACAAGTGAATGGTGAAACCGGATTTGGTATACTGGAATCGAGTTATTTTGATACGAATCACCAACATTCTCAAACGAAGTTCTTTTACGAACATACAGTTTCAAGACGCCCTCCATTAGTTGGCGATCCTGATTATATTAAAGGCTTTATGGAAAGGCATGAAGTAAACGGCTTTCTTCCGACAGTACATACAGATAAGGTAGCGCAACGTTATGCCAATTTGGCCTATGGCCAAAAAGATGAAATTTCAAAGTCAACGCGCTTAAATCCAGATGGATTTTGCCCAACGTTACGTGCAGGTACCGGACCGGAAAAAGGAAGCTATCAAGCTGTACGGCCTATCCATTATAAAGAAGCTCGTGTTATTATGCCGCGAGAAGCGGCCAGACTTCAAGGATTTCCGGACTGGTTTTGCCTGCCAGATACGATATGGCACAGTTTCAGGCAAATTGGCAACAGCGTTTCTCCGATTGTTGCTGAACAGGTTTTGAGTGTGATCTTTCAAAAGCTGACCAAATGATAATTGGGATAGTATTTGTAGTATGCAATGTAACTGTTCACGGCATCCAAGTGCTTATCATCAAAGATAAATGGAAAATCTGTCATAAGCGTTTGCTGATCGGTGATTGGCAAACGCTTATTTAATTCTGAAATTTCCTGAACCGAGAGAGCAGGGATTTCAATTCTACTGGGTTCAGTATCCCAAGAAAAAGTATTATGCGGGTATGCCTTTAGCGAATCTCTGATTCTTGATTCCAAACTGGGGTCATTTAAAATGATGCCGGTAAATGTAAGCATTTGCTGTCCGTCTGCATAGACTGTTGAAAAAAGTGGAAATAAGAAGTTCGCACTGTATTCAAAGCTTAGCAACGTTGCTGCCTTTAAAATTTTCAGCAACGTTATTGGATAGTTGTGCCGCGTAAGACACTCTGCTGTGAGTTCTGGAGGAAGGTATGCATCCTTGACTCTGCTTCTCAATGTTTCTAATCGCGCTGCCCGAATACTATCCGGATTTTCTGATTTCTTCCCAAGAGAATCCGGGTTAGCGTTTAATGTGATTCTAACGATATCTCCTGGATTCAATCGCTCCAGCAGTGTTGTATAATCAGCTAATTGGGCACCCAGTCCTGATGGTGAAACAAAATCAAGCCAGAAAATATTATGGTCGGTATCGTTGGGCATAAATCTTGTCAGATACGCAGTGCTGTCCATATTTTTTACATCTATACAATTGTACGGCAAATTGAACTTTGCGCGAGAAAACACCTGTGGATCGGCTTCAAGTGAGATCATTTTGGAAATATTTAAGCGTTCATGTAATATTTTAAAATCATCAAACATATATGATCCGAATCCTGTATACCAATAATCAGCAACAGGAAATACCGATGTCAAGCCTATCAGTGTTTGCACAAATAGATTACGATCAATACTTTTATTTGGCCGAAGATGATAAAATGGTTGGCTGGCCATATTAATTACCTTCTTTTTTTCTGGCTTCGTCCAGAATCATTTCAAAACACTTTTTTCCAACGTCTGAGGGGGAAATGGAAAAAGACCGATCATTGTATACATATTCAATGATGTCTTCAATTTCATCCAATGCTTTAGTGTATCGAATGACTTTATAGGGCTTGTCATTTGGAGGTTCTGGCAAATCCGGACTATAAACAAGTCCACCCTTATTTTGACGCAACTTGATATGATTGTTTTTCTCCAGTTCACTGGCAGGAACGAGCAAATCGCCGACAGAGGTTCGTTTTGCAGCAGTAGAATACAAACGTTCTGTTTCATTTTGCCCTTTCCAGCGGTTTGTATAATCTGTAAACATTTTTAGACCTTGGCGCATTCGATTTTTAACGGCAGCATAAATATATGATGAAGTATCTACACCGCGTTTGGTTGTTGTCATGGGAAGCTTTTTCGGGTTGTTGCTTTCGAAGATTACAATGCCACGAATTCCTATGAACTGTGTATGATACTGCGGCACGCCTGCTTCTCCCCAACCAGTAAGATGAGACTTGTCATTGTATAGCACCACACGATCATTGCATACGACCGTCCATCCGGCATCTGCTGTCGAACGCTTTAAGTCGTTTTCATCATCGATATCTTCCGGAGAGGGAGGTGGAGCATAAAATCCGATTACAAGCTTTACACTTACGTCATCAAAATTCTGCGTATAGATGAATGGCTTTATTCCAGCATCTTCTTTTGTAACAAGAAGTTCAATAGGGAGTGGAGTTACTTTTCTACCATTGATACTTATTTCAAAACCCTTTTGAATAATAAAACTGTAACTTTGCTCGATTGCCTTTATAAGCTTGTTAATGTACATACCAAGCTTATCAGCGTTGTTCCAAAGCTCAGCGATTCCATTGTTGATATTTTTAATTTCAATGCTTGTCCCTCCAGTGGGAAGAACATTGTCATCGTGTAATTCTTCAATCGGGAAGTTCCAATCGTCTTCAGACGAAGACCAGTCTTCAGGGATAGTTACAGTATAGAGGCAGCCATCATTCCGCGTAGTTACGACAGCAGACCTGCCGATTTTAAAAATAGCACGTTTCATACCGATTCCGTAGATACCAACTGTTGGAAGTTCATCATCAGACTTTTCTGCAGAGCGTCCCATACGAAACGCGTATTTTTCAGCCACTTCCATCGGGATGCCACCACAATTATCTTCTATGGTGAAAGAGGTATCGGTTATTGTGATTTTAGAGTAGAAACCATTATAAAAGTCTGGTGTATCACGTGTTGTCAAGCCTTTTTTCTGACGTACCACACCATCCAGACAATTATCCAGCAAATCAAGAATAGCATCATTTAACTCAATATCACGAGTAAGCATTCCCACAAAAAACTCTTTTGTAGGAAATCCCTGTGCTGTTTTTGCCATCTCAGTTCCGCCTTTCATTTTTTATTAGGGGAGCACACTTTTGTCTATTATACAACTATACATTATGTGTAGCAATAGAAATTTAGACAAAATACCCAGTAAAGAAACAGCACGCCAGAACTAAAAGCCCTGGCGTGCTGTTTCTTTATTGATAACTTGACTCAATCAATCGAAAAAGACCATTTCTTTTGCTCGATTTTGAATATCGTTCATTCTCTGTACCCATTCCATCTGGTTGGCAGCTTTCAATTCTTCAATCACGCCTTCAGCATTTGACATCTGCTGAATGAGAAGATTTAACTGCTCGTGCACTTGTTCGTCAACAGTGAGCAGATAACTGTTCATCTAAAGTCAGGTCGGGAAGATAATAATCACCAACAGGGACATAGTCCAGATCATTAGTTTCATGATGGAATCTGATTTTCAACTTTTCCATTGTGCTCTTCTCCATATTCTTCCCATTTACTTCTTCTGCGGTGGAAAGTTCCAGCTGTCCGTTTGCAGATCCATGAACCCACTTTTTGATGCAGCCCTTTATAAGTCTATACCCGCCCACCACACGCCCGATTTTTACACCAAAACTAGAACAACGCTCTTTTTGCTCTGCACAAAATCCTGCATCGTTTGGCGTAAAATTGGCGTATGGCGTAGTTTTCGCTGGAAATCCATCAAAAGAAAAAGCCTGAAACTTCTCGGTACATCAAGAAGTTTCAGGCTTTGTTTCGCTTAAATTGGAAATTTACTGGTCAATCGGCTTCATCGTGGGGAACAGCAGCACGTCACGGATAGATGCACTATCAGTAAGCAGCATCACCAGACGATCCACGCCGAAGCCCAGACCGCCCGTGGGGGGCAGGCCGTACTCCAGTGCGTTGACGTAGTCGTAGTCCACCTGTGCCTTGCACTCGGGCTCCAGCGCCTTGCGCTCGGCCACCTGACGCTCGAAGCGGCCCTTCTGGTCGATAGGATCGTTCAGCTCGCTGAAAGCGTTGCCGTACTCGGTGCAGTCGATGAAATACTCAAAACGCTCAGTGAAAGCGGGGTCATCCGGCTTGCGCTTGGCCAGCGGGCTGATCTCCACAGGATAATCGTAGATGAAGGTGGGCTGGATCAGCTTGTCCTCCACAAAGGCATCGAAGAACTCGGCCAGAATGGCGCCCTTGGTGGGCACTTCGGGCAGCTCCACGTTGTGTGCCTTGGCGGCGGCGATGGCATCTGCATCGGTCTGCCAGTCGTTGAAGTCTACGCCGGAATACTTCTTCACGGCTTCCACCATGGTCAGGCGCTCCCAGTGGCTCATGTCGATCTGCTTGCCCTGATACGGGATGACCAGACTGCCGCAGATCTTGAGGGCAAGGCGCTTGTACAGCTCCTCCACCAGATCCATCATGCCGTGGAAATCGGTAAAAGCCTGATACAGCTCAATGGTGGTGAACTCCGGGTTGTGCTTGGGGTCCATGCCCTCGTTGCGGAAGATACGGCCCACCTCGTACACGCGATCCATGCCGCCCACGATCAGGCGCTTGAGGTACAGCTCGGTCTCAATGCGCAGCACCATGTCCATGTTCAGGGTGTTGTGGTGGGTGTAGAAGGGGCGTGCGGAAGCACCGATCTCGAACGGAGTCAGGATGGGGGTATCTACCTCCAAAAAGCCCTTCTCGTCCAGATAAGCGCGGATCTCCTTCAGGATGCGGCTGCGCTTGATGAAGGTGTCCTTCACCTCCGGGTTTGCGATCAGGTCCACATAGCGCTGACGGTAACGCATCTCGGTATCGGTCAGGCCGTGGAACTTCTCGGGCAGGGGGCGCAGGCTCTTTGCCAGCAGGGTCAGCTCAGTGGCGCGCACGCTCAGCTCGCCGGTCTTGGTGCGGAACACCTCGCCCTTCACGCCGATAATGTCGCCCACGTCCAGCTTTTTAAAGGCGGCGTAGGCATCGTCACCCAGCTCGTCGCGGCGGACGTAAAGCTGGATATCGCCCTTGTCGTCGCGCAGGTGGGCAAAGCTTGCCTTGCCCATAACGCGCTTGGACATCATACGGCCTGCCAGTGCCACCAGCTTGCCGCTGTCGGTCTCGTTGGGCAGTTCCTTAAATTCTTCCTTCAGGTCAGCAGAATAAGCGTCCTGCGGGAACTTGGTCAGGGTAAAGGGGTCGTTGCCGGCGGCCTGCAGGTCGGCCAGCTTCTGGCGGCGCACCTGTACCTGCTCGCTCTCGGACAGACCCGCAGCGGGGTTTCTCTTTTGCTCTTCCATGGTTACTCCTACTTAGTTTGCAGAATGGGTGATGGCCAGCACAGTGTACTCCACGGTCTGGCCGGTGGGCAGCAGCACTTCGACCTTTTCGCCCACAGCCTTGCCCATCAGGGCGTGGCCCACGGGGCTCTCATCGCTGATCTTGCCGTTGAAGGCATCGGCTTCGGTGCGGCCCACGATATCGTATTCCTCGGCTTCGTCCTCGCCGGTCTCGCGGATGGTGACGTGAGTACCCACGGAAACGTTATCCACGCTCAGCTCGCTCTCGTCGATTATAACTGCGTTCTTGATGGTCTGCTCCAGCTCGGTGATGCGGTTTTCCACCAGACCCTGCGTATTCTTGGCTTCGTCGTACTCGCTGTTCTCAGACAGGTCGCCGTGGCTGCGGGCTTCCTTGATCTCTTCAGCCAGCTCCTTGCGGCGGACGGTTTTGAGGTATTCCAGTTCCTCCTGCATTGCCTTCAGACCGGCAGCGGACATCTTGATCTCTTGTGCCATTTGAGAATCTCTCCTTGTTATTAGCTGTATTTGTTTCGCGCAGCCACAAAGCCGCACAGGAATGCCATTTTGACTACACTATTATAATAGCAAGCCGGTGCCTTGTCAACAAAAAAGGCGGCAGTATGGAGGAAAAAGCGGCGCTTGCCGTGTGCCTTTTCCATGCTGTCCCGGAAATCGTGCTCTCTCCCCTGCTTACATGAAAATGCGATCCCGGAAAGTCCGCAGACCTTCCGGGATCGCTCTGACATCTTTTTGCTCAGATAAGCTTCGGCACCTCTGCGGTCAGCAGCTCTGCCAGCCGGGCGTGACCCTTGCAGGTCAGGTGCATGAAGTCCACCTCGTTGAACTCGCACTCGGCGGCATCCATAAAGTGCACGCCCTGCCGCTCGGCTACGATGCGCAGCTGCTCGGCGACCCCGCGGGATTTCTCCACGCAGCCTGCACCCATGACGGCATCGTGGAAGCCGTCCTTGATGCAGGGCGGTGCCACCACCAGAATGTTAGGCGCCTTGCCGCCCCAGCAATCCACGCTCTTCGCCTTGAGCAGCAGCCGCTCCATGCCCGCGCCGATGCAGGCGGCGTTTGCGCCAAAGCGCTCCTTGACGTCATTCGTGCCCAGCATGATGACCAGCAAGTCGATGACCTCATGGCTCTTGAGCAGGGCGTAGGCCACGCTCAGCGCATCCATGGACTCATGCAGCGGGTCCACGAACACGGTAGTGCGGCCGGAAAGTCCCTCCTCTGTGACCAGATACTCCTCGCCCAGCGCCTTTTGCAGGCGGCAGGTCCAGCGCTCATCCTCGTTGAAGCGGATGCCGTGGTCGGCGCAGTCGTTGGGGTCGGCACAATAGCCGTGGGTGTTGGAATCACCCAGACAGAGAATATGCTTTTTCATAACCAAATTACTCCTTTTCCATCGTCTGCCGGAAGTAGTACACAGCGCCCACCATCCCGGCATCGTTGTGCAGCTGCGCGGCGCGGATCTCCAGCTCCTCGGCAAAGGCGGGCATGACTGCGGCCTTTACCTTGGCGGCAATGGGCTCGATGAGCAGCTTCTGCTGAGCAGACACGCCGCCGCCGATCAAAATCAGCTGCGGGTTGAAGATATGCACCATGCCCGCCAGTCCCTGCGCGATCTCGTCCGTCCATGCGTCCAGCAGCGCCAGCACGGTCTTGTCGCCCGCCTCAGCGGCGGCAAAGATGGCGCGGCCATCCCTCCATGCCGGGTTTTCCTCCTGCGCAGCGCGCACCAGTGCGGTGGTGGCGGCGTAGCGCTCCCAGCATCCCTTTGCGCCGCAGGTGCAGTCCACGCCGTCCAGCGCGTGGGTGCGGTAGTGGCCCAGCTCGCCGCCCAGACCCCGCGCGCCTTCCAACAGACGGCCTCCGGTCAGGATGCCGCCGCCCACGCCAGTGCCCAGCGTCACGCCGATGACGTCCGTATAGCCCTGCGCACCGCCGACCCACACTTCGCCCAGCGTCATGCAGTTGGCGTCGTTGGCTACCGTGACCGGCAGGCCGAAGGTCTTTTCCAGTTCTGCCTTGATGGGTGCACCGATGTAGTTGGGCAGGTTGCCGCAGGTGCCCGCCACGATGCCCTTGCGGCTGTCGATCTGACCGGTGGCAGAAACGCCGATACCCGCAAGGCTTTCCGCCGGGGTGTTCTGCGCGGCAAGGAAGGCTTGTGCAGCTTTCAGCACCGTGGTCAGGATGGGGGTGCGGTAGCCGTCAAAACTTACGCTCTCCTCAGCTTTCGCCAGCACCATGCCGGCTTCGTCCACGATGCCCAGCTTGACGGCTGTGCCGCCGATGTCGATACCAAGATAGTGTTTCATAGCAGGCACTCCCCTGTGTTATTTCTTTGCGGCGTTGATGGCACCGGTAAAGCGTGCTGTGATCTCTGCCGGGCGGGTAATGGCACCGCCCACCACCAGCGCAAAGGCACCGGCTTCCAGCGCCTTGACCGCCTGCTCCGGGTAGTGGATGTGACCCTCGGCAATGATCTTTGCCGGGCACTCTGCGGACAGCTTGCGGATGAAGTCAAAGTCGATATCGTCAATGCCGGTGGTCTCGGGGGTGTAGCCGCGCATGGTGGTGCCCACAAAGTCGGCACCGGCTTCGGCGCAGAGCATGGCGTTTTCAAAGTTATCGCAGTCTGCCATCACCAGCTGTTCGGGGTACTTTGCCTTGATGGCGCGGATGAACTGCGCCGAGGTGGAACCGTCCGGGCGCAGCGCACCGGTGCCCTGCACGGCAAGGATATCCACCCCGCAGGCCACCAGCTCGTCCACTTCCTTCATAGTGACGGTGATGTACATGGGCGTGCCGGGGTAGTCCTTTTTGATGATGCCGATGACCGGCAGGTCCACCACCTGCTTGATCTGGGTAATGTCCCGCACGGTGTTGGCGCGGATGCCCACAGCGCCGCTCATGGCGGCAGCTTTTGCCATCAGGGGCATCACGCCGCCCTCCTTGGTGTACAGCGGCTCGTGCTCCAGTGCCTGACAGGACACGATCAGCCCGCCCTTGATCTGTGCAAACAGCTTTTCCTTATCCATGGTCTTACTCCTCCATTCTGATCTTGACAACTGCCTTGCGCACGCTGACGCATCCGTGCTGTACAAGGCCGGGTTTATGCAGTTCCTCCGGGAAGAACAGTACAAATCGTCCTTCGCCCAGTGCACCGGTCACTACGCTGGCACTGTCCTGAAAGCCGCAGTCCCCGGTAAACTCCCCGATCTCCGCGCCGGGCAGATTGGTGTAGCCCCAGCCCTCGCTGCCGGTAAGGTCTACCTGCAAGTCGGCGTAGCGCTTGTGGTACTCCGGGTGGTAGCCCGCATCCGGGTGCAAGGTGGCGTCCATCAGGTTGATGAACACCTTGTCCCCGTCCACCTCGGTGCGCCCCAGCGGCAGAGCGGCAAGGTCGTGGGTAAGCAGATAGTCAATGGCGGTATCCAGGTTGGGGTGCAGTCCCCTGTACCGGCCAAGATGCTGCAGGGTATCGCAGATCATTCGCGTTTCCTCCAATAAAAGAAGCGCCCGCCTCCCCTCTGGAAAAGAGACGGAGAGGGGCGCTTTTATTCTGTTACAGCTTTGCGATAGCGGCTTCGATCATGGCCTGTGCCTCGGCAACGATGGGCTCATCCTCGGGGATCAGACCGGGCATCGGGGCGCGCACGCTGCCCAGTTCCAGCCCGTACATCCGGCGCAGGATCTCCTTTTGCACCGCATACAGGTTGCCGTGGGCAGAGCACATCTTGTAGATGATGCGGTTGGCCTCGTACTGGATGGCGCGGGCTTCGGCGATCTCGCCCTTTTCCAGATGGGCGTTCATAGCCAGATACAGCTCCGGCATCACGGCGTAGGTGCCGCCGATGCCGCCGTCTGCGCCGATGACGCGGCCGGAAACGAACTGCTCGTCCGGGCCGTTGAACACCACAAAGTTCCCCTCGCCGCGGGCAGCGATGCCGGCATCCTTGAACATCTGGATGTCCTGCGTGGGCATGGAGCTGTTCTTCACAGCCACCACGTTGGGGTTCTTCAGCATCTCGTTCAGCAGGCTCATAGTCAGCGCCGTGCCTGCCAGCTGCGGGATATTGTAGATGACGAACTCAGTGTTCGGGGCGGCTGCGGACATATCGTTCCAGTACTTGGCAATGGCGTATTCCGGCAGGTGGAAGTAGATGGGCGGGATGGAGGCAATGGCGTCCACGCCCACGCTCTCGGCGTGACGTGCCAGCTCCATGCTGTCGGCGGTGTTGTTGCAGCCGACGTGAGCGATCACGGTCAGCTTGCCCTTGGCTTCGCTCATCACGGCTTCCAGAACGGTCTTGCGCTCGTCGACGTGCTGGTAGATGCACTCGCCGGAGGAGCCGCCCACATACACGCCCTTGACGCCCTTGGCGATCAGGTGGCGGGTCAGCGCCTTGACCCCCTCCACCGAAATGTTGCCCTCTGCGTCATAGCAGGCGTAAAAGGCAGGGATGACACCCTGATATTTTTTGATATCTTTCATGTTTCAAGCCCTTCTTTAATTATAATTGTAAGTTGTATCAAGCTCGTACGCTTTCCAGTTCGGGCAACGGCATCAGCGCCCTCTTGCGGTGCCCTGCATCCGCTTCGACCCTTGGGCGGGTCTCGCGTCTTGCAGACCGCTGCGCCAAAAATTGCTCCCTGTTTCGGCCGCAGGCCGCGGTCGCAATTTTAGCCTTTGACCGCACCCATTGCGATGCCCTTGGTGAAGTACTTCTGGAAGATGAGGAAGATGATGATGATCGGCACTGCGGCCAGTGCAGCACCTGCCATGATAAGACCAAAGTCGGTGCTGTTTTCTGCCTGCAGCTTTGCAATGCCCAGCGAGATGGTCAGGTTGCTGGTGCTGGACAGCATGATCAACTGCATGAAGTAATCGTTCCAGCTGTTGATGAAGGTAAAGATGGCCAGTGCGCCGATACCGGGTTTGACCATGGGCAGCACGATCTTGACAAAGGTGCGTGCCTCGCTGGCACCGTCGATGCGGGCAGCTTCCAGCATTTCGGTGGGGATGCCCTCACTGAACTGCTTCATCAGGAACACGCCGAACGGCCAGCCCACGATGGGGAAAATGACCGCCCAGATGGTGTTGTACAGGTTCAGTGCGCTCATCTCCCGCAGCAGGGGGATCAGGATGACCTGCTTGGGCAGTGCCATGGCACAGACAATGAGGGTGAACAGCAGCTTGCGGCCCACAAAGCGCTTTTTTGCCAGCGCATAACCGGCCATGGCGGCGGTCAGGCAGGTAAGGATCATGGACATGACTGCCATGAACACGGTGTTGATCATCCAGCGGATGGCGGCGGGAGCCATGGGACCCACCGAGAAGTAGACAGGCTCGCCGTTGGCGCTGAACTCGGAGCCGAAGGGCACAGCCAGCTGCCATAGCGGGGCACGCTTCCCGGCAAACAGTTTCTGGTAGTTGGTCAGCACCCACTGGCTGGGCCACCACTCGGGGGTGGTGGCGTTGATGGCAGCACCGGTCTTGAAGGAGCCGGTGATGATCCAGTACAGCGGGAAGGCGAACAGCACCGCCATGATGCTGATGAGGATGATCGCCAGAATGGTGTAGGCGCTCATCTTTTTCAGTTTACTGGGATGGCGCTTCAACGGTTTTTGCTTTTTTGCAGCAGTTGCACGCATTGTTCCGCACCTCCTTAATTATCCTTGTTGCCCAGCTTGAACTGGACAGCAGACAGAATGGCGATGATCACCGCCAGCACCACGCCCATGGCGTTGCCGTAGCCGTACTTGTACTGCTTGAAGGCGGTGTAGTAGATGTAGTACATAATGGTATCGGTCTTGTGGTTGGGGCCGCCGGAGGTCAGCAGCTGGATCAGTGCAAAGCACTGGAAGGAGTTGATGGTGGTGATGACCAGAATGTACAGAGTGGTGGGCATAATGGCCGGCCACTTGATCTTCCAGAAGCACTGGAGGTCGGTAGCGCCGTCCACCTCGGCAGCTTCCACGATGGACTGATCCACGTTGCCCAGTGCCGAGACGTACAGCACGATGGGCTGACCTACGGAGGTGGTGAGCAAGATCAGGATGATACAGCCCAGTGCGAACCGCTCGTCACCCAGCCAGTTGATGTTTTTGTCCAGAATACCAAGGCTCTTGCCCAGATAGTTGAAGATGCCGTAGTAGTTATTGTACATCCACTTCCACACCACGGTAACGGCAACCGAGCCGGTGACCACGGGCAGGTAGAACACGCAGCGGAAAAGGCTTGTGGCCCACTCCGGCAGGTCCACGATGGCGGAGGACACCCACAGCGAGAAGATGCAGGTGATGGGTACCGACACAATGACGATGACGAAGGTGTTCTTTAATGCGCCAAGGAAGATGGGGTCAGCAAACAGGGTCTTGTAGTTTGCCAGACCCACAAAGATATCCGCGCGGTTCATGGTGGAGTCAAAGAAACTGGTCACCACGCAGAGGATCATGGGGTAGATGACGAAGCCCAGAAAGAAGATCAGGCTGGGCAGCAGGAAGCAGTAGGAGGCGAAGGTTTCGCGCCGTACCAGCGCACTGCTGCGTTTGGGCTCTTTCATTGCCGTCTTTGCAGCCAAGAGGATCACCAGACCTTTCGTTTGAGAGTGTTTTTCCGTAAAAAGACCCCTCCCTCACCCGGAGGAAGGGGCCTTGCGGTTCAGCTGTGATGCAGTTCAGAGAAACTGGCGCTTATGCCTCGGCAGCAGCGGCTGCGTTTGCGTTGTCCACAAAGGTCTTGACGGCAGTCTCGACGGCTTCGCCGGAGCCCACGCGCTGCAGCATATTCCACCACTCGGTGCGGGCAGTGGTCCAGCCCGGGGTGATCTGGTAGTAGTCGCCCAGATAGCCCATGAACTTGCTGTACTCGCTCATGACCTCGTTGCCGGCGTAGATGTCGCCCACGCTGGTGCGGACGGGGAAGTAGGTGGAAGCCAGCACGCTGTCCTTGACCTGAGAGGGGTCGGCAGCGATGAACTCGATAAAGGTCTTTGCAGCTTTGATCTTGGCCTCGTCGCCGTTATCAAAGATGCCGAAGCCCCAGATGCCGCCGCACAGCTTCGGGTCGCCGCTTGCGGTGGGGAATGCCATGGGGAAGATCTCATCGCCGCTGATGGTCTGGCCTGCGGCAGCGGTGTCAGCGTTCAGCTGCTGTGCAATGTTCCAGCAGAAAGCCATCTGCAGGGTGCCGTTGCGGAACAGGGTGATCTCCTCGCCGCCGTTGATGGAGGGATCGAAGTTGACGCCCTTTGCATCGTACAGAGCCTGAATGGCCTTGATGTTCTCGGCAGAGTCGGCGGTGTACTTGGTGTGGGCTGCATCGGTAAAGGTGCCGCCGTACATATTGTTGATGATAGCACGGGTGCCCTGGTCGCCGCCCTGACCGCTGCAGTAGATGGCTGCCACGTTCTCGTAGCCGCCCTTGTACAGTGCGTCCACAGTGTTCAGGAAGCCCTCGGTGCTCCAGGTGTGCTTGTCGGTATCGATGTACTGGTCAGCGCCCACTTCCTTGACCTTGGTCATGTTCACGGCCATGCAGTGTGCGGTCATGCACAGGGGGTACTCGTAGTAGTCGCCCTTTTCGTTGTGGCAGGCAGACTCCACAGAAGCGTAGATGTCCTTCTTGGCGTCATCGGTCCACAGATCGTTCAGCGGAGCCATAACGCCCTTAGCACCCCAGTTGGCCACCAGACGCTCGGGGCCTTCCATGACCAGATCGGGTGCGCTACCGCCCTCGATGGCGGTGTTCACCTGATCATCGCCGTTGGTGTAGTCCAGATACTCCACGGTCACCTTGATGTCGGGGTACTTTGCGTTGAAGCTGGAGATCAGGTTCTGGACGGTATCGTCATTGCCCCAGCCGCCGATGGGGTATGTCCACAGCTTGATGCTTGCGCCGGTGCTGGCTGCACTTGCAGCAGCGGAGGAAGCGGTGGAGGAAGCAGCAGTGCTGCTGGAGGCGGAACCGCCGCAGGCGGCCAGTGCGCCGGCAGCACCCAGAATACCGGCAGCCTTCAGGAACGAACGGCGGGAAATGCAGTTTTTCATGGTAGATTCTCCTTGTTCATCTTCTTCGACCCATCAGGGATCGTGCTCCGTTTTGCTCGTAGCGGCTGCTCGTGTCCGCAGCCGTTGTTTGTAGCCTAATTATAGAAAATAATTTTCATTTTGTCCATTCATTCTTTTCATAAATTTTCATTTTTAAACCCAGCAGCCTGCACAAAATTGTGGGATATCAGAAAAAACACAATAATTTTGCACACTTCACTTGTCAAAATAGTTACAAAGCGGTACACTTCCCGCTGTTATATTGAAAACAACTTTCAGAGCCCAAATTGTAAAAATGAAAATCATTTTCACATTTTGAAGCGTTTTTTCCGCCAAAACTGTGCCCTCTGCACAGAAGCGGCGGGTAAAATGTGGTCATTACGCCTCTTGCACAGCGGCGCAGTTTCTCTTATACTTTTATATAAGAAGGTAAACACGAACACGGCACCGGCACCCGCCGGCGGCCCAAGTCAGGAGAAGGAAAAGAATGTCTACTAATTTTTGGGAGCTGCTGCAGCAGCATCAGGGCGACCTGACAAGATCCGGCCGCACGGTGGCGGACTATCTGGTGCAGCACGCTGCGGAGGCACAGTATCTGTCCATATCGTCGCTGGCCAGAGAGTGTCAGGTGGCTGAGGCCACGGTGTTCCGGTTCTGCCGGGCGCTGGGCTTTGAGGGCTACCATGAAATGCGCATTGCGCTGGCACAGGCCAACGCCACCGGCGTGCTGGTGAACCAGCAGGAGCCCGCCCCGGACGCCGACACCGCCACTTTGTGCGAGCACGCTTCGGCGCTGTTCATGACCGCCATCAACGGCACCCAGAACGCCCTTTCGCCGCAGGCGGTGGAGCAGGCCGTGGCGCTGCTGCACAGTGCCCGGCAGGTGTTCTGCATGGGACAGGGCGGCAGCATGGCAGCCGCCAACGAGATCTGTGCCCGGTTTGCCTGCATCACCAACAAGTTCCGCGCCGTTGCCGACAGCCATATGCAGGTAATGGCTGCCAGCCTGATGACCGAGCAGGACGTGGTGCTGTTCGTCTCCTACTCCGGCGCTACCCGCGACCTGATAGAGACCCTGCGCACCGCCAAGGCCAACGGGGCAAAGATCATCCTGATCACCCACTACGAGGACTCCCCCGGCGCAAAGCTGGCAGACCTTGTGCTGCTGTGCGGCGCACAGGAAAGCCCGCTGGACTCCGGCAGCATCCCCATCAAGGTGGCAGTGCTGTATGTGGCCGAGGTGCTGGTGCTGCGGTACATTCTGGACGACAAACCCGGCAGCACCGAAGCGCAGGAGCGCACCACCGAAGCGCTGGCTGTAAAGCTGCTCTGAGCGGTTGTCTCCGGCAAAACGTGCAAGCAAAAAAGGTGAAGTGACCAAAAGATCACTTCACCTTTTTGTTTTGTCAGCTCGGCAGCGGGGCGTCCGTGTCCCCGCCGGGGTCTACGCCAAAGGCGTCGTCCAGTTCCTCCGGCAGCGGGTCGGGGTCTGCATCAAAGGCGGCGTCCGGGTCTACGCCAAACAACTCGTCCAGCTCTGCCGGCGGGGCATCGGGGTCAAAGGGTTCTGCAGGGTCGACCGGGTCAGAGTCCACTACAGGGCGTTGGGCGGCGGTCTTTTTCCACTGGGCGTAAAGCTCTACCGTGTCGCCATCCCGCCAGTCGGTCACGGGCACGCCGTTTACCCAGTACCATGTACCTGTGCCGTCCTCTTCCGTGTTCCAGCCCGCAAAAGCATAGCCCGCCCGCTTGAACATACAAGGGTGCACCGTTACGTCCGCAGCGCTGCGGCAGTACACAGTCTTTACCGTTTCCTCAAGGGCATCGTCCGGCTCAAAGTTCGCGTGATAGTGCAGGGCAAGGCCGGCGGACGGTGCGGGGCTGCTCAGCCCCGGGGCTAAGCTCGAGCCGGGCATAGGGGTGGTGGAGCCGGGGGTGTTTTTTTCCTTTACCACGACCCAAATTTGGCATTTTCTCAACGTACCGTCATCGTTTACCACCACTCCATGGTCACCAAACTTTGGTGTACCCGATGGTATCACCAGATTGCCTTTCAGCGTTGTATTTCCGTTGAATTTTGTATAATTGCTATTAGCTTCCGGTTTTTTACCCAGACTATATCCAACCGGAATATACGTCTTTCCACTATTTACAGTATTCTCTTTGAATTCAAACTCCAACGGCAAGCCATAAGGACGGGCATAATGTTCTTTGTAACTTTCACCTTCTGGGTATCCCCGGTATCCGCATTTGCTTCTACTTCTGCGATTGTGTCTGTAAATGTAATCTTGGAAGGTACGCTCCACTCGTAAGAAGCGGTAACAACATATTCCACATTGGTGCTTGCTGTCGTGGTCCGGTTATTTTTCATATTTCATGTTGTATTCTTTAGCAAAGCAGCCTCAATCGTTTACTTTTATATAGCAAACGGCAGTTTTTACTTTATTTGTAAAAAGTTGGCAAGCTGCACCGCGCTGCGCGGCGCAGCCCATGGCAAGGCAGCACAGCATGAGCTATGTTCACCTTTGATGTGAATCAGGTGAAAAAGCAGACAGGCCGCATCCCTTGACTTCCGCCTTTAGGGGGAGTATACTCCGTGGCAGTGAAATATTCGGCTATGACGAGAAAGAGTACCCGGAAAGAATGCTGCAGAGAGCTGCCGGCTGGTGCAAGGCAGTGCAGGGCGTCCGTGGGAAGATCCTCTCCGAGCTTTCCTGCTGAATGGGCGGTGTATACGCCCCAGTAAGCGGGAACGGCAGGCTTCCGTTATCACGAGCCGCGCATTGTTGGATGCGCACTGAGGGGCCGGGCTTTGCACCGGCAATAAGAGTGGTACCGCAGAGGAGTTTATACGCCTTTGTCTCTTACGAACCGTAAGGGACAAAGGCGTTTTTGTTTGCGGGAAAGCCATTTCCCGGATGTTTCATTGCCTTTACATCCGCAAAAATAAGTGTTCAGGAAAAAGGAGTATCATCATGAAAACATTGGAAAAAGTAAGCGATTTTGTGGGCAAGTACATGGCCGTCATCGTCATTGTGGTGGCGGCACTGGCGCTGCTGTTCCCCGGTCCCTTCAGCGTGGTAAAGACCGCATGGGTCAACACCCTGCTGGGCATCGTCATGTTCGGCATGGGTCTTACCCTGAAGCCGGAGGACTTCAAGGTGGTGTTCAGCCGCCCGAAGGACGTGATCATCGGCTGCATTGCACAGTTCACCCTGATGCCCTTTCTGGCATGGGCGCTGACCCAGCTGTTCCACCTGCCCACCGAGCTGGCCATCGGCGTCATTCTGGTGGGCACCTGCCCCGGCGGCACTTCCTCTAACGTGATGACCTACCTTTCCAAGGGCGATGTTGCACTGTCCGTTGGCATGACTGCCGTTTCCACCGTGCTGGCACCCTTCCTCACCCCGCTGCTCACCCTGCTGTATGCCGGCCAGCGCGTGGATGTGAACCCTGTAAATATGTTCCTGTCCATCGTCAAGGTGGTGCTGGTTCCCATCGCACTGGGCTTTGTGGTCAACCACTTCTTCCACGCCTTCACCCAGAACGCCGTCCGGGTGCTGCCGCTGATCTCCACCACCGCCATCGTGCTGATCATCTGCGCCGTTGTGTCTGCCAACTCCGCTAAGATCATGACCAGCGGCCTGCTGATCCTTGCCGTGGTCATCCTGCACAACCTGCTGGGCTACCTCACCGGTTTTGGCGTGGGCAAGCTGCTGAAGCTGGATTCCACCAAGTGCCGCGCGATCTCCATCGAGGTGGGTATGCAGAACTCCGGTCTTGCCACCTCTCTGGCCGCTGCCCACTTTGCACAGTATCCGCTGGCAACCATCCCCGGCGCTGTGTTCTCGGTGTGGCATAACATTTCCGGCGCTGTCCTTGCCAACTTCTTTGCCCGCACCGCAGAGAAGAAAGACTGATCCTTCCTACATATAATATAAGGGGCTGCTGCACAAGGTTTCTTCCCTGTGCAGCAGCCCCTGCTTTGTTTATAATATGTGTCGTGCGCGATGCCCTGCCTTTGCCTGTTTGCCGCTCTGTTGCGCAGGCAAACCCTCCGATAAACAAAAAACGCACCCGAACCCTCTCGGGTTCGAGTACGAACTGTTTGGTGGAGAATTAGGGACTCGAACCCCAGACCCCCTGCGTGTGATGCAGGTGCTCTAACCAGCTGAGCTAATCCTCCATATTCGCTTGTGTTGTGCGTTCCGAACTGGAACGTGATTATTATAGCACGGCCTTTGCCGAAATGCAAGCCCTAATTTGAAAAACTTTTACTTTTTTCGAAACCTTTTTTCTGGCTGCAAAAATGTTGCGCCGAACACCGGTCGTGCAGCATTGCCGCCGGGCAGCAGCAGCTGCTGCGCCCTGCACAAAAAATGTGCGGCAGGCTGTTGCTCTTTGCCTGCAAATCGTGTATACTTGGGGGCAGAAAGCTGCATAAGAGAAATCGAGGGATGAATATGCTGACACTTCGCGGGATCATCACGCTGGTAATATTGGCTGTGCTGTTTGCGCTGGCTGTGGTCTGGATCTCCAGACAGGGCGGCTGGAAGGGCGAGGGCTGCAGCGGCAACTGCGCCTCCTGCCACAGCCATTGCGAGGATCCGGACGCTAAAAAGAAATAACCCAAACAGGGCTGCTGCACCGTGTTTCGTGCAGCAGCCCTGTTTTATGGGAAGGTTTCCTTTTATTATACGTTTGTGCCCCAGAAACGCCCGTGAGCGTTTCCGGGGCACTTTTCACTGTTATTTCCGTTCAGAACGCGCCGCGCTGGGCGGCGTAGACGGCGATAGTGCTCAAAAGATCCTGCAGCGCCTTCTGGTAGGTGGTGCGGCCGATGTGCAGCTGCTCTAAGATCTCGTCCTCCGGTCGCCGCTCAAAAAAGCGCATCCGCAGCAGATCTGCCCGCATGGGGTCGTGCGCTTGATAGTAGTCGATGCCCTCATCAATGGCACTTTGCCAGCGGCGGTTTTCCGGCGTGCGCGCCCAGTGACGCTCACCGTACCTGCGCAAGGCGTTCCGGGTCAGGTCTCGCTGTTCTGGTGTCACTGGCGCTTCCCCCTTTTGGGCAGTTCCAGCGCTGCACTGCGCGAGAACCGGTTCTCGGCATCGAAAAAACAGGCGTCCCGCTCGGCCATCGTCAGCCCCAGCATGGTGGAAAGCCGCTCGGCTTCGTCCAGCTTGAACTGGGTCTCGCCCAGCAGCTTGTGCCGCAGGGTGTTGCTGCTGATGTGCAGCACACTGGCCACATACTGCAGCTTGTAGCCGCTGTCTTGGATGTAGGTGTAGATCAGGTTTGTGTTTGCCATGGCTTCGCTCCTTTTTTGTAGTTCACCGCATTTGCAACAATTATTGGTTGTATTATACTCCGTTGTTGATTTGTTGTCAACCTAAAATTCCCAAAACGCGCGGGAATTGTTGATTTTCAGGAAATTTTCTGCTATACTCAACCCAGAACATTCTATCGCACATTACAACGCATTGTTTTTAGGAGAACTGCCATGTCCGATCTATCTACCCGTGTCCGTCTGCGCCGGGAGCAGCTGGGTCTTTCGCAGCAGGAGCTTGCCCGGCGCATGGGCTACCGCTCCCGTTCCTCTATCACCAAGCTGGAAAAAGGCATCAACGACCTGCCCCAGTCCAAGGTAGAGGAACTGGCGCAGGCGCTGGAGACCACCCCCGCCGCCCTGCTGGGGCTGGGCGCGCCCTGCGCCTGTCCCCCGGGCTTTGAGCCGCTGCCAGCCATGGTGCAGGTGCCGCTGATCGGCTCCATCGCCTGCGGCACCCCCATCACCGCCGAGCAGAATATTGAGTGCTATATCGGGGTGCCTGCCGCATGGCACGCGGATTTTGCTCTGACCTGCCACGGCGACAGCATGGCACCCACAATATGCAACGGGGACATCGTCTGCATCCGCTGCCAGCCCGAGGTGGAGCAGGGCGAGATCGCCGCCGTGCGGGTGGGCGAGGAAGCCACTCTCAAGCACTTCCACCGGCAGGGCGATGCCGTGATGCTGCTGGCGGACAACGCCGCCGTATGCCCGCCCATGTTCTACGCCGGAGAGCAGCTTTCGGAGCTGCACATCGAAGGCAAAGCCGTGGGACTTTGCCGCGGCTTATAAGATAAGGAGAGAAAGGAGCAGCCTGTGTTCGGCAAAAAGAAAATGTCCCCCTCCTACGACCCCACCGCCCAGAAACCGGTGCTGCGATGCAGCATCTGCACCGGGGAGCAGGTGGCCGGGTTTCAGGATCTGCACACCGGCCATTTTACCGAGGTGCAGTTGATCCGCGGCCCGCAGGAATTGCAGGCCTTCCGCAGCCGGTACGGCATCCCCGCCGACTGCCCCATTGAAAAGATCTATTGAGCAAGGAGTTCATCATGCAGCAGGCACCCGAAGCCATGACCCTGAAGGTCATTGCCCATATCCATACCGCATTTCCCACCAAGTTCGGCATCCCGCGCCAGAGCGGGCTGGTAGAAGAGCTGCGGGGCGAGATCATCTTTACCCCGGAATACCGCAACCCCGATGCCCTGCGCGGGTTAGAGGATTTCAGCCACATCTGGCTGGTATGGCAGTTTTCCGGCGCAGTACGGGAAAGCTGGTCCCCTACCGTGCGTCCGCCGCGCCTTGGCGGCAACACCCGGGTGGGCGTATTCGCCACCCGGTCACCCTTCCGGCCGAATCCGTTGGGACTTTCCAGCGTAAAGCTGGAGGCCATTGAGCAGCGCCCGGACGTGGGGCCGGTGCTCATCGTGCGCGGTGCCGACCTGATGGACGGCACCCCCATCTACGATATCAAGCCCTATATCCCCTACGCCGACTGCCACCCGGACGCCGCCGAGGGCTTTACCGGGCAGACCCGCGCCCACCATCTGGAAGTGTCCTGCCCTGAAGCGCTGTGGCAGACCGTGCCGGAAGCCGACCGCGCCGCTTTGCAGGGCGTGCTTGCCAGTGACCCCCGCCCCTCCTATCAGCACGACCCGCAGCGGGTGTACGGCATGGAGTTTACCGGGCTGGAGGTGCATTTTACCGTGGACGGTGATCAGCTCACCGTGCGGGACATCACCCTGTTATAAAAGGAGCTGTTCATGGAACTGCGGACTGTCAACACCTTTCTGCACATCGCCGAGCTGCACAGCTTTTCCCGCACTGCGCGGCAGCTGGGCTACTCGCAGTCGGCGGTGTCCTCCCAAATTGCACAGCTGGAAGCCGAACTGGGCACCCCGCTGTTTGACCGCGTGGGCAAAACGGTGCGTCTGACCGATGCCGGCCAGACCTTTTTACGCTACGCCCGCACCCTGCTGGAAACTGCCCAGCAGGCGCAGGCCGCCTTGCAGCCCGCCCAGCAGGTGCGGGGCAGCCTGCGCATTGCGCTGGCGGATTCCGTATGCAGCACCTTTTTGCCGGGACTATTGCAGCGCTACCACGCCCGCTGCCCGCAGGTGGAACTGGTGCTGCATACCGCTTCCACGGACGAGATGCTGCAATTGCTGAGCACCAATCAGGTAGACCTTGTCTACACGCTGGACCAGCCCCTTTTGCAGCCTGCGCTGGTGCTGGCGGCAGACGTACCGGAGCCGGTGTGCTTCATTGCGCCGCCGCAGCATCCGCTGGCGCAGGAAAGCATCATCCCGCTGGATCTTCTGCCCCGGCAGGAATTCCTGCTCACCGAGCGGGGCATGAGCTACCGGGACGCGCTGGACCAGTGCATGGCGGCGCACGGTCTTGCCATCCACCCCTATCTGGAGCTGGGCAGCGCCGCGCTGCTGTGCCAGATGGTGGAGCAGGGCATGGGGCTTTCCTTTTTGCCGGAGTATATCGTGCGCAGCGCACTGGCCGAGGGGCGTCTGGCGCGGCTGAACGTGCCGGACTGCACCGTCATGATGCACCGGCAGCTGTTCTACCACCGGGATAAATGGGTGACCCCGCAGATGAATGTGTTCATCGAGCTGGTGCAGCAGCAATAATTGGCAATTACAAAAGACACAGGCGTGCCCGCGGGCACGCCTGTGTCTTTTGTTTGATATTATTTGCCGGCAGCCGTTGCTGCCTGCTCCTTTTCCATCCATTCCCGCACACGGTCGGGACGGTTGGTGATGTAGGCATCGGCGCTGGTACGCAGCAGACTGCGGACGGTATCTTCCGTATCCACCGTCCACAGAGACACCTTGATGCCCATCTCGTGCAGTTCGTCAATGAAACCGGCGTTTTTGTAGGCGGTGTGGTACTCGCAGCTGACCCACTCCGGCACAAAGTCCAGACTGCGGATATAGGCGGGCAGATCCCGCTGCGCCATCAGGTTCTTGTAGATCTCGTTCAGGCTCTCGCCGGGAAAGCTTGCCCGCAGCATACTTACCTTGTCGCTCATCCAGCGGGTCATCCAGCTGCAGTTTTCCTCATCTGCTGCGCTCTCCGGCAGGGCGGTATCCATGGCTTCCATTTCGTCCATGCCGTTGGTCAGCCCCAGATCCTTCCAGATGATGGGCGGCGGCAGCAGCAGGCTTTCCAGCTCACCGTATACCAGCGCGCCTACCCGTAGTTCCGGCAGCAGCTGCTTTGCCTGCCGCAGCAGCGCGTGGTTGAAGGAGACAAGGATCACCTGCTCCACCATCTCGGTCTGCTGCAGTACCTCCAGCACCCGGGGCACAAAGTCCGGGTCGTTGTCCATGGTGGATTTCAGCTCCAGATGCACGGTGCACCCCGGCATCTGCCTGCACAGCTCCATGGCCTCCTGCAGGGTAGCGATCTTCTCGTCCTTGAACAGTACATCCTTCCAGCTGCCGAAATCCAGCGTCTTTAGATCGCCCATGGTCATATCGTAGATCTTACCGGAAATATCCGTGTGCAGATCGATCATATAGTCATGGTGGATCACAAGCCCGGCATCGCTGGTCTGCTGTACGTCCATCTCCACACCGTCCGCGCCCAGCTCCATGGCTTTTTTAAAGGCGATCAGGGTATTTTCCGGTGCAAGATAGGAAGCACCGCGGTGTGCAATGATTTGTGGTGTCATAAATTTTCTCCGTTATCGGTTCGTCCTCACACATGGATGCCCCGGCGCTGCTGTTCCGCAAACAGTGCCGGGGCGTTGGCTCAAGCCAAGTCCTCGCCGTCCGAAGCAATGACCTTTTTGTACCAGTAAAAACTGTCCTTCCGGCTGCGGGCAAGGGTGCCGTTGCCGGCGTTGTCCTTGTCCACATAGATAAAGCCGTACCGCTTTTTCATCTCGCCGGTGGAAGCGCTTACAAGGTCGATGGGACCCCATGTGGTGTAGCCCATCAGGGGCAGACCGTCCTCGTTGACGGCCTTTTCCATCTCCTCGATGTGCGCCCGCAAATAATCGATGCGGTAGCTGTCGTGGATGGAGCCGTCCGGTTCTACGGTATCCACCGCACCCAGACCGTTCTCCACGATGAACATGGGCTTTTCGTACCGGTCGTAGATGGTGTTCAACGTCACCCGCAGACCCACCGGGTCGATGGCCCAGCCCCACTCGCTGGCTTTCAGGTAGGGGTTCTTCACCGATGCCGACACGGCGTTGCCTTCCGCATTTTCTGCCGCCATCAGTTCTTTATCCACCGTGATGCAGCGGCTGGAATAGTAGCTGAAGGACACAAAATCCACCGTGCCCTCCCGCAGCGTGCGGTCATCCTCCGGCTGGGTGCGCAGCTGCACCCCGGCACGCTCCATCCGCTTTTTAGCCCACACGGGGTAAGCGCCGCGCACCTGCACATCGGTAAAGAAGTAGTTGTCCCGATCGGCTTCCTGCGCCGCCCGCACATCCTCCGGGGCGCAGGTGCGGGGGTAGAACTGTCCCGCTGCCAGCATACAGCCCACCATGGCGTCCGGCATTTTTTCGTGCGCCAGCTTTACCGCCTTTGCGCTGGCTACCAGCTCGTGATGGGCAGCCTGATACTTGACCTGCTCCACGTTCTCGCCGGGATAGAACACCAGCCCTGCGCCGGTAAAGGAGAGGTGCAGCAGCATATTGATCTCGTTGAAGGTGAGCCAGTACTTCACCTTGCCCTTGAAGCGGTCGAACAGCACCTCGCAGTAGTGGACGTAGGCGTCCACCATGCGGCGGTCTTTCCAGCCGCCGTATTTTTTGATCAGCGCAATGGGGGTGTCAAAGTGGCAGATGGTGACCAGCGGCTCGATGCCGTACTTATGGCACTCGTCAAAAATGCTGTCGTAGAAGGCCAGCCCTGCCTCGTTGGGCTGGGCGTCATCGCCGTTGGGCAGGATGCGCGTCCATGCAATGGACAGCCGGAAGCACTTGAAGCCCATCTCTGCAAACAGGGCGATATCCTCTTTATAATGGTGATACAGGTCAATGGCTTCGTGGCTGGGGTAGAAATGCGCATCGTCACAATCCAGCATCTCCATATAGCCCGTTGCCACCGGGAAACGATCCGGGCCAAAGGGGGTCACATCCACCGTGGCAAGACCCTTGCCGTCTGCCTGCCATGCACCCTCGCACTGGTTGGCGGCGGTAGCGCCGCCCCACAAAAAGCCCTTAGGGAATTTGCCCATACTCTTTACCTCCTCATCTGCTGTCGTGCCCCCTTGCAGGGGCACACGTTCTCTTATACTCTTATAATACCGCAACCGACGGCGCTTGTCCATGACTGCATTTTGCAAAGGTGCGTGCATTTGGGGATAAAGTACGACTTTTATCGTCAAAACGCCGAAATTTCCTGCTGTTTTTTGCGCACTTTTCACGATAAAAACACAAAACTTGCCTGTTTTTCTTTTATTCTGTTCCTTTTAAACCGCGCGGCAGTATGGTAGAATAGTAGGGTAAGAACTGCGCTGCGCTGCTGCGCTGCCGAGAACATGGAAAAATGGAGTGTTTGATTATGACTGAGTTCAAACCCATCAAAGAAGGCAAGGTCCGCGAGATCTACGACAATGGCGACAGCCTGATCATGGTTGCCACCGACCGCATTTCTGCGTTTGACGTCATCCTGAAAAACAAGGTCACCAAAAAGGGTACCGTGCTCACCCAGATGAGCAAGTTCTGGTTCGATTATACCCGCGATCTGCTGCCCAACCATATGCTGAGCGTGGATGTGCAGGATATGCCGGAGTTCTTCCGTCAGCCCCAGTTCACCGGCAACAGCATGATGTGCCGTAAGCTGACCATGCTGCCCATCGAGTGCATCGTGCGCGGCTACATCACCGGCAGCGGCTGGGCCAGCTACCAAAAGACCGGCAAGGTGTGCGGCATCCAGCTGCCCGAGGGTCTCAAGGAGTCCGATAAGCTGCCCGAGCCCATCTACACCCCCTCCACCAAGGCAGAGATCGGTGACCACGACGAGAACATCTCCTACGAGCAGAGCATCGACGTGCTGGAAAAGCAGTTCCCCGGCCACGGTCTGGAGTACGCTACCAAGCTGCGCGACTACACCATCGCGCTGTACAAAAAGTGCGCCGAGTACGCACTTTCCCGCGGCATCATCATTGCCGACACCAAGTTCGAGTTTGGTCTGGACGAGGACGGCAACGTGGTGCTGGGCGACGAGATGCTGACCCCGGACTCCTCCCGCTTCTGGCCGCTGGAGGGCTACGAGCCGGGTCACAGCCAGCCCTCCTTCGACAAGCAGTTTGTCCGCGACTGGCTGAAGGCCAACCCCGACAGCAACTACGACCTGCCGCAGGATGTCATTGACAAGACCATTGCCAAGTATCTGGAAGCCTATGAGCTGCTGACCGGCAAGAAGCTGTAAGCGCTTTGTAAATCAAACGCTCCCGTTCATCGCCACAGGGGATGAACGGGAGCGTTTTCTGTTTTTATTCTGCTGCTTCGGTCAGCACAAAGGTCAGCTCTGCGGTGACGGCGCACTTGCCGTCCACCCATGCCGAAGCCTTGCCTACGCCCACAGCGCCGTGCTGCTGCACCAGTTCACAGTGCAGAGTGAGCACATCCCCGGGGACGACCTGCCTGCGGAAGCGGGCACTCTTGATGCCGCCGAACAGCGCCAGCTTGCCCTTGTTTTCCGGCAGGCTCAGCGCTGCCACAGCGCCGGTCTGTGCCAGCGCTTCCAGCAGCAGTACGCCGGGCATGACCGGCTGCGCCGGGAAGTGGCCGTTGAAAAACTCCTCGTTGCGGGTGACGCACTTGCGGCCGATGGCCCACTGCCCCGGCTCGTAGTCCAGAATGCGGTCCACGAGGGCAAAGGGGTAGCGGTGAGGCAAGATCTCCGCGATCTGCACACTGCTCAGGGTGTTGGCGTTTTCACGCACGGTACGGGGTTCTGCCACAGGTCAGCCCTCCCATCTGCGCAGGGCGATGCAGGCGTTGTGACCGCCAAAGCCCAAGCTGTTGCTCAGTGCGTACTGCATCTCCTGCTGCCGCCCGGTGTTGGGCACATAGTCCAGATCACACTCCGGGTCGGGCTGGGCGTAGTGGATGGTGGGCGGGGCGAACTGATCCCGCAGCGCCAGCGCGGTGAACACGGCCTCAATGCCGCCCGCACCGCCCAGCAGATGGCCGGTCATGCTCTTGGTGCTGACCACGGTCATCTCCTTTGCGTGTGCGCCGAACACCGCGTGAATGGCGGCAGTCTCGCAGGCATCGTTCATGTGGGTGCCGGTGCCGTGAGCGTTGATGTGGTCCACCTGCTCCGGTGCGATATCCGCATCTGCCAAGGTCAGCTTCATGCAGTCGATGGCGCCCACGCCGCCGGGAGCCGGTGCGGTAAAGTGGTAGGCGTCGCAGTTGGCACCGTAGCCCACCACCTCGGCGTAGATGTGTGCGCCGCGCGCTTTTGCGTGTTCCAGCTCCTCCAGCACCAGCACACCGCTGCCCTCGCCCATGACAAAGCCGCCGCGGCGGGCATCAAAGGGCAGGCTGGCAGCGTCCGGGTCGGTGGCGGTGGAGAGCGCCTTCATGCTGGTAAAGCCGCCGATGCCCAAGGGGCTGATGCAGCTTTCCGCGCCGCCGCAGACCATCACCGGCTCGTAGCCGTCCCGGATGCGGTGGAAGGCGTCGCCCACGGCGTTGGTGCCGCCGGCGCAGGCCGTGACCGGGCAGGTGCACATCCCCTTCAGGCCGAAGCGGATAGCCACCTGTGCCGCTGCCATGTTGGCAATGGCCATGGGCACAAAGTAGGGGCTTACCTTCTCCATGCCCTTTTCCTCGCCGCGGGCGTGCTGCTCCTCAATGGTGGGCAGACCGCCGATGCCGCTGGACAGGATGACGCCGATGTTTTTGCCCTCGGCTTCCGTATCGATGCCGCTGTCTGCAATGGCTTCGGCGGCAGCGCCCAGTGCCAGCAGGGTGAAGCGTGCCATCTTGCGGACTTCCTTTTTGTCCACCACAGTCGCGGGGTCAAAATCCTTTACCTCACCGGCCAGCTTGCACTTGAAGTCGGTGGTATCAAACTGGGTGATGGGGCCAATGCCGCATTTACCGGCACGGGCTGCTGCCCAGCTGTCGGCCACATTGTTGCCCAGCGGGTTCACCGTGCCAAGGCCGGTGATCACAACTCTGCGTTTTTCCATAAGGGTTCTCCTTTACATTGCCATGCCGCCGTCCACACAGAGCACCTGCCCGGTGAGATAGCTGCTTTGTTCTGCGGCAAAAAACGCCACTGCCTGCGCCACATCCTCCGGCTGGCCTGCGCGGCTTGCGGGGATGCCCTGCGTCATGCCGGTGCGCACAGTCTCCGGCAGCACGGCAGTCATGTCGGTGTCGATAAAGCCGGGCGCTACCGCGTTCACGGTCACGTTCCGCGCAGCCAGCTCCCGGGCAAGGCTCTTGGTCAGGCCGATGAGCCCCGCCTTGCTGGCGGCGTAGTTGGTCTGCCCGGCATTGCCGCGCAGCGCCACCACGCTGGAAAGGTTCACGATGCGGCCATAGCGCTGGCGCACCATGCGGCGGGCAGCTTCCTTGCAGCAGAGAAAGGCGCTTTTCAGGTTGGTGTCCAGCACCGCGTCAAAATCCTGCTCGGTCAGGCGCAAAATCAGGTTGTCCCGGGTGATGCCCGCGTTGTTCACCAGCACATCCACCCGGCCAAAGGCCTTGGCGGCGGCATCGAACAGCGCTTTGCAGCCCTCAGCGGTGGATACATCCGCCTGCACGGTCACCGCCTGCACGCCCTCGGCGCGGCAGAGCGCTGCCGTCTGCTCCGCAGGCTCTGCGCCGTGGCAGTAGTTCACCACCACATTGCAGCCCTGCTTTGCCAGTGCCACGCACACTGCGCGGCCAATGCCCCGGCTGCCGCCGGTAACGATGGCGGCGCGGGTCAGCTTTTCTTCACTCATTCTGCATCCTTCCATGCGGTCAGCACCGCATCCAGCTGTTCCGGGGTCTCCACTGCGGTGCAGACCACCCCGGGCAGGGTCTTTTTCACAAAACCGCTCAGGGCATTGCCGGGGCCGACTTCCAGAATGTGGTCCACACCCAGCTCGCCCAGACGGCGCAGGGTATCTTCCATGTAGACGCTGCTCTGCACCTGCTTTACCAGCAGCTGCGGAATGCTGTCGGTCTCGGCCTTTTCATGCCCCAGACAGTTGAACAGCACCGGTGTCTCCATGGTGCCGAAGTTCTCGCCCGCAAAGCGCTGTGCCAGCGCATCCCCTGCGGGAGCCATCAGCTTTGTGTGGAAGGGGCCGCTGACCTTCAGCGGGATGCAGCGGCGGGCACCGGCTTCCTTTGCCAGCGCAGCGGCCTGCTCCACAGCGGCTTTCTCACCGCCGATGACCAGCTGTCCCGGGCAGTTGTAGTTGCAGATCTGCACACAGCCCGTCTCTGCAGCCTGTTCGCAGCAGGCAGACAGTTTTTCTCTGTCCAGCCCCAGCACGGCTGTCATGCCGCAGGCAAGGCCCTTTGCGGCTTCGGCCATGGCCTTGCCCCGGAAGGCGGTCAGCTCGATGGCCTGCTTTGCGGTGAACACCCCGGCTGCCTGCAGCGCGGAGTATTCGCCCAGCGAAAGCCCCGCCAGATAGGCGGGCTTTACACCCTTTTCCGCCAGCACGGCGGTCACACCGCAGGCAAAGGCCACCATGCAGGGCTGGGTGTATTCGGTCTGGTTCAAAACGCCGTCCGGGTCCTCAAAGCAGACGCGGTGCAGGTCAAAATCCAGCGCTGCGCTGTCAAAGGCCGCCCGGAAGGCGGGAGATGCTTCGTAAAATTCCTTGCCCATGCCGGGGTGCTGCGCACCCTGACCGGCGTAAAGTACGGCAAGCTTCATAAGTTCTGCCTCCATTCGGTCACAAGTTCGTCCATCAGCTCGCGCACGGTGCGCATCCGATCCAGCCTGCCCACGTTTTCGCCGCAGAAGAAGAGCCCTTCCTCCACGTTGCCCTTCACCGCCTCGATGAGGGCGTGGGTGATGCAGTAGGGCACGGCAGCGGGGTCGCAGGTCTTAAGACACCGGGCGCAGTGCTTGGGCGGGAAGCGTTTGCCCTCGGCCAGCGCCTGCACCAGCGGGGTGTTCAGGGCGCGGCCGGGCATTCCCACCGGGCTGTGGATGATGCGCACATCCTCCGGCTTAGCCGCCAGCAGCACGTCCTTGTAGGTCTGGGAGGCGTCGCACTCGTAGGTAGGGATAAAGCGGGTGGCAAGCTGCACGCCCGCAGCGCCAAGCTTTGTAAAGTGTGCCATGTCGGCACCGGTGTACACGCCGCCCGCCACGAATACCGGGATGGCTTGGCCGTATTGCTCCTCGTAGGGCTTTACCTCCGCCAGCACCCCGGGCAGAATTTCGTCCAAGGTCTGGCAGCGGTCGGCCAGCAGGTCCTCCTCGGCAAAGCCGAGATGTCCGCCCGCCTTGCAGCCCTCGATGACCACAAAATCGGCGGTGCGGTCAAAGCCCTTTGCCCAGCGGCGCAGGATGAGCTTTGCCGCCCGGGCGCTGGATACGATGGGCGCAATGGCCACCTCTTTGGTGCCCACGATGCCCGGCAGCTCCAGCGGCAGACCCGCACCGGAGACCACGGCATCCACCCCCGCCGCCACGGCGGTGCGGATGGCGTCGGCATAGTCCCGGGTGGCTACCATCGCGTTGATGGCTACCAGACCCATACCTCCGGCAATGGCCTTGGCTTTTTGGATCTCTGCGGTCAGGGCGCGGTGGTTGGCTGCTGCCGGGTCACGGGCAAAATCCGGCTCCCGGTAACCTGCATCGGCGGTGGAGATGCACCCCATGCCGCCGCAGGCCGCTACCGCACCGGCCAGCCCGCCCAGCGAGACGCCCACGCCCATGCCGCCCTGCAAAATGGGTAGTTGCAGGGGCTTGCCGCCAAGGGTCAGCATTCGGTGTTCAGCGCGGCAATGCGCTGCCTCCCGCCCTGCCACAGGTCGGCAAGGATGTCCGCCACGGGGCGTACCTCGTGCAGCATTCCGGCCACCTGACCGGCCATCAGGCTGCCGCTTACCGTGTCGCCCTCAAAGACGGCGCGGCGCAGGCTGCCCAGCGTGTATTTCTCCAGTTCCATCTTATCTGCGCCCGCCTTTTCCTGACGGACATACTCCCGGCTCATGCGGTTTTTCAGCACACGCACCGGTGCACCCACGGTGCGTCCGGTAACGATGGTGTCACTATCCCCGGCTTTGAGCAGCGCGGCCTTGTAGTTAGGGTGAATGGGGCACTCCTCGCTTGCCAGCAGGCAGGTGCCCACCTGCACACCGCAAGCGCCCAGCGCCAGCGCAGCCGCCAGCTGACGGCCATCTGCAATGCCGCCTGCGGCGATGACCGGCACGCTGACCGCGTCCACCACCTGCGGCACCAGTGCCATGGTGGTCATCTCGCCCACATGGCCGCCGCTCTCGGTGCCCTCGGCAATGACGGCGTCAATGCCCAGCGGCTCCAGATGCCGTGCCAGTACGGCAGCCGCTACCACCGGGATCACCTTGATACCGGCAGCTTTCCACATGGGAACGTACTTTCCCGGGTTGCCTGCGCCGGTGGTGACCACGGCGACCTTTTCCTCCACCACGATTTGGGCAAACTCATCTGCCTGCGGGTGCATGAGCATGATGTTTACGCCAAAGGGCTTGTCGGTCAGCTCCCGGCAGCGGCGGATGTTCTGGCGCAGGGTATCGGCATTCATGCCGCCTGCACCGATGATGCCCAGTGCACCGGCGTTGGAGCAGGCGGCGGCAAACTCGCCGGTGGCAATGTTTGCCATGCCGCCCTGAATGATGGGGTATTTCGTCCCCAAGATCTCGTTTAAAAGTTTCATGGTCTTTATCCTTTATATTCCACGATCATGCCGCCCCATGTCAGGCCGCCGCCGAAGCCGATGCAGGCAAGGGTCTGGCCGGGGTGCAGCTGGCCGCTCTCAGCCAGCTCGTTCAGCGCCACCGGGATGCTGGCAGCACTGGTGTTGCCGTGGCGATCCATGTTTTTGTAGAACTTTGCACCGTCGGCGTGCAGTGCCTTGACGCAGTGGTCGATGATGCGGCTGTTGGCCTGATGGCAGACCACCCAGTCCAGCCCGTCCAGCGTAAGGCCGGTCTCGTCCAGCACGGTGTGCAGGCACTTAGGCAGGGCATCCACCGCAAAGCGGAACACTGCCCTGCCGTCCATGCTGATGGGTGCCGAGCCTGCGCGGCTGGGGCCGCCGGCATGGATGGCGGCATCACCCCGGGCACCCAGCGTGATGGCAAAGGGCACGGAGGTGTCGGTCAGTTCAAACACAGCCGCACCGGCACCATCGCCGAACAGCACACAGGTGGAGCGGTCGGCAGGGTCCATCAGGCGGGAGAGCGCCTCGGTACCGATGACCAGCGCGTACCGCCCGCCCAGCGTAGCCAGCAGACCGCGCGCCACCGCCGTGCCGTACAAAAAGCCGGAACAGGCGGCGTTCACATCCAGTGCGGGGCGGTTTTCCGGCAGTGCCAGCGCCGCCTGCACCTGACAGGCCACGCTTGGGGTGGCGTCCGGCGCGGAAAGGGTGGCGCAGACGCAGCAGGCAATGTCTGCCGGGGCAAGACCGCTGCGCTGCAGCGCCTGCTTTGCGGCGGCAATGGCCAGTGTGGCGGCGTTTTCGCCCTCGGTGCAGTAGTGCCGGGTGCGGATGCCGGTGCGGGTGGTGATCCACTCGTCGCTGGTATCCACGGTGCGGCTCAGCTCTTCGTTGGTGACCGTGCGGCCGGGCAAAGCCCCGCCGGTGGCGATCAGACGCAAACCCTTCATGCTTTCCTCATTTCTCCGATCTGACGGAATTTCTGGTAGCGCTGCTCGGCCAGCTGACGGCCGTTCATGCGGTCAAGGCTGCGCAGCTGACGCCGCAGTGCCTCATCCAGATTGCCGAACAGTACCCCGTGGGCGCGCTGTGCGCCGCCCACCGGCTCCGGGATGATCTCTTCCACGATGCCGTCCTTGTACAGATCCTGTGCAGTCAGCTTCATGATCTCGCAGGCTTCGCCGCTGCGGGAGGAATCCTTCCACAGGATGCTGGCAAAGCCCTCGGGGCTCAGCACCGAGTAAACGGCGTTTTCCAGCATCAGGATGCGGTTTGCCACACCCAGCGCCAGCGCGCCGCCGGAGGAGCCCTCGCCGGTGACCACTGCGATCACCGGCACGGTCAGGCCGCTCATCTCCATCAGGTTGCGGGCAATGGCTTCGCCCTGTCCGCGCTCCTCGGCATCCTTGCCGGGGTACGCACCCGGGGTGTCGATAAAGGTGATGATGGGACGGTCAAATTTTTCGGCCTGCTTCATCAGGCGCAGGGCCTTGCGGTAGCCCTCCGGCCCGGGCATACCAAAGTTGCAGCGCAGGTTTTCTTCCAGCGTGCTGCCCTTGCGGTGGCCGATGACCGTGACCGGCTGGCCATGGAACAGTGCCACACCGCCCAGAATGGCGGCATCTTCCTTGCACTGGCGGTCGCCGCACTGCTCAAAAAAGTCGGTGAACAGTGCATCCACGATCTCATCGATGTGGGGGCGCTCCGGGTGGCGTGCCAGAAAGACCCTGTCCTCTGCAGTCAGCGCCCCGCAGCCGGACAGCAAAGCGTCCTCCTGTGCGGAAAGCTCTGCCAGCTCGGCAGCGTGGTTGGTGATATCGGTCATGTTCTCGTCCGCCGGGTCGCCGCGCAGGGCGGCGATCTTTTCATCCAGCGGTGCGAGCTGTTGTAAGATGTCCTTGATCATAAGGCGCTCCCTCCTCAGGCGTGCAGACGCAGCAGCTGCGCCAGTGTTTCGCGCATTTCGGTACGGGGCACCACCTTGTCCACAAAGCCGTGCTCGTACTGGAACTCGCTGCGCTGGAAGCCTGCGGGCAGCTTTTCGCCGATGGTCTGTTCAATGACCCGGGGGCCCGCAAAGCCGATCAGCGCCCCGGGCTCGGCCAGCATGATGTCGCCAAGGCTGGCAAAGCTGGCAGTCACACCGCCGGTGGTGGGGTGGGTCAGCACGCTGATGTACAGCCCGCCCCGGGCGGAGAACCGCTCGATGGCGGCAGAGGTCTTTGCCATCTGCATCAGGCTGAAAATGCCCTCCTGCATCCGGGCGCCGCCGCTGGCCGAGAAGATGATCAGCGGCAGGTGCTTTGCGGTGGCGTGCTCCACGGCGCGGGTGATCTTTTCGCCCACAGTGGTGCTCATGCTGCCCATAAAGAACCGGCTGTCCAGCACTGCTGCCACCACCGGGGTGCCCTCGATGCGCCCCGTGGCGGTGATGACAGCTTCCTTCAGGCCGGTCTTGCCGGTCTGTGCTTCCAGCTTTTCCGGGTAGCCGGGAAACTGCAGCACATCCTGCGGGGCAAGGTCGGCGTCCAATTCCCGGAAGCTGCCCTTGTCCAAAATCAGGTTCAGGCGGTAGTACCCGCCGATGGGCAGGTGCACCCCGCAGTTGGGGCAGACGTACTGCGCCTTGTTCCAGATCTGGCGGGTGGCGCGGCGTCCGCACTTTTTGCATTCCACGAACTGCGGGTCGTTCCACACGGCACCCGCATCCCGCCGGGCTTTCAGCTGGAAGGTGCGCTCCCGCATACTGCCCGGCAGCAGGTCTTTGATACTGTTCATCGCGTTTCGCCTCGGTCAGCCTCAGACATGGGCATTGATGTAGTTGAAAATATCGCCCACGGTCTTGAGGTTTGCCAGTTCCTCATCGGGGATGGACACGCCGCAGGCCTCTTCCAGTGCCATGTTCAGCTCCACAGCGTCCAGGCTGTCGGCCTCCAGATCCTCGGTCAGGCTGGCCTCCATGGTCACCTTGTCCTCATCGCAGCTCAGGGTATCGACAACGATCTTCTTCATTTCCTCGAAAGTCATGGTAGTGTTCTCCTTTATGTTCTATGGTTGTTTTTAATTATTTACCTAAAAGTTATGAGGTATCGAACACGACCATTATAGCCAATTCGTCGGATAAGTCAATGGATTTAGTTAAATATTTTTATCTTTTACATTTCTGTCACAGTTTGCTTCCTTTTTATATAGCCCCCTGCACAGGGCGCAAAAAAGCCGCTGCACAGTGCTTTGTGCAGCGGCTTTTCCGGCAAATAAAACAATTTATAATGCGCTCCGCGTTTGCTCTGCGCATAAACAGCGGAATCATTATTTGATATTTCGCGTTTGTCGCACTCTGCGGAGTGCGACAAACGCTTTTTTTCACAAGAGGGGCTGTGAAGATAAGCGGCAGTTTTCCGTTACGACCCTCCCGATGAAAATGCCCAGAGCGCACGCGGAGGGCATTCTCAACCGTCTACGCTCTTATTCCAACCCGATCTGCTGGGCGTATTCCTCCAGCAGCTCCCGCTCAAGGAAGGGGGTCTTGACGCCCTCGCGGTCGCGGTAGGTCTCGTGCCCCTTGCCGATGACGGCGATCAGATCGCCCTCCTGTGCGTGATCCACTGCGTAGTGCAAAGCGTCCAGACGGTCGGGGATCTCCACGAACTTTGCGTCCGGGTTACCCTTGTTCATGCCCTCGCGGATATCCGCGATGATGTCCTCCACCTTTTCAAAGCGGTTGTTGTCCTCGGTGAGGATGGAGAAATCGGCCATCTTGGCGCAGATCTCGCCCATGCCGTAGCGGCGCAGCTTGGAGCGGTTGCCGCCGCAGCCGAACACCACCACCAGACGGTGGGGCTTGTAGGCGCGCAGGGTGGTAAGCAGGCTCTCGGTGGATACCTCGTTGTGGGCGTAATCCAGCAGGATGGTGAACTTTTTGCTGATGGGCACCAGCTCCACACGTCCCTTCACCACGCACTTGCCCAGACCATCGTGGATGGCGGCATCCGGCAGACCCAGCACCTTGCCCACGGCCAGCGCAGCCAGCGCGTTGTACACGCTGAACTCGCCGGGCATATTCACCTTGACGTCCATCTCGTCCTTGCCGGTAACGTGGAAGGCAACGCCCAGAAAATCGTGGGTGCGCAGCAGCTCGTATCCGGTCTCGCGGTAGTCGGCCTTTTCATCGCGGCCATAGGTGACCAATTTGCAGGTATGACCCTCCAGCAGGGCGGCGGTGTTCTCGTCGTCGATATTCACCACGCCCACATCGCAGCGCTTGAACAGCTGTCCCTTCCAGCTGCGGTACTCCTCAAAGGTCTTGTGCTCGCCGGGGCCGATATGATCCGGCGAAAGGTTGGTGAACACGCCCACATCGTAGTGCACGCCCGCCACACGGTCCATCATCAGACCCTGACTGGACACTTCCATCAGTGCGGTGTCGCAGCCGGCATCCAGAAACTCCCGGAAGGTCTTTTGCAGCTCGTAGCTTTCCGGGGTGGTGTTGGCGGTGTCCTTGTGGCGTCCCATATAGTAGATGCCGTTGGTGCCGATCATGCCTACCTTGCGGCCTGCGGCCTCCAGCACGCTTTTGATCATGTGGGTGGTGGTGGTCTTGCCCTTGGTACCGGTGACACCGATCATGGTCATCTGGCGGGCAGGGTTGCCGAAGAGGTTGGCGCTCATCAGTGCCATGGCATAGCGGCTGTTCTCCACCTTGACCACGGTCACCCCGGGCATGGCAGAAAGGTCGATGTCGTGCTGGATGACCAGCGCGCTGACCCCCTTGGCGGCGCAGTCGGCGGCAAACGCGTGGCTGTCCCGCTGGGTGCCCACGATGCACACGAACAAAAGCCCCGGGGCAGCCTTGCGGCTGTCGTAGATGATATCTGCGATCTCAGTATCCAGACTGCCCTGCACAAGGGTAAAGGGCACGCCTTCCATCAGTTGTTCCAGCTTCATACAGTCTCCTCCAAAAAGCTTCTTTACATGGGGTTTTCTTCTTCGTTGGCCGTCATGCGGTCAGGGTGGGTCAGGGGCAGCTGCTCGGTGTCCGCTTCAGCCGCCGGTTCGGTGGTGTCGGCAGCATCCGCGCTTTCCGTGCTTTCTGCACTGTCGGTGCTGTCGGCGGCGTCCTCTGCCGGGGCGGGTTCCTCGGCCTTGGGCGGCACCACATAGCCGGAGGGCAGAGTAGGCTCGCCCTGTGCAAAATAGATCTTGCGGGTGCTGCTGGCGCTGGTATGGCTGAAATCCAGCCGCCCGGTATCGGTGGGGCCGCAGCCCTTGCCATCGGCGTTGGTCAGCACATAGCGGGCGCGGTCCAGCTTATAATCCAGATCGTTCAGCGTACCCAGCAGCACGCTGATGCGGTCCTGATACAAAAATGCGATTTGTTCGGTGTCCGCCACTTCCAGCCGTGTCACATCCTGCGACAGGCCGTATTCTTCCAGCTTGCTGCGCAGTGTGCGCAGCGCTTCCATGCGGGCATCCCCTGTGTCCGCCGTGCTTTCGCTCCCGGCTGCTTCCGACCCGGAGGCGCTTGCTGCGTCCGCATCCTCCACAAGGCAGAACGCCTGTCCCGGGGCGGTATCCTGCAGCTTACCGCCGTACAGGGTGCAAAGCCCCTCGGGCTGGGTGCTTTCCTCGGACAGGATCTTCCATTTGTCCGAGATCACAAGCCACTTGCTGCCGTTTTGCACCACGTAGGCGGGCACGGCTTCGGTCACCTGCACCACCACGGTGTTGGGGTAATCCCGGATCACCTTGATGGAGCCCAGCAGCGGGAAATTCTGCTCCAGCACAGCGGCCTTTTCGCCGGGCTCAAAGCTGAAAATGTTCTCTTCCAGCTGCACGCCCATCCGCTGCAAAATGCTGTCTGCGGAATAGCCCGCGATCTCGGTCACCTGCTTGCCGTCCGGGGTCTGCACCTGAATGGAGCTGATGCGGAACAGCATGGTCATGGTCAGGTAGATGCCCGCACCAATGACGCACAGCAGCATGGCAAAGGCGGTCAGGCGGCGCAGTATCCGGCGGCGGCGCAGGGTGGCGCGGGTCACCTTGCGCTTTTTGCGCTTTTCCCGCCGGGCAGGGCTTTGCTGCGGGGCAGTCTGCGCCGGGCGCAGACGCTGGTTCTGGCTGCCTGCCGGTTGCTGCCGGTTCGGGTGGTTTTGCGCGTTCGGGTGGTTCTGGTTTTTCCGGCTGCTCTGCCCGCTGCGGGCATTGTTTGCCGGGCGGCGCTGTTTGCCGCCGGACTTCGCGTTTTTTGGTCTGCTGCCCGCCGGGCGGCTGCCGGCGGGGTACTGGGTGGTATTGCTCCCCTGCCCTTGCGCCGGACGGCGGGTCTGGGACTGGGGCTGGGTTGGGAACTGGATGCTGTTATCCGCCCGGGAGGAGCGCACACTGCCGTTGGCGCTGCGGGAGGGCGGGCGGCTGAGCGGCTCGCCGTTGTAGCCGTAGCGGCTGCTGCCGGTGCTCCGGGGCGTATGATCCTGCGAAGGCGCAGAGGTGCGCGCCACATCCCGGTTCAGGTCATAGGGTCTGGTGTTCCGGGGTCTGCCGTTGCGGTCGCGGTTCTGCTGCATCATTCGCACCTTCCTTCTTGTTTATTCCGGGTCTGCATCACGGGGTCTTGACCAGCTTGAGCAGCGCCGCAGTGATGCGGTCCAGACTGTCATCCACCGACAGGCTGCGGGCGTTTTTGCCCATTTCAGCCAGCTTGCCGGGCTGTGCCAGCATTTCGGCCACCGTCTGCACCAGCTTTTCGCCGGTCAGGTCTTTTTCTTCAATGACCATGGCCGCCCCTGCCTTTTGCAGCTCCATGGCGTTGTAGTACTGGTGGTTCTCCGCCACATTGGGGCTGGGGATCAGCACAGCGGCGCGTCCCACAGCCTCCAGTTCGGCCAGCGTCAGCGCACCGGCGCGGCTGATGACGAGGTCTGCCGCTGCCAGCAGCTCCGGCATATTGTTGATGTATTCCTTTACCACAAGGCTGTCGCCGGGGGTAAAATCCTTCTGCTTTTGCAGCTGCTCAAACAGCTGTACGCCGTACTGTCCGGTGGCGTGCAGGTGCAGCACCGGCTTGTGCTCGTGCTGTTCCCAAGCGCAGAGGTCTGCCACCACCTCGTTGACCCGGCGTGCGCCCAAGCTGCCGCCGAAGGACAGGATGACGGTGCGGTCGCCCGCGCCCAGCTGTGCGCGGATGGTTTCGCGGTTCGCGGCCTGTACAAACACCTCCGGCCGCACGGGGTTGCCCACCACTAGGGTCTTGTCCGGTGCGCCCAGCTTTTCCACAGCGGCGGGCACGGCGGCAAACACGATATCCACATCCGGAGCCAGCAGCTTGTTGGTCACACCGGGGAAGGCGTTCTGCTCGTGCAGGGCGGTGTGGATGCCCATTTTGGCGGCGCAGCGCACCACCGGGCCGGACACATAGCCGCCGCAGCCGATGACGAGATCCGGCTTTACCTCCTTCATCATGGCCTTGGCCTTGGGGCCGGAGAGCGCCAGATTCCACAGGGTAATGAGGTTGCGCTTGATGTTGTGCAGGCTGAGCTTGCGCTGGAAGCCGGTGATCTCGATGTGGTGGAAGGGGTAGCCCGCCTGTGTGACCAGACGGTACTCCATGCCCTCCTTACGGCCTGCAAAGTGGATCTCGGCGGTAGGGTCGGCCTTTTTCAAAGCACCGGCAATGGCCAGTGCGGGATTGATATGTCCGGCAGTGCCGCCGGCTGCGATGAGAACACGCATGGTGATTCCTCCTTATAAACGCCCGGCCTGCGGCCGGGCGGGCTTGCGGTTTTACTGTTCTGTGCGGGCTGCGCGGGCAGAAGCCAAGTCAATGGTCTTGCGGGCAAGCTCTGCTTCCCGCTCAGCACGGGCGGCTTCTCGCTGGGCACGCATCTGCTCCCGCTGCTGCGCCACCCGCTCGCCGTTGCGGCCTATGTTCACCATCACGCCCATCTCTGCCAGCAGCAAAATCAGGCTGGTGCCGCCGGAGGAGAAGAAGGGCAGGCTGATGCCGGTGTTGGGCAGGGTGTTGGTGACCACGGCGATGTTGCAGAACACCTGCCACGCGATCTGCGCCATGATGCCGATGCCCACCATGGTGCAGTACAGGTTCTCCGCCTTATAGGCGATGAGCAGCCCCTGCACGATAAACAGCACGAACAGCACGATGATGAGCACTGCGCCGATGAAGCCCAGCTCCTCACACACCACGCTGAAGATGAAGTCGTTGGTGCTTTCCGGCAGCCAGAGCTGCTTTTCCACACTGTTGCCCAGCCCCAGTCCCTTCAATCCGCCGGAGCCGATGGCGTAAAGGCTCTGCACGGTCTGGTCGGTCATCTTGCTCAGATCCTGCGTCCAGCCGTCCAGACGCTTTTGCAGGTAGGGGATGGAGTCCACATGAGAGAGCAGCGTTTCCAGCAGGGCACCCGCCGTGATGGCACCCGCCCATGTCAGCACACCGCCGCTGCCGGACAGCAGCAGGATGGTGCCCACCACCGCCACCGTCAGCACGATGCCGGACATATGCGGCTCCAGCGCCAGCAGGATGACCACCGGTATAAGGGGCAGCACCGGCACCACCAACTGCTTCCACACCCGCACCCGCAGCCACTCCCGGGGGGTAAGCAGGATGCGGCGCTCCGGGTCCAGCCGCTCCACCTGCGGCGCTTTGGCCGCAAGATGGGAACTGAACAGGATCATTTCAAACTTTGCCACCTCCGAGGATTGCAGTGTAAGCCCGCCGAAGCGGATCCAGCGGCGGCAGCCGTTCAGGGGTGCCATGGTCAGGGTGACGGCCAGCATGGCCAGCACGATGATGTACCCCGGCACCACCATCTTGCGCAGAAAACGGTGATCCATATAACTCATAAGGAACATACAGCCCAGCCCGAGCATCATGCACAGCGCCTGCTGTTTGATGTAGTGGAAGCTGTCGCCCATGCGCAGGTAACCGGTGGTGTAGCTGGCGCTGAACAGCATCACCAGCCCAAAGATCATAATAACAGCCAGCGTAGCCAGCCAGTCGATCAGCAGCCGGGACCACGGGCCCGGGTCTCGCTGGAACACCGACACCGGCGCTCTGTGTTTTTTGCGGATAGTCGCCATCTGCGCTCCCTTCCCTCTCTGTGCCCGGTCAGCACCAGCGCAGCAGCGCCAGCGCCAGCACATAGCCGACAGCGCTCAGCGCAAAGCTGCACAGAAACACCGTCTCCGGGCTCATTTTATGCTTTTTTACCCAGCAGCGCAAGGGCTTGCCGGTGCGCTTTGCACACAGCAGCTGCGCTGCCAAAAGACCGCCCGCCGCCCAGAAGGGCAGCGCCAGCGGCACAGTCAGGCTGGTCATGTCCAGACTGAGCGGGATGCAGCCGATGGCACCCGCTGCCAGCAGACTGCCACAGCAGCCCACCCCCAGCCTTGCCGGAGGGAACGCCCACAGCCCCAGTGCCACCAGTGCCCCGGCCAGCGCGGCGGGCAGCACCGCCAGCCCGGAAACGCCCAGACCGGCTTCTACCATCATCAACGCCAGCATGGCCACAAAGGCTGCACCGCACACCGCGCCCTCGTCCCGCTCGGCTACGCGGGCACACTCGGCCAGTGTTACCATCAGCACCGCCCACAAAAAGGGCACGGCGCTGCCCAGCAGCACATACCCCGCCCCGGGCACGCCCAGCCCCCGGGGCAGACAGCCCGCTGCCCGCAGCAGCAAAAGGACAAAGGCCGCAGCCAATGCTTCCAGCAAAAGCCGCACGTCCCGCCGCAGCCCCAGCGCCGCCGGGCTGCGCATCCGGGCAACATCTTCTGCAAGACCCACTGCCCCAAAGGCAAGGCTTCCGGCCAGCGCCGTGAGCAGCCGTGTCATCAACCGGCCCTCGCTGCCCAGCAGCTCCGGCTGACCCACGCAGGCGGCAAGCCAGCCCACACCCACCGCAGCCACCGTGCCCGCCGCCGCACACAGCCCGCCCCACAGCGGGGCGCGCAGAGGTGCAGGCCGGGGCTGCTCAGGCTGTATCGGCTGCTGCTGTTGTTCGCGGCGTTCCAGCACCCGCCGCAGCGGCACAAACAGGCTGCACAAAGCTGCCGTAAGGGCAAAGCCCAGCACCACCGCCGCTGCCAAGGCGAAACGCTCCATAACTCAGCCACTCCATTTCGCCAAATAGTTATACTTCCGTTTCTTTATGCTCTTCGTAGAAGATATCCAGCACTTTTTCCAGTGCCATGCCGTGGCTGGCCTTTACCAGAACGGCATCGCCGGGCTGCACCCGGTCTAGCAGGGCATCGGCAGCCTCGCGGTAGCTGTCCGCGTGCAGGGTCTCTACCCCCTTGGCCGCAGCCACTACGGCGGTGCGCTTGGCCTGCTCGCCGTAGGTGACCAGACAGTACAGCCCGCTCTCGGCGGCAAGGCGTCCCAGCTCCTCGTGTGCTTCGCGGCTCAGATCGCCCAGCTCCAGCATATCGCCCAGCAGGGCAAAGCGGCGCTTGCAGGGGAAATCTTTAAACATCGCCAGCGCAGCCTTCATGCTGTCCGGGTTTGCATTGTAGCAGTCCTCGATGACGGTCACGCCCTCGCTGTCCACCACCTTCTGGCGGCGGCCGGTCTGCTCAAAGTTGGAAAGGCCCCGGATGGCCCTCTTGGCGTCACACCCCAGACGGGTGGCGGCGCAGTAGGCAGCCAAGGCGTTTGCCACATTATGGCGTCCCATGGCGGGGATATTCACCACAAAGGTGCCGTGCTCCTGATCCTCCAGCACAAAGCTCATGCCGTCAGTCTCCTGCCGGATGGACAGGGCGCAGACGTCTGCGTTCTCATCGCTCAGGCTGAACCACACCGGGCGCACATGGGCGGGGAGCACTGCCTTGCGCAGGAAGGGGTCATCGTAGTTCAGCACCAGCGGCGCACCCTCCGGCAGACCGTTGCAGATTTCCAGCTTTGCCTTGCAGATGTTCTCCTGACTGCCCAGATTGCCGATATGGGACACGCCGATGCAGGTAATGATGCCCACATCCGGCCGTGCTGCCCGCGCCAGACGGTCGATCTCGCCGGCGTGGCTCATGCCCATCTCGATGACCGCGTACTCGGTGCTGCTTTCCAGCCGCATCAGGGTGCGGGGCATTCCCAGCTCATTGTTCTGGTTGCCCTCGGTCTTGATAGTCTCGCCAAAGCCGCACAGAGCGGCGTATGTCATCTGCTTGGTGGTGGTCTTGCCCACACTGCCGGTCACGCCCACCATCTTGGGGTGGTACTGGCTGCGGTAGTTTGCGCCCATCACCATCATGGCGTGGTAGCTGTCCGGGCAAAGGATGGCCTTTTCTTCCGGCACACCGGGCACGGGATGGTTGACTACCACATACTCCGCGCCCTGCTCCAGCGCACGGGCGGCGAAATCATGGCCGTCGAACCGCTCGCCGGGGAAGGCCACAAAAATGCAGCCGGGTTTTACCTCGCGGCTGTCGGTGGTGACCAGTGCCACCTCCGGGTCACTGGTCAGTTTTCCGGCAGGCACCAGCCCTGCCAGAAGCTTGCTTGCATGGATCTTTTCCATTGTTCTATCCCCTCTCTATATTGATAAAAGCTCTCAATCCATACGATTGTTATCAACTGAATTTCTTGCTATTTTTAAGCGGGCTCGCCCTCTCCGTCACCTACGGTGACACCTCTCCCAAAGGGAGAGGCCTTGGCAAAAAGATGAAGTTTGCGTGGACTGCCAAGGGCTCCCACTTTGGGGGAGCTGGCGCGTAAGCGCCTGAGAGGGCGAGGCCGTTGCCCTGCGCAACAAGCCTTTGCAACGTGTCACTTTTACCCGCAGGTCAGGGTAATGATGGTGCCGCGCTGCACGCTGGAGCCGGGCTCGGCGCTTTGCGCCTGCACCGTGCCGCTGCCCTCCACCACGCAGTTCAGCCCGGCGGCGCTCAGCATCTGGCGGGCAAAGTCCGGGCTCTTGCCTATCACATCCGGCACCTCGGTGCGGCTGCCCTCGTAGGTATCGGTATACAGGTAGATGGTGGTGCCGTAGGGCACCTTTGCGCCCGCGTGGGGGTACTGGTAGGTGACCGGGGCAGCGGACTGGCTGCTTTGGCTCTCCTGCAATTGATGCTTTAAGCCCTGAATATTCAGGCTCACCTGTGCGTTGCTCCACTCGGTGCCCACAAGGTTCGGCACCGTAACGATGGTGCCGCTGCGGTCCTCGCCGTCGGTGGCGATGCCCAGATAGGGGGCTACCTCGCTGATGATATTGCCTGCCACAGGGGCTGCAAGGATGGAGGAATAGTCCGTCTGTGCGTTGTTGGGGTCATCCAACATGACGTAGACCAGAATTTCCGGGTCGTTGGCGGGCAGCACTGCCACGAAGGAAGCCACCTTTTTATAGTCGCCGTCGGCGCGGCGGTGCATATTCAGCTGCTCGGAAGTACCGGACTTGCCGCCGATGCGGTAGCCGGACACATAGGCGTTTTTGCCGCCGCCGGTGCCGTTGCCTACCTCATACTCCATCATCTGGCGGATGACCTCGCTGGCGCTCTGGCTGATGACCTGACGGCGCACGTTTGCGCCGATCTCCTGAATGACGTTGCCGTTGGCATCGGTGATCTTATCCACCACATGGGGGGTGACCAGATACCCGCCGTTGACGGTGGCTGCAATGGCGGTGCACATCTGCAGCGGGGTGATGGCCATGGCCTGACCGAAGGAGGAGGACGCCAGCTGCACCTCGCCCAGCTGGTCGGCGCGGTAGTACTGCATAAAGTTGGTCTCGCTGGGCAGGTCCACGCCGGTGCGGGCGGTAAAACCGAAGGCATCGAAGTAGTTATAGAACTGCTGCGAGCCGACACGCTGCCCCAGCTGGATGTAGTAGATGTTGCAGCTCTTGCGCAGCGCCTCGGCCATATTGAGCAGGCCGTGCGCCTTGCGTCCGGCGCAGTGGTAGGTTTCCTTGGCAACACCGTAAGCGCCGGAGCAGGTAAAGGTGGTGTTCATGGTCGCCACGCCGGAGTCGATGCCCATGGCGGAGGTGATGACCTTGAACACAGAGCCCGGATAGTACAGCTCGGTGATGGTCTTGTTCTTCCACAGGATATCCCGGTAGTAGCCGGAATAGTCCGCTTCCTCGTCCAGAATCTTGTTGCCCTGTTCATCGGTGATGTAGTTGCCGTCGGCATCCTTTTTATAGACGCCGTAAAGCTCCGGCTCTGCGTGCACCAGCTCGTTGAGGTAAGCCTCGTTGGCGGTGTAGTTCAGCGGGTCGTTGGGGTCAAAGTCCGGCTTGGAAGCCATGGCAAGGATGGCACCGGTCTTAACGTCCATTACAATGGCGCAGCCGCGGTTTTCCACCGTATTGGCTGCAATGGCTTCGTTCAGGTACCGCTCTGCGATCTCCTGCACGTTCACATCCAGCGACAGCACCAGATTGGAGCCGTCCTTGGCGGCAAAGGTGGTGGCGTTGGCGTCTGCAATGGCGTTGCCCACCGCGTTGCGCTGGGTGATGGTGCGGCCATCCACACCGGCCAAGGTGGACTGGTAGGATTTTTCCAGTCCGTAGGTGCCGACGCCGTCCGCATCCGTAAAGCCCAGCACCGCTGCGGCAAAGGCGCCGTAGGGGTAGTTGCGCTGGAAGCTCTTTTCCGAGGACACCGAGATGCGCCCCTTACGGGAGGTATCAGTAGCCTTTTTGTGCGTCTTGTTGAAGCTGGTGACGTACTTTTCAATGGAAAGCTTCACCGCGTTGTTCACCTTAGTGGCAAGGGTGACGTAGGCAGAATCCAGCCGGGAAAGTGCATCGTAAACGGTCTGGTACTGCTGCTGGTACTCTGCCGAGGAAGTGTCCACGCTGTCCAAGCTTTCGCCGTCTCCGGAGAGCAGACGCAGGGTCAGCTCCCGGCTCACCTCGGCACACATGGCGGGGTCCAGCGTTTTGGTCACGGTGTCGTCATCGTTGGTCTTGCTGGTATAAAGGATGCTGCTGTAACTGGGGTCTGCCCAGATGGTCCACACCACGCTGGTGGAAGCAAGGGTGATGCCGGAAGCATCGTAGATCTCGCCGCGGGTGGCCTTGATGGTGGTATCCAGCAGCTGCTGCTGGGCAGCGTACTGGCGGTACTCTGCCCCGTGGACGATCTGGATATTATACAGGCTGCGGATGACGATGGCAGCTGCCACCACCACCGCAAGGATGCCCAGACGGCTGCAAATCCGCCGCACCCGGCTGTCCAGCCGGTCCCGGCCGGAAGCCGGACGCAGGCGGTAACCCCTGCTTTTTTTGTTACGGAAAGGTTCTTGCATTGGTTCTCTCCTGCGGGGCGTGCACTGCATTCCGCACGCCCTGCGCTGTTATTTGTTCAGACTGCGGTGTCCATAAACCGAAAAAAGCGTGCGCCGCCGCACGCTTTTTCCGTTTATCTCACGGTACCCAGAATGTTCACCGCACCGGTGTACAAAAAGTCGGTCCATTGCCGCACGGTGGACTCCCGGCGCACCAGTGCGCCGCTCTCCCCCAGGCGGATGTAGGTGATCTGGCTGGGGTCTACTTTCATCAGACCCAGCCGCCCTGCGGTCTCCTCCACGCTGGCAATGTTGGTCTTGCTGTTCAGGGTGCTGTTGTAGTAGGTATACTGGCTCTGCTCGCTGACCAGCTGCGCTTTTGCGTCCTGGATCTGGTCGTTCAGCTCCACCAGCTGTGCCTCGCTCCACAGCAGACTGATGGCAAAACCCACCAGCAGTGCTGCCGCCACCAGATTCATGGCGTTATGTACGGCGGCCTGCAGCGGGTTCAACCGCCGCTTGCCGCCCTTTGCTACCCGCAGGTTTGCTTTGCGCTGCGGCTGCGGTGCCCTGCGGCGGCGCGCCGCGTTACGATCGTATGCTGGCTGACCCATGGTTCCTCTCCTCCTCATGATGCCGGTGCTTCCGGCATCTCAGCATTTTTCCAGTACACGCAGGTGGGCAGAACGGCTGCGCCGGTTCTCCTCCAGCTCCTGCGTATCAGCTTCAATGGGTTTGCGGGTGATAAGCTTTGCCTTTGCCTTGCCGCCGCATACACACACCGGAAACTCCGGCGGGCAGGTGCAGGCCGTGGACCAGCGGCGGAACTTGTTCTTGACCAGCCGGTCCTCCAGAGAATGGAAGGTGATCACGCACAACCGGCCGCCCGGTGCAAGGTGATCGAAAATGGTATCCAAGCCCTCTTCCAGCGCATCCAGTTCATGGTTCACTGCAATGCGCAGTGCCTGAAAGGTGCGGCGGGAGGGGTTCTTGTTTTTGCGGCGCTCTGCCGGGGGCATCGCGCTTGCTACGGTATCTGCCAGCTGCAGGGTGGTCAGGATAGGAGCAGTTTCCCGCGCCTCCACGATCTTTCCTGCGATCTGCCATGCGTAGGGTTCCTCGCCGTAGTCCCGCAGGATACGGGCCAATTCCTCGCGGCTTTCGGTGTTCACAAGGTCTGCGGCGGTCTCACCCTGCTGGCTCATGCGCATATCCAGCGGTGCATCTGCCCGGTAGGAAAAGCCCCGGGCGGCATCGTCCAGCTGGTGGCTGGAAACGCCAAGATCCAGCAGTGCACCGTTGATCTTTTCAATGCCCAGCTGCTCCAGCGCCTGCCCCGCATAGCGGAAATTGATCTGCACCACGGTGGCAGGCAGCCCGGCAAGACGCGCCCGCGCGGTCTGCACCGCGTCCGGATCCTGATCCAGCGAGATGAGCCTGCCGCCCTTGGCGGCGTCCAGCCGCAAAGCGATCTGGCGGGAATGTCCCGCGCCGCCGGCGGTGCCGTCCAGATAGGTGCCCGCCGGGTCGATGGCAAGCCCTGTCAGGCACTCGTTCAGCAAAACGGGGATATGCTCAAACGAGGCCGGGTCAAAGGGCTGCTGTTCTTCAAAGGCCATTGGCACGGCCTCCTTTCTCGGTTTAATTTTTTGCATCAGAGGTGCAGCTTGCGCAGCTGCTCGGCGCGCTGGTCGTTGGTCACGGCGGCGCGGCGGGCGTTCCAGACCTCGGTGGCCCAGATCTCGGCGTGGTTGCGGTTGCCGATGATGGTCACGTCCTTTTCCAGCCCGGCGTAGGCGCGCAGCTCTGCGGGCAGCAGGATGCGTCCCTGCTTGTCCGGCACCACCTCGCAGGCGGTGCTGAACAGATCGCCGGAGACAGCCCAGCTGTTCATCAGCTCATCGCTTTCCAGCTTGTCCGCCAGCCGCTGGACTTCCTCCATGGGCAGTGCGAACAGGCAGTTGTCCACCCATTCCAGTACCACAAAGCTCTCGCCCATGGCATCCCGGAATTTTGCGGGGAAGTTCAGCCGCCCCTTGGCGTCGATGGTGTAATCATAACGGCCAAAAAACACGCGCTGCTCCCCCTTTCAGGGGCGTTTGCAGGGCGTGTGCCCTACTTTTACCCACTTTGCCCCACTGATACATCTTTATTGTAGCAAATCAAGCCTGTGAATGCAAGGGTTTTCGGGCGGCTTTTTGCCGCAAAAGTCCACAAAAAAAGTCCCTGTGAGCCGTCATTTTTGCTCGCAGGGACTTTGTTTTCCGCAATGTGTGGAATTTGTGTGGAAAGTTGGCCGTTATCAGCCGTTTTTCTTGGCGTTCTGGCGCAGGCTGTTGCGGATGTTTTTGACCTGTGCGGCGTTTTCCACCATGGTGTCCTCGGTGGTGCGCAGCATATTCTCGCAGTAGTCGGTCACGGTCTGGCGCAGGGTGCGTGCCTCGGTCTGGGCAGCAACGGTGATCTCAGCCGCGCGCTGCTGGGCGGCCTTGACGATCTCGGCATCGCTGACCAGAATGCGGGCGCGCTCCTCGGCTTTTTTTACAATGGCCTGTGCCTGTGCGTTGGCGCTGTCCACGATCTGTGCCCGGTCGTTCACGATCTGCTGCGCCTGCCGCAGTTCGCCGGGCAAAGCCGCCCGCACCTCGTCCAGATAATCCCGGATCTGCTCCACATCCACGATGCGCTTGCCGCCGGAAAGGGGCACATTTGCGCTCTCTTCCAGTGCATCCTCAATGGTATCCAAAAGCTCGTTCACGTTCATAAGGCTTCTCCCTCCTGCTCAGCGGCGGGCTGCATGGGCTTTGTGTACTTCCACAGCAGCACCTTGCCGTATTTATACTGTTTCTGCAGGGTCAGACTGCCCGCCTGCGCGGGCAGCACGATGCCTGTTTCGCTCTCGCACAGCACGATGCCGCCCGGAGCGACGCACTTTTCCACGGCGGGCAGGATCTTTTCCAGCGTGCCGCCGCGGAAGGGCGGGTCCAGCAGCACCAGATCGAACTGCTCCCGGCAGGCCGATAAAAACCGCGCAGCCTCGCCGATATTCACCCGGCTGCGGTCGAACACGCCGCAGGCCTTGCAGTTGCGCATCACGATGCTTACCGCCTCCCGGCTCTCGTCCAGAAAGACGCACCGGGCCGCACCCCGGCTGAGCGCCTCGATGCCCAGCTGGCCGCTGCCGGCATACAGATCCAGTACCCGTGCCCCGGGCAGGTCGAACTGTACGATGCTGAACATCGCCTCCTTCACCTGCGAGAGGGTGGGGCGGGTCACATCGGTGCCGGGCAGTGCTTCCAGCCTGCGGCCCCGGGCTTCTCCTGCGATCACGCGCATGATGTTACCTCCTTGCCGTAGCTGCCGCCCCCGCGGCAGCCAGTTTGAACTCTTTCGTATCCTTTATTATCTCCCAACTGCATAGCATTGTCAAGAGCCCGCATTGCGCTGCGGACGGCTTTGTGCTACAATCATAGCAGCAATATTGCGCATTTTACGGCGCATTTCAGCAAAGGAGAGTATACAGCATGAAAGTTCTGCTCATCAACGGCAGCCCCCACGAGAAGGGCTGCACCTACACCGCCCTTTCCCTCATTGCCGGGGAGCTGAAGGCACAGGGTATTGAAACCGAGATCCTGCACGTCGGCGGTCAGCCCGTGGGCGGCTGCATCGGCTGCGGCGGCTGCCGCAGCGGCAACGGGTGCGTGTTCGGCGGCGTCGTCAACGAAGCCATTGAGAAGGCCAAGACCGCCGACGCCTTCGTGTTCGGCAGCCCGGTGCACTACGCCTCCGCTGCGGGCAACATGGCCAGCTTTATGGACCGTCTGGCCTACGCGGGCGGCAAGTATCTGGCCTACAAGCCCGCCGCCATCTGCTGCTCTGCCCGCCGCGCCGGTACCACCTCCACTCTTGACCAGCTGGTCAAATACCCCCAGTTCTTCCATATGCCGCTGGTCAACGGCTCCTACTGGGCGATGGTACATGGCTCCAACCCCGAGCAGGTGCTGCAGGACGCCGAGGGCTGCGCCGTGATGCAGGAACTGGGCCGCAACATGGCATGGCTGCTGCGCTGCATCGAAGCCGGTAAAGCTGCAGGCATCGACCACCCGCAGAACCCGCCCCGCCCCATGACCAGCTTTATCCGCTGAGATAAAAGATTTGTTATGCGCTCCGCGTTGCTCTGCGCATCTTCAGCGGAAGAATTATTTTAAATTTATGGATTGGGAAACTCCACAGAGTTTCCCAATCCATTTTTTCACATACAGCCCCTCTCGTGAAAATGATTTCAGAGCCCCGGAACGCCGCTGGCGTTCCGGGGCTCCATTTCTATGGGCGATTTTGTACAATTTTTCCAAGCATTTCTTGGGCAACCTGCCACCGGCAGCTTTCGTGCACTGCAAAATTTCTGCTGTTCCGGCACAAAAGGGGCACGAATGCTTTTTTCGTTCATAACTTTGTGATACCATACCTCTATAAGCATATCACTCAGACGGAGATCCTGCTATGGAACACTACGATTGGAACGAGGGCTGGCTGTTCACCCCCACATTCGACCCGGCGCTGGTGCGCCCGGAGTGCCCGGAGCTTTCCCTTACCCCGGTGCGGCTGCCGCACACGGTCAAACCCCTGCCTTATAATTACTGCAATGAGAACGACTACCAGCGCCTGTGCGGCTACCGGCGGGAGTTTTTTGCGCCCAAAGAGTGGCTGGGCCGCACCGTGCTGCTTACTTTCGGGGCAGTGGCACACGATGCCACTGTGTTCTGCAACGGGCGGCGGATGTTCCACCACGGCTGTGGCTACACCGCCTTTACGGTAGACCTGACCGGTGCGCTGCGTCTGGGGCAGAAGAACGTGGTGGCTGTGCGCTGCGACAGCCGGGAGGATCTGAACATCCCGCCCTTCGGCGGGCAGCTGGATGCGCTGACCTACGGCGGCATCTACCGCGCCGTCAGTCTGGATATCAAGGAGCCCGCCTATCTGCGGGACGTGTTCATTGAAGCAAAGGCAGAGGGCGATTTCCGCATCTACACCGCCACCGTAGGCGAGACGATCGGCTGCACCCTGCAGGCCGAAATCCGCAGCCCCGCCGGGAGCCGGGCGGTGTACAGCGGCGAGCTTTCCCTGCCCATCACCGGCACGCTGAACAACGTGCACCCATGGAGCTTAGAGCACCCTACCCTGTACACCCTGACCGTGCGGCTCATCCGCCCCGGCACCGGCGGTCTGCCCGACCGGGTGCTGGACGAAAAAACGGTGCGGTTCGGCTTCCGCACCGTGCAGTTCGTGGCGGGCGGGCTGTACCTGAACGGTCAGCGGGTGGAGCTGCGCGGCCTTGACCGGCACCAGAGCTACCCTTATCAGGGCTACGCCATGCCGGACAGCATCCAGCGGCTGGACGCCCAGCTGCTGAAAAAGGAGCTGGGCTGCAACGCCGTGCGCACCTGCTATGCGCCCCCCAGCCCGGCGTTTCTGGACGCCTGCGACGAGCTGGGTCTGCTGGTGTTCCCCGAAATGCCCGGCTGGCAGCACATCGGTGATGAGGTGTGGCAGGCGCAGGCGCTGCAGAACTGCCGGGAGATGGTGTGCCAGTACCGCAGCCATCCCAGCATCTTTTTGTGGGGTGCCCGCATCAGCGGCAGCCCCGACAACGAAGCCTTTTATAAGCGCACCAACGAAGCCATCCACCGGCTGGACCCCACCCGCCCAACGGCGGGCAGCCGCAGCACCCGCAAAAGCCAGCTGCTGGAGGACGTGTACGCCTACAACGATTATTCCTACGCCGGGCGCGGCGCGGGCTGCGAGAACCGCGCCGCCGTGACCCCCGACACCCGCAAGGGCTACCTTATCAGCGAGTTCGGCGGACAGAACTTCCCCGCCAAGCCCTTTGACGATGAACCTCACCGTCTGGTGCAGGCGCTGCACCACGCCGCCGTGCTGAACGACAGCATCGCCCAGCCGGGCGTTGCGGGCAGCTTTGGCTGGTGCATGGCCGACTACAACACCCACCGGGAGTTTGGCAGCGGCGACCGCATCTGCTACCATGGTGTGATGGATCTGTTCCGCAACCCGAAACTTTCTGCCGCCGTCTACGCCAGCCAGAAAACGCCCCGTGCCCCCTCCGACATCGTGCTGGAGGTCTCCTCTGCCATGACGCTGGGCGACCTGCCCGGCGGCGCAGCCGCCGCCTGCTGGGTGTTCACCAACGCCGAGAGCGTGCGGCTGTACCGCGGCAACGACTTTGTGGCCGAGTTTACCCCCGACCGCCGGGGACGCTTTGCCGCCCTGCCCCACCCGCCCATCGAGATCAACGATTTTGTCGGCTCGCTGCTGGAAAAATACGAGGGCATGGATCACGCCACCGCCGTGCAGGCTGCCGCCATCCTCAACGAGCTGCGGCGGGACGCTATGGCGCTTTCACCCCTGTCCAAGGCGCGGATGCTCTCGCTGCGGCTGAGCTGGAACGAGCTGCTGCGGATGTATTACAAGTACATCGGTGTGCTGGGCAGCTCCGCGCCGGTGTACCGGTTCGAAGCGGTGTGGCATGGCCGCGCCGTGCGCACCGTGGTGCGGGAGCCGGTGCAGAGCGTCCGGCTGGAATGTACCGTGCACAACCCCCTGCTGACCGACGGCCCCACATGGGACTGCGCTGCGGTCAGCCTGCGCGCCATCGACCAGAACGGCAACCTGCTGCCCTACTGCGGCGAGGCCGTCTGCCTGTCCGTGGAAGGGCCGCTGAAAATTTTAGGTCCCAGCGTAGTGCCCCTGCGGGGCGGCATGGCGGGCACCTACCTTGCCACCACCGGCAAGGCCGGACGCGCCGTGCTGCACTGCCGCATGGAGGGCGCACTGGACACCGAAGCGGTGCTCACCGTGCGCAGCCGGGAGGAGCAAAACGTTTAATTTTCGTCCTTTCATGATAGATTTGCAGTCTGTTCAAAATTTTATCATGGTTGGCTGATATTCTAGAGGTACAAAGTATTCCGCAGGGCGGCGCTGCTGCCCTGCGTTTCCGTGTGTAAAGCCCCAGAGAAGAGGATGCGAAAACCTATGAGAGAAAAATTCCGTCAATTCATGATCGGCCGCTACGGCACCGATGGCCTGAACCAGTTTCTGAGCATGAGTTCCATCGTGATGCTGCTGGTATCGCTGCTCACCCGCGTTTCCCTGTTCACATGGCTGGGCGCGGCACTGCTGATTTTGTGCTACTACCGCAGCCTGAGCCGCAATATCTCCAAGCGCACCGAGGAGAACTACCGCTTTTACAGCCTGAAGGACCGGTTCAATAACAAGTTCCGCAGCCTGAAGGAGCAGTGGGCCAACCGCAAGCTGTACCACTACTACCGCTGCCCTCAGTGCCGCCAGAAGCTGCGCGTGCCCCGGGGACGCGGACGCATCCAGATCTCCTGCCCGCGCTGCGGCACCCAGTTCATCAAAAAGAGCTGAGCCGCCATGTTCGGATATGTGATCCCGGATCGGGCCGCCCTCAGCCCCGAAGCGCAGAGCCGCTACCGCTCGGCCTACTGCGGGCTGTGCCGCCGCATCGACGCCTTGCACGGGCTGCGGGGACGGTTCAGCCTGAGCTATGACCTGACCTTTTTGAACATTCTGCTGTGCAGTCTGTACGAGGGCGAGACCCCCGCAGACAGCGGCATCGACCGCTGTCCCGTCCACCCGGTGCATGGTGTGCTCTGGCGCAGTGCAGACCCTACCGACTACTGCGCCGACCTGAGCGTGGCGCTGCATTACTACAACGCGCAGGACAAATGGCAGGACGACCGCAATCTGCTGGCGTTGGGGTACAGCGCCCTGCTGGACAACAGCACCGCCGAAGCCGCCCTGCGCTGGCCGCGCCAGTGCAATGCGATCCGCTCGTGTCTCGCCAAGCTTGCCGAGTACGAAGCCGCCGGCAGCACCGACCTTGATACAGTGTCCGGCTGCTTCGGCACCCTGATGGCAGAGCTGTTCGACTACCGGCAGGACCGCTGGGCACCGGAGCTGCGCAGCATCGGCTTCCATCTGGGCAAATTCATCTACCTGCTGGATGCCTACGACGACCTGCCCCGCGACAAGCGCCGGGGCGCGTACAACCCCCTGCGGGAGCTGAGCACCCACCCGGACTATGAGGAAGAGATGCTGGACATCTTTGAGCTGTTGCTGGCACGCTGCGCGCAGAACTTTGAGCGTCTGCCCTGCGTGGAGGACGCAGATCTGTTGCGCAACATCCTGTATTCCGGCGTGTGGCTGAAATACAACTGCAAAAACGCAAAACGCACCGGAAAGCCCGATGTGTCTTGATTTTGTGCCGATATTCCGGTAAAATAAAACGGATATGGTGCAGCGGCGCTGTACCGTCAGTATAATGAGTGAGGAAGTATACCGAGCATGAGAGATCCCTATGAGGTGCTGGGCGTTCAGCGCGGCGCAAGCGATGATGAGATCAAAAAAGCATACCGCGCCAAGTGCAAGCGCTGGCACCCGGATTTGAACCCCAACGACCCCACGGCGGAGGAGCACTTCAAGGAGGTGCAGGCCGCCTACGATGCCATTACCAAGGGCGATACCGGCCCCCAGATGGGCGGCAACCCCTACGGCGGCTACCAGCAGCAAAGCTATAACCGGCAGAGCTATGGGCAGCAGGGTTACGGCCAGCAGAACTACGGCTATACCGGTTTTGACGGCTTTGACGGGTTTGAGGGCTTCGACCCCTTTGGCTTTGGTTTTGGCTTTGGCGGCTACCAGCAGGCCGGGCCCAGTGCTTCCGGCACCGACACCCCGGAAATGCAGGCCGCCCGCAACTTTGTGGCCAGCGGCCGCTACCCCGAAGCGCGCCGGGTGCTGGACGGCATGACCGGCCGCAACGCGCGGTGGTACTATCTCTCCTCGCTGGCCAATCAGGGGCTTGGCAAAAGCGTGGACGCTTTGCAGGATGCCCGCCGCGCCGTGCAGCTGGACCCGAACAACACCGAGTACCAGATGCACCTGCGCCGGATGCAGAACCCCGGCCAGACCTACCGCACCCAGACCACCTACGCCCAGCCCGGTGGGCTTTTGCGCTGGTGCTGGAGCATGATCTTGCTGAATCTGCTGTGCAACTGCTGCTGCGGCGGCTGGGGCTTCCGTGGGTTCCGTATGTGATATGATTTTATACAAAAAGGCTGCTGCACGCACGGTGCAGCAGCCTTTTTTGTATAAATGTTTTTACTTTAGCTGGCTCGCCCTCTCAGTCAAATCCTTCGGATTTGCCAGCTCTCCCAAAGGGAGAGCCTTTGGCAGTCCACGCAAACCTCACCTCTTTGCCAAGGCCTCTCCCTTTGGGAGAGGTGGCATCGCGCAGCGATGACGGAGAGGGCGAGGACGCTGACCTTGTGCAGCAGCCTTTTTCTGTTTGCAGATGTAAGGGTTTGCTCTTACTTCTGGGGAGCTTCGAAAGCGATGGCGGTAGCACCGGCAGCGGCGTCCACGCTCTTCAGAGAGATGGGAGCCACCTCGTAATGCAGGGTGTCAAAGCTCTGGGTGTTGCCGTCCTCGGTGGTGAACTCCAGAACGTAGACAACGTCAGCCTGCTTGTCAGCCTCGACATCGCGGGTGATGACGATGCTCTCGCCGTCAGCCAGACCCTCGCCTGCCAGGTTCTCGCCCTTGTCCTCAGAGCCTGCATCGTACAGGTACAGCTCGGTCACCTTGCTGCCGGTGGTGTTGTACACGGTGTACTCGGCAGAAGCAGCCTCAGCCTCAGAGGAAGCAGCTTCGGAGGAAGCAGCCACGGAAGAGGCAGCAGCAGAGGATGCGGTGGAGGATGCAGCGGTAGAGGCAGAGCCGCCGCAGGCGGTCATGCCGACAGCCAGTGCCAGAGCGGCAGCGGCAATTGCAACAGTCTTGAGCTTCATAGGGAAATCTCCTTTTTCTTCTTTTGTTGGTGTCAGGCCCCCGGCAGCATACCAGCTGCATCGGTTGTCTGATGTCCTTCCATTATACGCACGTTGACGAAAAAAGCAAGCTTTTTTCGTCAAAAATCAACGATAAAATAAGAATTGTTACTATTTTGACATGAATTTGGCACATTTTAGGAGATGCAAACTTGAATCACATCGTTGACATTCCGGCTGTTTTTTCCCTATGTGGCTGCGGGATAACGGCGCAGATCATTTTATTTTCCCCTTGACAGCCGCCAGCCGCCGCTGTATACTATGCATCGTGAACAGCGTTCATGTTGGGAGGTGAGCTTACGAATCCAATGGCAACGTCCAAAGCGGACATCCTGAAAACCAGCCGGGAGCTGATCCAGCAAAACGGCTGGGCAGCGGTCAACATCCGTGCGGTCGCGGCCGCCTGCGGGGTCTCCGTGGGCTGCATCTATAACTACTTCGGCTCCAAGACCGAGCTGGTAAGCGCGGCGGTGGAAAGCATCTGGAACGACATCTTCCGCCACCCGGAGGACGAAGCCGTGTTTCAGGACACCCTGTCCTGCATCCGGTGGATGTACCGGCAGATGGAATACGGCTGCCAGCAATATCCCGGCTTCTTCACCCACCATGCACTGGGCTTTGTGCAGCAGGACACTGCCGGCGGCAAGCAGCAGATGCGGCAGACATGGCAGCACATTCTGGACGCTTTGTGCAGCGTGCTGCGCCACGATGCCAAAGTCCGTCCTGACGCTTTTACCGAGCAGTTCACCCCGGAGCAGTTTGCGGGCATCCTGTTCTCCCTGATGCTGTCTGCGGTGGTGCAGCAGAGCTTCGACCCTTCTGCGGTGCTGGAGATCGTGCGCAGAACCATTTATTAAGCAAAAAACATCCCACAATCTTTGTGGGATGTTTTTAAGCCCGAATGTGAACATAGTTCATTTTGGTTTCAGCGCTCCGCAGACCATACTACTGCAAGCCCTTTTCCCCACGATGCCTCCGGTACGGCTGTGCCGCGCCGGTTCGCTATAAAAATCAAAAACAAAACCTGCGATCTAAAACAAACAAAGGAGACAAACGTATGCGAGCAATCATTGAGACCGTTTTTGACATCTTCTATCTGGTCACCGTGCTTACGGTGGGCATCCGCATGATCCGCGGCAGCAAGGCTGGCACCCAGTTCCGTCTGTTCGGCCTGATGGCCGTTGTGCTGGGCGCGGGCGACTCCTTCCATCTGGTGCCCCGCGCACTGGCGCTCTGCACCACCGGTCTGGAAAACTACGCCGTGCCGCTGGGTCTGGGCAAGTGGATCACCTCTGTGACCATGACCGTGTTCTATGTGCTGCTGTACTACGTTTGGCGCAAGCGCTACCAGATCGAGGGGCAGAAGAACGTGACCGCCGCTGTGTACGCCCTGTCCGCTGTGCGCATCGTGCTGTGCATGATGCCGCAGAACCAGTGGCTCACCAACCACACCCCGCTGGCATGGGGCATCCTGCGCAATGTACCCTTTGCCCTGCTGGGTCTGCTGATCATCGTGCTGTTCTACCGCAGCGCCAAGCAGAACAACGATAAGGCTTTCCGCTGGATGTGGCTGACCATCGTGCTGAGCTTCGGCTTCTATATCCCCGTGGTGCTGTGGGCAGACGTCAACCCCCTGATCGGGATGCTGATGATCCCCAAGACCTGCGCCTACGTCTGGACCGTGCTCATCGGCTACAACGCCATGAAGGCCGAAACCGGCAAGCAGAACTGAGCCTGCACCTCCCCCGCTGCTTAGGGTGTATCTGAAAAGTCGAAAATTTAGTCTATTTCTACAAGCACAGCTGGATTTTGCGTTAAACAGCCTTGAAATCCACAAAGGATTCCTGCGGCTATTTGCCTTAAATCCCGCTTGTGTTTGCGAAATATTCGTCATTTTCTTTGTTTTCAGATACACCTTAACACAAAGGGGCGCACAAGACCCAGCAAAAAGACCGGAGCTGTATCAAGCCCTGAAAGGGCTTTACAGCTCCGGTCTTTTGTTTTTGCTATCTCATTCGCCGTCCGTCAGCTCTTTTACAAGCCTTGTCAGGGTGGCTACATAGGACTCGTTGGAGAACTGCTGCTCATACAGCCGGCGGCAGTCATCGTGCATGGCAGCCAGCATCTCCGGGTGCTCGATCGCCCAAGCCAGCTTGTCGGCCAGCTGCTGCGGGTCGTCGTCCTTGTACAAAAAGCCGTCCACGCCCTCGGTCACAAGTCCCGCCGTGCCGGTGTGCTCCGATACGATGGAGGGCTTGCCGAAGATCAGACCCTCGGTGACAAAGGTAGGCATGGGATCATCGCGGGAAGCGCACACCACGCAATTGCACTGCTCCATCAGGGATTTCACCTCCGGGCGCTCCAGCCGCTTGCGGTAGAACACCGTCTGTGGGTAATCCCGCACCAGACTGTCCACGGCATTGTACATCCCCTTGTCGGCGGCTTTGCCCACAAAGAGGAAGGCGGCTTTTTCCCGCACCGCAGAGGGCAGCAGCCGGATGGCATTGCAGAAGATATCCGGGCCCTTGCGGGGCTCCAGCGAGCCGACCGTTACAAAGAGGGTGCGTCCCCCGGCAAAGCTGATGTCATAGCGGGGGAACTGCTCGGCGGCGTAGTCCGGCAAGCCGTAGATCAGCTGCTCGATTTCAAAATCCGGCCGGACGGAGTGCATAGCGGCGGTGGCGTGGGAGCCTACGGCGCAGACATGGATATTTTTGCCCAGCGCCTTGGGGATGCTGTGAGAGATGAAGGGGTAGCCCGCAAAGGCATCGTGCAGCCACCACAGCACCGGCACAAAAGAGCCGTTCAGGGTGTTCACCACCGGCGCTTCCACCACCGTGTTGGCCAGCACAAGGTCTGCGCTGGTGGCCAGCCCCCACAGGGCGCTGGAAGTAACGCAGTCCGGGCGGGTGACCACGGCGGCACCGGCGTCCAGAAACAGCTGCAGCGGGCCCTCGTCCGCAGGGCCCAGCACTACTACCTCAAAGCCAAGGCTGCGCAGCACCGGCACGGCGCTTACCAGCACGATGGGCGCGCCGGTCATGGTCAGCTCGTGGCTCAGGATCAGCGCGCGGCGTCCCTTGGCGGAGAATACGTCCTCGGCGCACAGCTCCCGGCGGAAGTGCAGCAGCGCCTGCGGGATGCAGCAGCTGTGCTGCGCCATGGCGTGGGACAGGCGCAGCAGCTCGGTAACGCTGTCCCTGCCCCGGGCGGCGGCACGCACCTTGTCCAGCAGTGCCCGGGACACTATGGCGCAGCTGCTGCCGGGCAGGTGCCGGGTGCTCAGGTACAGGGCGGTAGAGCCGTCAAAACCAAAGGAGGCATCGCAGACTGCAAGGTCTGCCCCCTCCCGCAGGGCAGCGGCAAAATAGGTCAGGGCGGTAGGGATGCATTCTACATCCTCGCTCACCAGCAGCACCCCTGCCACATCGGGGGTCAGCTCGCCCTCCAGCGCAGTCACCAGACGGAACTTGCGGTGCAGCTGGTTTTGCAGCGCCGTTTCCAGCGCCTTGTGACGCCCCGGCGCATAGACCAGAAGATAGGTGCTCTGGGTATCGGTATAGGCCTGCTTGGACAATTGCTTGCGCTGCAGGGTACTGTAACTGGTGTACATCGATCCAACTCCTCCGGGCAGAATATCGGGCGGGCTCAGTGGCCGCGCAGCAGGGTCAGCAGTCTGCGCAGCGGAGCGGTCAGCCGCCAGCTGCTGCTGGCGCGTATCGTTTCCAGCGAGACCTGATATTCGTGCTGGATGCCCTGCAAAGTCAGCAGCTGCTGGTTCAGCCGCATACATTCGGCGCGGCTGGCCTGCAGCATCTCATCAGCCTCCTGCGCGGCGGCAGCATTCTTCAGCTTCAGCTCGTTCAGTGCCCGCAGCAGAGATTTGCCGGGCTGCTCGTGCAGAAAACGCCCCAGCGGGTAGTAGTGGTAGTTTACCGCAAACTTCATGCCGGCGCTAAAGCCGGTGGTGCAATGCAGCGAAAGGTTCGGGTCCACATCCAAAAACAGCAGGCAGTCCTCCTGCAGCATAAGGCCGTTGACCGACTGAAAGCTGATGCGCTCGTCCGAAATGGCAAGGTCGGTGATGCAGCAGGCCAGCTCGCCGGGATCCAGCCGGACAGCGCGGGCGTCCTCCGGCAGAACAAAGGTGACCGACACCTCATGGGTCAGCTCGTTGTGGGCGTCCTCGGCTGCGATCAGGCATTCCCGGGGCGAAAAGCCGCTGCCGGTGTCGTAGAACAGCTGCGGCAGGGTGAGGGTAAAGTTATCCGTCTCCGTGCTGTGCTTGGCAAGCTCGGTCTGGCAGACCAGCAGCTGCTGCTCCAGCTCCAGACACCGCTGTGCCAGCTGGGAAACACCCTCGTCCGAGAGCCTGAGCTGCTGCTCCAGCTCTGCAATATGCGCCTGCAGGGCAGCAGGGGTCGCGGGGAGTTCATGGTTCATAACGGGATCCTCCTCTTCCTTATCCTATAAGCTCAGCTGCGCCGCCGCAGCCGCAATGTGCTGAAAAGCCGTTTGCATAAGCATTGCAAGCAGCTTCCGAAAGATCAGTGCCGCGCAGTGTAGTGCACCTGCGGGGTGTGCCGCCGGGCGGGGAACAGCCGGATGATCAGCTCCCGCCGCCGCTGCAGCAGGGCACAGACCAGCCAGATGGAGCCCAAAGAAAAGGCATATTCCAGCCCGATGCCCACAAACGGGCGGTCGGCGTATTTTGCCGCAAGCAGATACCACGGAATGGCGGTAAGCTCCACGGTATGTATGCAGAAGATATACAAAGAGCGGCGTCCAATGGCCTCAAAAAAGCTCACCAGCGCGTTCCGGTGCCGGTTCAGCCGCAGAAACAGCCGGACGAACAGCAGGCCGGCAAGGCCGTCCAGCAGGATGCTGATGGGGCCTAAGGTCCACTCTGCCATGGAAACGCAGTCGGTGCTGCCGGTGGCAAAGGCAGCCACCGGGATCAGCAGAACAGCTGCCCACAGGATGCAGGACATCCGGCGGGACAAGGGCTGATCCAGCCAGTGCTGCCGCTTGGCAAGGTAGCCGATGTACAGATACGGCGTGATCACCGCGCCCTGGATCAGGCAGAAAGGCAGCTCCCACGCAAGGCTGGTGCCCCAGCCCAGCAGGGCGGCACCGCCCACTGCCCACGAAACGTACCGCTCCGGGAAGATGTTCAGGATGACGTCCAGCAGGATCCAGCCCACCAGCAGCGCCAGCAGATACCACATGGGCCCGCAGGAAAAGAACTCCTGCCCAAAGTAGGTGGCCGTATGGGGCAGACCCAGCAGAAAGCCGCCCGCCACCTTGATGCTCTCGGTCAGCGAGCCGGGCAGGTAGTGAAAGGTCTTATAATGAATGATAAAATGCAGCACCGTGGTGAACACCGCAGTATAGCAAAAGGGCTTGAGCAGACTTTTGAGCTGCTGGTGGATGCATTTGTGGATAGAGCGCTTGCGGAAGCCGTAGCCGCTGGCAATAAAAAAGGCTGCCATCAGCGTTTCACGGTAGATAAAGCAAAAAAAGGCGGTCAGTGACAGGCCGTTCGACAGCTGGAGCGGATAAAGCTCTACGGTATGCCCCAGCACGATGGACAGCATCCCTGCGCCCTTGAGCATATCAAACATCCCGATGGAGCTGACAGTGCGGGGCTTGGTTGTTTCCATGAAAGATTCCTTCCCTGCGCCGGGCAGATACCCCCCTCGAGAAAAAGCCGGATACGGCGCAAATGATCAGTTTTTATGCAGCATTGCTATGATATATGGCTAGTATAATGCTTTTTGGGGAGACTGTCAATTTTGTTTTGCAGTCCGCGCCATACCGGAACTGGTATTTTGCGCTAAAAATTGTAGCACAGGAACCGGCGGATTGCAACGAAAGGTAGAATTTGGCCAGACTGCGCCAAAAGATGCGCAACAAAAACTTGTCAAGATAAGAAATTAAATGTTGCAGAAGTATTGCATTGCGCTGGAAGATATTGTATACTGGGCACAGTTGAGCGCCCGGGCTGCGCCCCGAAGGACGGAGCCGGACACTGGGCAGGACAAAATGCTTCGGGAGGGTAAAATTATGGTCACATCGCTGTATCAGTCACTTTGTAATATGGAAACGATCTATGCGGACCACGTGGCGATCCGGTATTATGACGAGGCAAAACAGGGCGTAACGGAGGTGTACTACCGCCAGTATGCCCAGGACCTGCGCAGGTTCGTCAGCTTCCTGCGCAGTAAGGCAGGGGATGTCAAGGGGCAGCGGGTCGCGATCCTGGCCCGCAACAGTTACCACTACATCATCTGTATGTACGGCACCGTGCTGGCGGGCGGTGTGGCAGTGCCGCTGAATATGGGCAAGAACTGGGACGAGATCCAGTACGAGCTGGATCTGGTGGAGCCGGTCTGTGTGCTGCAGGACGGTGAGTATCTGCAGTGGGAGCCTGCCCTGGCGGATGCCTACAGTGCAAAGCTGGAGCCGATGGATGCCTTTACCGCCTTTGCCCCCGCACAGGATGTAAAGGAAGTGGAAGATCTTGCCGCGATGGCCTTTATCATGTTTACCTCCGGCACCACCGGCCGCAGCAAGGGCGTTATGCTGAGCCAGAAGAACCTGTTTGCGGCCATGCCCGCCTTCCTGGATCCGTTTGATGATGTGCGCAAGGCGACCGGCTGGGACACCGATAAGTTCTGCTCGCTGTCCGCGCTGCCCATGTTCCACATCTCGGCCATGACCAGCCTGGTATCCTGGAGCATTACCGGCCACTGCATCAACCTGTGCAACGACCTCAAGTATTTCTACCGCGATATCGGCGCGATGCACAGCGAGGTGATGGCTGTGGTGCCGGTGCTGCTGAAGAGCCTGTATAAGGATGTGATGAAGGGCCGCCGCGACCGCCTGAATGGCCTGTGCGTCCTGACCTGCGGCGCAGCCATGTTCGACCCCAAGATGCTCAAGGACCTGATGGACAAGGGCTTCTTTATTGCCCAGATGTACGGCCTGACCGAGACCTGCGGCGATGGTGCCTGGAACTCCTCCCAGGAGGAAAAGCACCTGACCAGCGTGGGTCATGTGGACAACAGCTGCGAGTATAAGCTGGACGATGGCGAGCTGTGTATGCGCGGCACCCCCATCATGCTGGGCTACTATAAGGACCCCGAGGCCACGGCTGAGGTCATTGACAAGGACGGCTGGTTCCACACCGGCGACATCGCCCGGCTGGAAGAGGACAGCTATATGTACCTGACTGGCCGCAAGAAGAACCTGATCATTCTGGACAGCGGCGAGAACATCAGCCCCGAGGAGCTGGAGGATCTTGTGGAAAAATGCCCCGCCGTGCAGGAATGTGTCGTGAAGGAAATGGGCAAAAAGATCGGCGCTGTGGTGTACTGCCCGCAGGACAAGCAGCAGACTGTGCAGGATCATATTACCGAGATGAACCGTACCCTGCCGCTGTATAAGCGCATCGGTGTGGTGGAGTTCAGTGCAGAGCCGCTGCCCCGCAATGCTACGGGCAAGCTGATACGCTGAGTATAAAGTAAACAGAACAAAACAGGATGGAATCTACAATGGAAAAATTCGTGAGCACGATGTACGATGCCATTACGCAGGGCATGGAAAAGGAATTTCCCGAGCGCGTAGCCTTCCGTTACTACACCGAGGAGACCGACATGGTGACCACCGTCCTTTTTAAGGAGCTGGCACAGGATGTCCGCCGGACGGTCACCTATCTGCAGAGCACCATCCCGGACGCGAAGGGCAAAAAGGTCTGCCTACTGAGCAAGAACAGCTACGAGTATGTGGTAAACACCTTCGGCGCGATCATGGCAGGCTGCGTGCTGGTGCCGATGAACCAGCGCAAGAGCTGGGCAGAGATGTCCCACGAGCTGGAGCTGGTGGAGCCCGCCGCCATCCTGACCGACGGCGAGGACTACGGCAGCAAGGAGCAGCTGGAGGCCGCCTACGGCAGTCTGCTGCATCCCATGGACGAGTTCCGCCGCTATGAGCCGGCGGCGGAGCTGCACCCCATCGGTCACGACGACCTGATGGTGCTGATGTTCACCTCCGGCACCACCGGCCTGAGCAAGGGCGTTATGATGAGCGAGCGCAACCTGTTCAGCGCAGGTCAGGTGCTGTGGGCCATCTCCGCACAGCTGGCAGACAAGATCGATCTGACAAAGCCCCTGCCCGGCCACTACATGGTGCTGCCCATGTTCCATCTGGGTGCTTTCATCGACCTGTTCTCCACCACCGTCATGGGCTGGCCGCTGAATCTGGGCAGCGATATCCGCGACTTCTACCGCGATATCCAGAAGATGCCCAGCCAGATCATGTCTGTGGTGCCGATGATCATGAACTCCCTGCACAAGGATGTGATGCGCGGACACCGTGACCGTCTGGGCGATCTGTGGGTGCCCATCGGCTCCTCTGCCATGTTTGACCCGCAGGTGCTGCTGGATATGGTGCACAACGGGATGTTCGTCATCCAGTGCTACGGTGCTACCGAGACCTGCGCCGCCGGCATCATCAACTTTGCACAGGACGAAAAGCACATTGGCGCCGTGGGTCAGGGCAGCGAGTACATGGACTACAAGATCGAGCCGGACGGAGAGCTGTGTATGCGCGGCGACTGCGTGATGATGGGCTACTATAACGACCCGGAGGGCACCGCAGAGGTCATCGACAAGGACGGCTGGGTGCATACCGGCGACCTTGCCCGGGTGGACGAGGACGGCTACTACTACATCATCGGCCGCAAGAAGAACCTGATCATTCTGGACAGCGGCGAGAACATCAGCCCCGAGGAGCTGGAGGGCATGGTAGAAAAATGTCCCGTCGTACAGGAATGTATCGTAAAAGAACTGGGCAAAAAGATAGGTGTTGTGGTATACTGTGAAAAGGAGCACCAGCAGACCGTGCGGGACTTTGTTACCCAGATGAACCGTACTGTCCCCCTGTACAAGCGCATCGGCGTGGTGGAGTTCAGCGAAACACCGCTGCCCCGCAACGCTACGGGCAAGCTGGTACGCAAGTAAAACGCAACAGAAAGGAAGCATAATACGATGGAACGTGCAGAAATCATTTCTCAGATCACGGCTATTCTGGAGGATGTCGCAGAGGTATCACCGGAGGATGTGACCGAAAGCAGCGTCCTGATGGACGATCTGGATCTGTCCTCTATGGAGATCCTGACCATTGTGGCAGATCTTGAGGAGACCTTTGGTCTGCGCATCCCGGAAAAGGAGCTGCGCAACTTTGTCACCATGGGTGATCTGGTGGATTATCTGGCAGCAAACGTGGGGTAAAACCAATGGAAACACAACAGCGCTCGACGGAATATAACTTTCAGGGTGTTATGTATTTTTTCCGTCGGGAAAAAGTCCAGTGCCGGTACCAGTTCTCGCTGCGGGATGCGGTGGATCTCACCCTTTTGCAGCGGGCACTGACAACGGCCTTGGCAAGTGCGCCTTATTATACCCAGCGTCTGGTGCAGGAAAAGCGGGAGATGTGGCTGGAGCCCAACACTGAGCCCTGCCTTGTGTACCACGGCAGCACCATGCGCAATATCCCGGAACAGACGAACGGCTACCTGTTCTGCGTCAGCTGCGAAAGGGATACCATCTACTTTGACTGGCATCACTTCCTACTGGACGGCCACGGGGTATCGCCCCTGTTCACCAGCATTCTGGAGCAGTACTGCAACCTGCGTTACGGCACTGCCTTTGCGGTGCAGCAGATCGTGTGCGACCCGCCCTATGATATGGATGCCATGCTGGCAGAGCACCCGCCCGTGGAGGGCGGGAGCGACGCCATCCAGCGGGACGTGGTGCAGACCTACGAGGGTACGCTGCGCCGCACCCGGGTGTGCCTGAGCAAGCAGAGCCTTGTGGAAAAAGCACTGGCAAACAACGCAAAGCCGGTAAGCGCCCTGATGGGTCTGCTGTGCATGGCTATGCGGGAGTATCTGGGCAAGGAGAAGATCCAGTATTCCTACTCCTCCGATACCCGCGATGTGGCTGGTGTGCCGAATGCGCTGTACAACTGCGTATGCAGCTTTGAGCATACGGTGCAGCTGCAAGCCCAGACCCGCCTTGCGGATTTTATATCTGACGTAGATGCAGACATCAAGCGGGACTTGCAGCCGCAGTCCAAGCGCCGCCGCATGACCGAGCAGATGGGCTGGGTGTACAAGGTGAATCAGCAAAAAGCCCCCCTGCGCATCAAGCAGCGGGTGTTCCAGATGGGCGAGTACATTGGTGGCACCATTTCGGATTTCTGGCTCAGCTATCTGGGCAATCCGCTGATGCCCGCCACCCCGGAGCTGGCACAGTACACCACGGATTTTGGTGTCTGGGTGCCGCCGGATGGCGCATCCGTGGGCGTGGAAGCCGCCAGCCTGAACGGAAAGATCATCCTGTGCATCCACAACAAGGCACCCCACCCGGGTCTGGCCGATATTCTCCGCAAGACCTTTGAAAACGAAGGTGTCACCGTGCTGGAAGCCGCCGATCTGGACTGAGAAGTACATAAAAAGGATCGCTGCACCTTATGGGTACAGCGATCCTTTTTTCATGCCGCAGCCGGGTCTTTCCTTTTTATCAAATCCCCCAAATTGCCCAACAAAGTTCCGCTTCCGTTCACAAAGGGCGGCGGGAGATGTGCTATACTGATTCCAGAATTTCCAGTTATGAAAGGAGTTTTGTTTCCATGAGCCAAGCCGCCGCGCAGCAGCCCTCCCGCAAAAAGACCGTGATCTCTCTGCTGGTGCTGCTGGCACTTACCTGCATCATCGTGTTCACTTTTAAGGATCACTGGGCCGAGATCACCACGGCGCTGGCACAGCTGTCGGTGTGGCAGGTGCTGGCGGTTCTGGCGGTCGGCATCAGCTATCCCCTGCTGGAAGGGTGCGTGGCGTGGGTCATCGTGCGCAGCCGTCTGCCGCAGTTCACCCTGCGGCAGGGGCTGGATGTAGGCTGGTGCGGCACCTTTGGCAACGTGGTCACGCTGGGTGCCGGTGCGGTACCGGTGCAGCTGTACTACCTGCACAGAGCCGGTCTGCCGCTGGGCCCCGGCGCAGGCCTGATGACGCTGGAATACGTTTTCCATAAGACCACCGTGCTGCTGTACGCCACCGTGATGCTTCTGCTGCAGCGCCGCTGGCTTGCAGCCAACACCACCGGTGTCATGCGCTACCTGCCCATGGCATACGCTGTGGTAGCGGTAATTATCGTGGCGCTGGTGCTGCTGTGCGTCTCGCCGCTGGTGCAGAACCTCGCCCGCTGGCTGCTGGGCTTTTTGCCCAAGACCGAAAAGTGGCAGCAGCGCCGCGCCGACTGGCTGGAGCAGCTGGAAGTGCTAAGCACCGAGAGCCGCCGACTGCTGGCAGATAAGCCCCGCTGCCTGAAAATTTTTGCCCTGCAGGCGCTCAAGCTGTTCGGGCTGTTCTGCCTGCCCTACCTGTGCATCCGGTTCATGGGGCTTTCGCCGCTGGGCTTCTGGCAGGTGCAGCTGCTCACCAGCCTGATGCTCTTCGTTTCCAACGCCCTGCCCAACGTAGCCGGGATGGGCTCGATTGAAACGGCCTTTCTGCTGGTGTTCGGCAGCTTTCTGGAACGGGGCGAGGTGATGAGCGTGCTGATGCTCTACCGCATCGCCAGCTATTATGTGGTATTTGCCGCCAGTGCCGTGGGCTTCTTCATCGCCCAGCGGCATCTGTCCCAAATGGAGCCACCAAAGGAGGCGTAAACGGATGAAAAGCTTCCACATTCCCCGCACCGCTTTATTTTTTATCCTGTTTGCACTGGCAGCTTTTGCGGTGTTATACCATCCCATCGACCTGAAAGCACTGGTACGCGCCAGCTCGCAGGGCACGCTCCGCACCGAGGAAGTGGCGCATTTTGGCAGCACAAACGACATGGACTATCACCTCCTCTCCATGGACAGCGAAGAGTTCCAACAAACGGCAGAATTGCTTTCCACCGTCTCCTGCCGCAAAAAGCTGAACCAGAACTATTCTGCCTACACCCACGATACCTTCCCGGTGCAGTCGGTCACCGTCAGCTTTTATGACGATGCCGAAAACCAGAAGTTTCTGCTGACGGTGTACTCCGACGGCGTGTGCATCCTGAACAGCGCCTATGTCAGCGTAAAATACCCCGGCGGCGGCGCAGCGCAGCTGTATGAACAGCTGGCGGGGATGGGGAAGTAAAAAATGATTTTGAATGCCCTCCGCTTATCGGGTTGCGGCACCCAGCATCCGCATCGTGCCTTGGGCGGCACTCGCGTCTTGCTGGCCGCTGCCCCAACAACTCCTCCCTGTTTCCGCCGCTGGCGGCGGTCGTCGTCGTTGCGCTCTGGGCATATTCAGCGGAAAAATTATTTTAATTTCGCGTTTGTCGCGACCTGCGGGCCGCTCCAAACGCATTTTCACGGGTGGGGTCGTAAAGGCAGATGGCATATTTGTCGTTTACCTCGCATCCCTCTCTGTGAAAGCTGGATTCAGAAACGCCCGCAGGCGTTTCTGAATCCAAAATTTAAAATGAAATTCCTTAATCTATGGCCAAAGCGCACGCGGCGGCCATTTCAAATCGTCCCTCAAGGCCTAGCGCACAGAGGGAGTTTCCTCGCAAAACAAAAATCGGGGCACTCAGGTGGTCAAGCTGAGTGTCCCGTTTTTGTTTTCTTTGCGTCGGCTGTGGTACCAAACACAGCCGGTGCCGCGCCGGAAGCTGCAGAGCAAACCGTGCTGCCGCTTCCCGTAGAAAAGAGAAAGGAATGGAGGAATGGAGCGGAGCGCTTGCAGACGCTCCTTTTTTTCTGGTGCAACGTGGTTAGAATTAGCTAACCACCGCTGCGAGAACAGGATACCACAGACAGTTAGTCTTGTCAACCCTTAATTTGCAAATTTTTTCGCAAAGTTGCCGCGCCGCCGGGGTTTCGGCGGTTTTTCTACATTCTGCCCAAAGAATAGCCTTTCCGCTGGAAGAAAACCCACTTGTTTTCTATTGCTTTTTAAAACGGTTCTTGCTATTATAGTAACGCAAGATTTTGTGGGCAGGTTTTTATTTTTGTCTACACCTTGTAGTAAGGGCTGCCGCTGCCGGCAGCGCAAGACCGTTTCGCCCCCAGAAAACCGCCCAGACAGAGCGGTTTTTCAAAGGCTCATTAGTTAGAAAACGCTAACTGCGTAATGGAGCAAGGAGGTTCCAATGATCCAGTTTGAACAGTGGGAAGGCTTTGAAGGCCGCATCTGGAAGGAAGAGGTCAATGTGCGTGACTTCATCCAGAAAAACTACACCCCGTATGACGGCGACGAAAGCTTTCTGGCAGGCCCCACCGAGGCTACCGATAAGCTTTGGGGTGCTTTGCAGCAGCTGCAGAAGGCCGAGCGCGCCAAGGGCGGCGTGCTGGATATGGAGACCGAGGTGGTCAGCAGCCTGACCTCCTACGGCCCCGGCTATATTGACGAAAACCTGAAGGATCTGGAGCAGATCGTTGGCTTACAGACCGACAAGCCCCTCAAGCGCGCCTTTATGCCCTACGGCGGCATCAAGATGGCAGAGCAGGCCTGCACCACCTACGGCTACCAGCCCTCTGCCGAGCTGCACAAGATCTTTACCGACTACACCCGCACCCACAATCAGGCTGTGTTCGATGCCTACACCCCGGAGATGAAGAAGGCACGCCACACCCACATCATCACCGGTCTGCCGGATACCTACGGCCGCGGCCGCATCGTGGGCGACTACCGCCGCGTTGCCCTGTACGGCATCGATGCCCTGATCCAGTTCAAGCAGGAGGATCTTGCCAACTGCGGCGACGGCACCATGACCGATGACGTCATCCGTCTGCGCGAGGAGATCGCCCGCCAGATCAGCGCCCTGAAGGGCATGAAGAAGATGGCCGAAGCCTACGGCTACGACATCTCCCAGCCCGCCAAGGACGCCAAGGAGGCCTGCCAGTGGCTGTACTTCGGCTATCTGGCCGCCATCAAGACCCAGAACGGCGCCGCCATGAGCGTGGGCCGCATCTCCACCTTCCTTGACATTTATATCCAGCGCGATCTGGACAAGGGCATCCTGACCGAAAGTCAGGCACAGGAGCTCATCGACCACATGGTCATGAAGTTCCGCATGGTCAAGTTTGCCCGCATCCCCAGCTACAACCAGCTGTTCTCCGGCGACCCCGTGTGGGCGACGCTGGAAGTGGGCGGCATCGGCATGGACGGCCGCAGCATGGTCACCAAGAACTGCTACCGCTTCCTGCACACGCTGGAGAACATGGGCCCCGCACCGGAGCCCAACCTGACCGTGCTGTACTCCTCTGCCCTGCCGGAGACCTTTAAAAAGTACGCCGCCAAGGTGTCCGTCAACACCAGCAGCGTCCAGTACGAGAACGACGACGTGATGAAGCCCGTCTGGGGCGATGATTACTCCATCTGCTGCTGCGTGTCTGCCACCCAGACCGGCAAGGAGATGCAGTTCTTCGGCGCACGCGCTAACCTTGCCAAGTGCCTGCTGTACGCCATCAACGGCGGTGTGGACGAGAAGAGCCACGAGCAGTGCGGCCCCAACTATGCCCCCATCACCAGCGAGTACCTGACCTATGACGAGGTGCTGCCCAAGTATGTGCAGATGCTGGACTGGCTGGCCGGGCTGTACGTCAACGTGCTGAACCTCATCCAGTATATGCACGACAAGTATTACTATGAGGAAGCCGAGATGGCACTCATCGACACCGATGTGCGCCGCACCTTTGCCACCGGCATTGCAGGCTTCTCCCACGTGATCGACTCCCTGAGCGCCATCAAGTACGCCAAGGTGAAGGTGGTGCGTGATGAAAACGGCCTTGCCACCGGCTTTGAGACCGAGGGCGACTTCCCCAAGTACGGCAACGATGACGACCGTGCCGACGAGATCGGCGTGTGGCTGCTCAAGACCTTCCTTGAGATGATCAAGAAGCGCCACACCTACCGCAACTCCGAAGCTACCACCTCCATCCTGACCATCACCTCCAACGTGGTGTACGGCAAGTACACCGGTGCTCTGCCGGATGGCCGCGCCGCCTTTACCCCGTTTGCCCCCGGCGCTACCCCCAGCTATGGTGCCGAGCAGAACGGCCTGCTGGCCTCGCTGAACTCGGTGGCAAAGCTGCCCTACCACTGGGCACTGGACGGCATCTCCAACACCCAGACCATCAACCCTGAAGCGCTGGGTCACAGCGAGGACGAGCGCGTGGAGAATCTGGTGCAGGTACTGGACGGCTACTTTGATCAGGGCGCACACCACCTGAACGTGAACGTCTTTGGCAAGGAGAAGCTGCTGGACGCCATGGAGCACCCCGAGAAGGAAGAGTACGCCAACTTCACCATCCGCGTTTCCGGCTACGCCGTCAAGTTCATCGACCTGACCCGTGAGCAGCAGCTGGACGTGCTGGCCCGTACCTGCCATGGCGTCCTGTAAGACCCTTGGGTACGTCCACTCGCTGGAATCCTTCGGCTCGGTGGACGGCCCCGGCGTGCGCTTTGTGGTGTTTTTGCAGGGGTGTGCCCTGCGGTGCAAGTACTGCCACAACCCCGAAACATGGGCGGAGGGCGGCGAGGAATGGACGGCGGAAGCGCTGTTCCAGCGGGTATACCGCTACCGCAACTACTGGGGTAAAAAGGGCGGCATCACGGTCAGCGGCGGCGAGCCGCTGCGGCAGCTGGACTTTTTGACTGAGTTCTTCACGCTGGCGCGCGCCAAGGGCGTGCACACGGCGCTGGACACCGCCGGGCAGCCCTTTCGCCCGGACGACCCGGCGTATCTGGCGGCATTTGACCGTCTGATGGCTAACACCAATCTGGTGATTTTAGACCTCAAGGAGATCGACCCGGAGCGCCACCGGCAGCTCACCGGCAAGGACAACGCCAACATTCTTGCCATGGCGCGGCACATCTCCGACCTCGGCATCCCGCTGTGGGTGCGGCACGTCCTCGTGCCCGGGCTGACCGACGACGAGGAGGGGCTGCGCAAAACAGCAGACTTCATCCGCAGCCTGAAAACGGTACAGCGGGTGGAGGTGCTGCCCTACCACACCTTGGGGCTGTTCAAGTGGCAGAAGCTTGGCATCCCCTATCCCCTGCCGGACGCTGTACCGCCCACCGCAGAGCAGGTAAAGCGGGCAGAAGAACTGCTGGAAGTGAGCCGGTATCCCGGTTAAAGAAAGACCATTTTAATTGCGCTCCGCTTCGCTCTGCGCAAGTTCAGCGGAAAGAATCTCTATGATTTCGGACTCCCGGAGCGTCTGCGGACGCTCCGGGAGTCCATTTTCACGGGAAGGGTCGCAGCGGCAAGCGACATTTGCAGCGCCGCTTCCTTCGGAAGCGCGGCGCTGCGGAAAAATCTTGCGATGCCGTTTGCCTTTACAGCCCCTCCCGGTTCTTCGTTCCTCCTTGACTTCCCTGTGCCGCACCGCTATAATAAAAGGGTAAAAGGATAAATGCGTTTATCCGGGCAGAGTAGCGCCGCACACCGTCTGCGCAGAGAGAACAGGCCGCTGGCTGGAAGCCTGTTTGCAGACCGCTGCGCAAAGTGCGCCCGGACAGCACGCGGCGGGAACCCCTGCGGGGAAGTATCGCCGTGCGGTGCGCCGCCGTTACCGGCTTTGAGCGACAAACAGAAGTGGAACCGCGATTTTGATTTTAAAACCGCCTTCGGAGCTGTGCTGCGTGCACCGCTCCGGGGGCGTTTTTTTTTGCGGCTTCTGTTTGGAACAAAAAGGAGAATTGACCATGCAGATCTTCAACACCCTGACCCGACAGAAGGAAGAATTTGTGCCGCAGGTGCCCGGCGAGTACCGCATCTACGTCTGCGGCCCCACCGTGTACAACTATATCCACATCGGCAACGCACGCCCGCTGATCGTGTTCGACACCCTGCGCCGCTATCTGGAATACCGGGGCAACAAGGTGATCTACGTTTCCAACATCACCGATATCGATGATAAGCTCATCAAGAAGGGACAGGAAGAGGGCACCTCCATGAAGGAGGTGGCACAGCGCTTTGAGGCCGAGTACCTGAAGGATGCCGCCGGGCTGAACTGCGAAAAGCCCACCGTACAGCCCCGCGCCACCGAGCATATCCCTCAGATCCTGGATATCGTCAAGGATCTGATCGACTCCGGCCACGCCTACGTTGCCAAGAACGGCGATGTGTACTTCCGCGTGAAGAGCGACCCCGGCTACGGCAAGCTGAGCCACCTGAATCTGGACGATCTGGAGAGCGGCAACCGCGAGCTGCGCAGCCGCATGGAGGACGATCTGAAGGAAGACCCCGCCGACTTTGCCGTCTGGAAGGCCGCAAAGCCCGGTGAGCCCGCATGGGAAAGCCCCTACGGCATGGGCCGCCCGGGCTGGCACATCGAGTGCAGCGCCATGAGCCGCACCCATCTGGGCAAGACCATCGACCTGCATTGCGGCGGTCAGGATCTGATCTTCCCCCACCACGAAAACGAGATCGCCCAGAGCGAGTGCGCCAACGGCTGCGAGTTCGCCCGCTACTGGATGCACAACGGTTTCATCAACGTGGACAACCAGAAAATGTCCAAGAGCCTGCACAACTTCTTTACTGTGCGGGATGTGGCCAACCTCTACGGCTACGAGCCCATCCGCTACTTCATGTTGACCGCCGGCTACCGGATGCCCCTGAACTACACCGTGGACCTCATCGAGAGCTGCAAGAACAGTCTGGAGCGCCTGTACACCTGCCGCGAGAATCTGGACTTTGCCCTGAGCAAGACCGACTTTGGCACCGACGAGACTTTGAAGGAAAAGGCCGCCGAGGCACGCACCAAGTTCTGCACCGCCATGGACGACGACCTGAACACCCCCGATGCACTGGCTGCCGTGTTTGATCTGGTCAAGGAGATCAACACCCTGTCCGCTGCTTCCAGCAAGGCTGCACTGGAGACCGCTGCCGCCGCCTTTGACGAGATCACCGGTGTGCTGGGTCTGCTGTACAACCGCAAGAAGGACGAGGTTCCCGCCGAGGTGACCGAACTGGTGGAAAAGCGCGCTGCCGCCAAGAAGGCCAAGGACTGGGCCACCGCAGACGCCATCCGCGCACAGCTGACCGAGCTGGGCTGGGCTGTCAAGGACACCGCACAGGGTCCCCAGCTGAGCAAGCTGTAAAACTTAGCGCCGCAAGCGCGCTGTAACAGAAAAGAGGACGCCGCACGAAGCGGTGTCCTCTTTTTGCTGCTTATGATATTGTCAGGATCAGTGGCCGCAGCTCTCGCAGTGCTCACAATCCTCTTCCAGCTTGCCCACGATGGGTTCCGGGTCGATGCCCTGACGGCGGTAGTAGTCGGACAGAGCAGCCTTGACAGCCTGCTCCGCCAGAACAGAGCAGTGCACCTTGACCGGAGGCAGACCTTCCAGAGCCTCCACAACGGCCTTGTTGGTCAGCTTCAGCGCCTCGTCCACGGTCTTACCCTTGATCAGGTCGGTGGCCATGCTGCTGGTGGCAATGGCTGCGCCGCAGCCAAAGGTGAGGAACTTGACGTCCACGATCACATTGTTCTCGATCTTCAGGTACATCCGCATGATGTCGCCGCACTTGGGGTTGCCCACTTCACCCACGCCGTTTGCGTCGGGCAGTTCACCTACGTTGTGCGGATTTGCGAAATGCTCCATGACCTTGGCACTATACATACTTGCCATAATTACTGCTCTCCCTTCAGGCTGAACTGGCGGGCCTTGTTCTGACCCTGCAGCCACATACAACTCATAGCGCGGCGGCGGGGGATGACCTCCTCCAGCACGTCACACAGATATTTTGCTTCCTCCATGGTGTTCTGCGGGCCAAAGGTGAACCGCATGGAACCGTGGCCGATCTCCTCCGGCAGGCCGATGCTCAGCAGCACATGGCTGGGGTCCAGACTGTCGGAGTTGCAGGCAGAGCCGGTAGAGGCGCAGATGCCGTGCATATCCAGATCCAGCAGAATGGTCTCGCCCTCCAGACCCGGGAAGCTGATGTTCACATTGTTGGGCAGACGGGGGCTGCGGCCGCCGTTCAGGCGGGCTTCCGGGATGTTCTTGAGGATGCGGTCGATGACGTAATCGCGCAGCTCGCTCTCGTGGGCCATGCGCTCTTCCAGATGCGTGGTAGCCATTTCCAGCGCCTTGCCCATGCCGGCGATACCGGCCACGTTCTCGGTGCCTGCACGGTGGCGGGCTTCCTGACTGCCGCCGTCGATCAGGTTCTGGGGCCATACGCCCTTGCGGCAGTACAGTGCACCCATGCCCTTGGGGCCGTTGAACTTGTGGGCGCTCATGGACAGCATATCCACGCCCAGCTCCTTCACGTCCACAGGGATGGCGCCCACAGCCTGCACCGCGTCGGTGTGCATCCACACGCCATGCTTGTGGGCGATCTCGGCGATCTCCTTGATGGGCTGGATGGTGCCGATCTCGTTGTTGGCCATCATGATGCTGACCAGTGCGGTGTCGGGACGGATGGCAGCCTCCACGTCCTCGGGGCGGATGTAGCCCTCGGAGGTGGGGCGGATATAGGTCACCTCAAAGCCCATGCGCTCCAGTGCAGCCATGCTGTGCATGATGGCGTGGTGCTCGAAAGCGCTGGTGATGAGGTGTTTTTTGTTCTGACGTGCCTTGGTAAAGGCGGTGCCCTTTACGGCCCAGTTGTCGGCCTCGGAGCCGCAGCTGGTAAAGAAGAGCTCAGCCGGACTTGCATTGATGGCCTTTGCCACCTGCGCACGGCCGGTGTCCACGAATTCCTTGGCCTCGTAGCCCACACTGTAATGGCTGCTGGGGTTGCCGCAGGCACCGCTGAGCGCCTGCACCATTACCTCCAGCACCTCCGGTGCACAGGCTGTGGTGGCAGCATTATCTACATAAACCACTTTTTCTGTGTTTTCCATAAGAATGACCCTTTCTCATTGAATGCGTGTGCCACAGGGCGGCACCCCCGCACGCACACGCGGAATCCTTTCAACGGATAAGTTATACCATATCATTCCCTAGTATGTCAATAGGAATACTGGAATTCCCGGTTCAAAAGCAATTTTTTGCGCCCGCAAAGCCGGAAAGAACCATTATTTGCCTTTTCCGGTCAGCTTGCCCAGCGCTACCTTCCACTTGGGGTAGCCCCAGCGCTTATCCTCGGCAAAGTCGTCCGCCAGCTTCCACGGAAAGATGCCGCCGTCAAAGTACAAGTTTCCGGCTTCGTCCACCCGGTTCAGCTTTTTGGGCAGATAGCTCTCGTCATAGTAGCTTTTGCGGCGGTCCGGCAGCACCCAGTGCAGGGTACCGTCCTCGTCCATGCCGGACGCCCACACGCCGAACACAAAGGTGGCAGCTTCGCCGTAGCAGTGCTGCTCAAAGCGGATAGCGCCATCGTAGTAGAACTTGATGACCTCCAGCGTGCCGGATTCCTTTTTGCCGTCCCGCCCTAAGGTAGGGCGGTAATCCTGCTGGTAACGGCAGCCGCAGTGGCTGCCCGCGAACTCTTTTGCATGGAACGACATGGCATGGTTTCCTTTCTGTTGTGGTTTTGCGCTTCTTATTATAATAAGCGGCTTTTTGGCGGGACGATTTGGAATATCCTCCGCTGCGCTCTGGATATTTTTAGCGGAATTGGATTTTTTATTTGAGCATCTGAAAAGCCTGCGGGCTTTTCAGATGCTCTTTTTCACGAGTGGAGGGCGCCGGTTTTCTAAGCCCCTTTTGTGAAAATGCGTTTGGAGCGGCCCGCAGGCCGCGACAAACGCGAAATAAAAATAAATTTTCCGCTATTTATGCCCAGAGCGTAAGCGGAGGGCATTTCAATGGTTTTCCTTAAAAATGCCCCTCAAAATCGCCCTCGATCTCGTAGGGCCAGCTTAAAATACCGCCGAGGTCCCGCAGGTCGGTGTAGCCAAGGGCTTCCAGCTTCTGCACGGCATCGGCGCTGCGGCGTCCGGTGCGGCAGTACACCAGCCACAGGGCGTTTTTGTCCGGCAGCACCTCGGCGGCGCGGTCGGTGACCTGTCCCAGCGGCAGCAGCTTTGCCCCGGGGATGTGCCCCACGGCGTATTCGTCCGGCTCGCGCACATCCACAGCCACGGCCTTGCCGGAATCCAGCAGACGGATGGCGTCTGCGGCGGTGATCTTCTCTGTCATACTCTCACTCCTCAAAGATAGGTTCTGTTCCATCCTATGATAACAGACCTTTTTTGTTTGCACAAGAGGTTTCTCCTTTGCAAAATCCGAGTAACGTGCTATACTATGAAATACAGCAAGGAGAGGACGACCATGAAATTTTCCACCAAGAGCCGCTACGCCCTGCGCCTGATGGCGGAGCTGGCGCGCTATGCGCCGGGCACCACCGTCAGCCTGAAGGAGATCAGCGAGCGGCAGAATCTGAGCCTGAAATATCTGGAGCAGATCGTCACCCCGCTGGCGCGGGTGGGGCTGGTCAAGAGCGAGCGGGGCAGTCAGGGCGGCTACCGCCTGACAAAAGACCCTGCCGACTACACCGCCGGCGAGATCCTGCGCGCCATCGAGGGCAGCGTAGCGCCCATTCCGTGCCTTGGCAGCGTGACCAACGAGTGCCCCATGTCCGAGCAGTGCTTCACCCTGCCGTTCTGGGCGGGGCTGGACGAGGTGATCAACCAGTATATCGACAGCGTCACACTGGAACAGCTGGCAAGCCAGCTGCCCGCACCGGATTCCGCCGCGCAGGAGAGCTGCTGCAGCTGCGGCGGCACAAAAAATGAGAAATAAGTAAAAATAAGGCTTGACATTCCCCTTTGCATCGGCTATAATAATCAAGCATTCAGCGAATGCATATAGGGGTATAGCTCAGCTGGTAGAGCAGCGGTCTCCAAAACCGCGTGCCGTGAGTTCGAAACTTACTACCCCTGCCATGACGCACAGGTTCTTCGGAACTTGTGCGTTTTGTTTTTAGTAAAACTCCCCCAGTCTCGCTGCGCTCGACAGCCCCCTCTAAGATGGGGCCTTTGGCGCGCCCGGAAACTTTACCGCCACCGCCAAAAGCCGTCCCCTTGGGGAAGGTGGCTGCGACCAAAGGGAGCAGACGGAAGGGGTCTTTACCCCCTTCTGCAAAAAATTGCATTTTCTGCAAATTTGTGCTTGACAACAGGCCGACTTTTCGATATAATAAAGCACGTTCCCGCGGTAAGACGCCGCACGAACTTGAGCGATCATGGCCCGGTAGCTCAGTTGGTTAGAGCACCAGCCTGTCACGCTGGGGGTCGTCGGTTCGAGCCCGATCCGGGTCGCCATTTGCTGCTATAGCTCAGTTGGTAGAGCGCATCCTTGGTAAGGATGAGGTCTCCAGTTCGAATCTGGATAGCAGCTCCAAAGGCAAACACCTCGAAGTCTCAGGACTTCGGGGTGTTTTTTGCTTGCAGCATATAAAACAAAAAGCATCTGCAACCTTTGCTTCCAAAACCAGCGAATCTCGTTGCGGATGCTTTTATCTTTAGCGGGCTCGCCCTCTCAGTCAAATCCTACGGATTTGCCAGCTCTCCCAAAGGGAGAGCCCTTGGCAGTCCACGCAAACTTCATCTCTTTGCCAAGGCCTCTCCCTTTGGGAGAGGTGGATGCGAACACAGTGAGCAGACGGAGAGGGCGAGGATGCTGACCTTGTGCGGCGGTATTTTTCATTCTTCCCCATCGGGGATATTTTCTGCGTCCAGCAGATACTCGGTCTCGGTCTGCTGTTCCATCTGCTGCTCTGTCCAGTCCAGCTGCACAGCGCCGCTCAGGTCCAGCGAATAGTCCTCGGTATACAGCAGACTGCCGGTGTTCAGGCTGCTTTCCGCTGCGCTGCGGGCATCCCATGCAAAGTGCAGCTTTTCCGGCGGCACGGTGCACTGCTTTGCCAGTGCGGTCAGGGTGTAGCAGTCCCGGGCAAAGGCGGCGGCGCTGTCGTAAGGGCCAAACAGCTCCACGGTCAGGGTCAGGCAGGTATCCCCGGCGGGCAGGGCGGCGGCCTGCTGCAAAGTCTCGACCTGCGGGCCGCTCAGGTACAGCCAGCCGCTGATATCCCGGATGGCGATGTCCTGCGCGTCTTGCTTGCAGGCGGAGTACAGTTCATCAATGGCCTGTGTGCTCAGGCGGTTCATGGTCTGCTGATTTTCGCCGCTCAACTCGTCCCACAGCAGGGGCAGCATCGCCATGCAGAAGCAGCCCGCCATCAGCACCAGACAGACCAGCACGGACACAAAATCGTACTTCCAGCGGCCGGGGCGGGCGGCAAAGAACAGCACCTCGCACCCCAGCAGCACCAGCGCCACCGCCGGGGCAATTTTCAGGGTCAACTGCACATCAAAGCCCGGCACAAAGAAATACAGCAGAAAGAACACGCCCGCCGCAATGAGACACGCGCCCAAGGTCAGGCTGCCCACCCGGCGCAAGGGCTTTTCAGCGGGTCGTTTTTCTGCCGGTTTCTGCTCCGGCGCGGGCGCGCTGCCCGGCTGTGCCGTCAAGGGGGTCTTATTCTGCTCGGTCATCGTCATCCTCCGCAGGGGTTTCGTTCTGTTCTGCGTCGGTCACCGGCTCCCCCAGCAGTGCCGAAAGCTCCGGCATGGCAAAATGGGTATCCGTGTCTGCGGTGTCCTCTGCATCCTCAGCCTGCGGCGCAGCCGTGTAGGCGTGGAAATCCTCGGCTTCCTCAGTCTCCTCTTCAGGGAGCTGCTTGCCCTTTTTGTTTTTCGGGCCGCGCACCAGCCACATACCGCACACGATCAATGCCACGCAGACCACGATCTGCGGCAGGGCATCCAGCATCAGGTAGATGGCGCGGAAAACCGGGTTATCCTGTCCCCAGCGCCACATCACATCGCCCAGCACCCGCATGATGATGTTGTTGTAGAACACGATGGCGCCCAGTGCGATCAGCCCCCAGCCCACCAGCTTGTGGCTCTCGCCCATGAACTGGGTCATGCGGGCATCGTGCCAGTTAAAGTGCACCAGATAATCGTCCTCCGGGGCCTTTTCCGCCGCCAGCTGCGCGCGGAGGTTCAAGGTATCGAAAAAGCTGTACATATACACAACGATGCAGCCGACTACCAGTGCGTCCAGCCCCGTGGTGCTGCCTAGGATAATGAACAGGCAGAACATGGTGATGAGCGAGAGCCCCCGCTTCATATAGCCCTGATACATCTGCCCCGCACCGGGGATGCAGGCAAACAGCAGGGTCAGGATCCCGTTTTTCTTCATAATCAGTTCCCTCATTTCTCAGTGGTGTCTGCACTGTGGTGCAAAAGCGCGTCCAGTGCGTCGGATAGTTTTTCGGTCAGCTGCTTTTTGTCCTCTATGGGCTTGCCCAGCGGAGCGGTGGATGGCTGCGGGGCTTTGTCGTTCACCGGCTTGCCCAGCAGCTCCGGTTCGGTCTGCTGTGTGGTCTGCGGCAGCCATGTGTTCAGCTGCTGCCCGGTGTGCAGGATCTGCTCCAGCGTACCGGTGCGCCACAGCGTCAGCGCCAGCACCGCGGCTACGGTCGCCACGGCGGCGCGTCCCCATGTGTTCTGCATCAGCCGTATCCAGATGGTGCCCATCACTGCGCCCCGGGCGGAGCGCGGCGGCTGTTCCAGCACATCGTCGGTCAGCAGAGCGGTGTAGCGGTCCATGCAGCGGTCGCAGTAGGCAAGGTGTTCGGCGGCTTCCAGCCGCTGCGTTTCGTCCAATTGCCCGCCGACCAGTGCCTGTAAGCCTTCCTCGCTCAGACAGCCTTTTGCGTCAAACAGTTCCATGTACGCTCCTCCTTTCACAGGGTATGCGGTCGTTTTGCAAGATCTGCTGCGCCAGCATCTTTTTGGCGCGGTAGACCTGCGCTTCCACCGTTTTGGGCGGTCGGCCGCACAGTCTTGCAGCTTCGGCCATGGTGTGCTGCTCCAGCAGCACCAGACGGCAGGGCGTGCAGTAGGGCTCGCGCAGATCTAAGATCATCTCCGTAAGCTCTTCTTCGCCCAGCGCATCCAGCACCTGCTGTTCCGGCTGCATACCGGGCGGCGCGCCTTCCAGCGCCAGCACTTCGTCGCCGGGGGTGTTCATCTTGCGCACCCATGCGCTGCGCAGATAATCTTTGGCTTTGTTGGCGGCGATGCGCGCCAGCCACTGCTTTTCAAAGCCGGGCGGGCAGCGGTCGATGGCCCGCCACGCCGCCAGAAAAGTCTCCTGCGTCAGGTCCTGCGCTTCCTGTACATCCGGTACCAGCTGGTGGCAGACCGTGTACACGAGCGCCTGATATTTCTGCACCATCGTGCTGAATTCCTGTGTTGTCAACGCGCTGCACGGTCTCCTTTCCGGTTCTGGATGCGGTGCTCTGCGCCGCCCTTCTGTCTTTAATACGAGGGAGCGGCGGCAGTTCCTGCAAAAAACTAAAATATTTTCAAACTTTTTCTTCTTCCACGGATATGGTACAATAGCAGTATAGCACACAGGGAGGATTTACGCCATGGCTTCTACCACCCGTCAGGCGCTTTTACAGGCGCTGAGCGCCGCCGAGGGCGCATATATTTCCGGCCAGCAGCTGGCGCAGCAGCTGGGGGTCAGCCGCGCCGCCGTGCACAAGGCTGCGGCGGCGCTTACCGCGCAGGGCTATGCGCTGGAAGCCGCCTCCCGCCGGGGGTACCGCCTGCTGGGCGGCGACCCCTTCTGCGCCGAAGCGGTAGGCCTCTACCCCGCCCCGGTGCAGCTGTACGACACGCTGGAAAGCACCAACCGCACCGCAAAGCTGCTGGCGCTGGAAGGCGCTGCCCACGGCACGCTGGTGCTGGCGGGCGGACAGACCGCCGGGCGCGGGCGGCTGGGACGCAGCTTTGCCAGCCCGGCGGGCAAAGGGGTGTACTGTTCAGTAGTGCTGCGCCCGCCGCTGCCTGCCGCCAACGCCCAGACCGCCACCATCGGCGCGGCGGTGGCGGTGTGCCGGGCGGTGCGGACGCTGTGCGGGCTGGAACTTGCCATCAAGTGGGTGAACGACCTATATTACAAGGGCAAAAAGGTGTGCGGCATCCTGACCGAAGCCGGTACAGACCTTGAAAGCGGCCAGCTGGAATGGCTGGTGGTAGGCATTGGGCTGAATCTGACCGCCACAGCCGAGGACTTTCCCCCGGAGCTGACCGCCAAAGCAGGCAGCTTATACCCCGGCGGCCCTGCCCCGGTAAGCCGGGCGGCGCTGGCGGGTGCCATCGGGCGGGAGCTGTTAGCGCTGTGCCCGGGTTTTAAATGTCTGGACGAGTACCGCGCCCGCTGCTTTGTGCCCGGCCACTGGGTGACCGTATGCACCGGCACCGAGACCTACGCCGCACAGGCGCTTTCCATTGACGATGCCGGGCGGCTGGTGGTGCAACGGGAGGGCGGCCGCATCGAAGCGCTGCGCTGCGGCGAAGTGACTATCCGTCCTACCAAAACAGATTGACCGGCAGCACCGTCATCCCCCGATGCGGTACATATCCCGGGTCACCGGGATATCAAGGCAGTCCCACGGGTGGAAGGGATGCTGCAGGGGCTTGCTGCGGACAGCCGCCCGGATGGCTTCCAGCAGCTGCACATCCGATGCGCCGCCGCGCAGCATTTCTCCCAACTCTACGCCTTCCTCGCTGGCCAGACAGGGCCGCAGGAAGCCGGAGGCCGACAGCCGCACCCGGTTGCAGCGGGTGCAGAAAGGCTCTTTGCCGTGCACCGGGCTGATAAAGCCCACACTGCCCGCCCAGCCGGGGTTTGTGTAGTATACCGCCGGCCCGTCCCCAAAAGCGGCGCTCTGCGCCGGGGGCAGGCTGTACAGCCGGGGATAATCCTGCCGCAGCTGCTGCAGGATCTCGCTGTTGGGGATGCCCAGTTCCTGCAGTTCCCGGGCGCAGCCCACGGGCATCAGCTCCAGAAACCGCAGCCGGACGGGGAAAAACCGGACATACCGCCGGACGAGCCAGCGGTAGTCCTGCTCATTATAGCCCCGCAGCGCCATATAGTTGAGCTTGAGCGGGATGCCGCAGAACATGGCATCCTCAAAAGCCTGCTTCACGGCGGCGTGCTGCTGCGGCGTAAGGCGGGAGATGCGCTTGTTCCGTGTATAACTCAGGCTGTTCAGGCTCAGATTGATGCCGTCCAGCCCGGCTTCCTTCAGCGCCGGCAGCTGCGCCGACAGCAGGGTGCCGTTGGTGGTCAGGGTCACCTTGCGGATGCCGGGCACAGCCTTGAGCCGGGCGGTCAGCTGCGGTACGCCGGCGCGCAGCAAAGGCTCGCCGCCAGTCAGCCGCAGGGTATCGATGCCGCAGGCGGCAAACAGCTGCACCAGATGCAGCAGCTCTGCATCGGTAAGCTCCTGCAGCGGCAGCGCGGCAGGCTCCTGCGGGCGGCAGTAGCAGCAGCGCAGGTTGCAGCTCTCGGTCAGCGAGAGCCGCAGGCAATGGATATCACGGTTTGCCTGATCATACATAGCTTTGGTCTCCTTGCGCCCCGTCTGCGGGGCTGTTTTTATGCCTGCCGGATGCCGGATGAAAAAAGCCCCTGTCCGCCTTGCAGACAGGGGCTTTTCAATCAACCCTCGGTAAAGTATTCCGGGTGGACGCTGCGGGCCTGCTCCACCGAAAGCTTATAGCGGTTCAGGTGGCTTTCCAGCGCTTCGCCAAGCTCTTCGGCGGTGCCGTGCAGCACCATTTCCAAAATGCGGGTGTGCGCATCGCAGACGGACTTGTTCTCGTTGGTCTGCAGGCTGAACTTGCGGATGCGCTCCACGTGCTGCAGCTCGCCGAGCATATGGTCAAAATGTGCTTCCATGCCGGTGATCTCAAACGCCTTGCGGTGGAACTGGTTGTCCAGCTCCAGCAGGCGGGTCTCCCGGTTCGGCTGGGTCTGGTCGGCCTCCAGCAGGCGGTAGTTCTCAATGATCTGCCGGTACTCCTGCTCCTGCTGGTCGGTCAGATGGCCGCGCACCCGGTTCAGGATCTCTTTTTCAAGGGTAAAACGGGCAAACTGCTCCAGCTCCATCCGCTTCAGGTCGATAGGAGCCACATGGGTGCCGCTCTGGGGCTTGATGTCCACCATGTGGGCAATGTTGAGCATGATCAGCGCTTCCCGCATGGGGGTGCGGCTGATGCCCATCTGCTCCGCAAGCTCCCTGTCGTTCAGGGGGTCGCCGGGCTTCAGCTCCATGGTGATGATCCGGCTTCGGATGGTCTGATACGCCTGTTCCCTCGCACTCAAAGATGCCATTGCAGTGTTCTCCCTTCGGGGTCAGTTGGTGATATATTAGTATATGACCATATTACCCAACTGCCGGGCAACTGTCAATAGCAGGAGCAACCGAAAATCAAGGGCAATTTTTTGCTATTTTGTTCAATGAAGTGCCCGCACCCGGCGGTACGCCACCGGCAGCCACACAAAAGCCACTGCCAAGCCGCAGGCCACGTCAATGACCGAGTGCTGCTTGGTGAACACGGTGGACAGGCAGATCAGCGCCGCCCAAACCCATGCCAGCGCCTTGCGCAGGGGCTTGCCCTCTGCCAGCTTGCTGTGGCTGAAGGCCATTGCCATGCAGGCAGAGCTCTGGCAGTGGATGGAGGGGCAGACGTTCACGGCGGCGTCCGCTTTCCACAGCAGCTGCATGATCCGCAGCGCCGGGTTATCCCGGCCAAGGGTCTCCACAGCGGGGCGCAGCTCCAGCCCGTTGGGCAGGATCATGTACACGATCAGGCAGAAGGTCATGCCGGAAAACATGGTCAGGCAAAGCTTATCGTAGCTGGCGGTATCGCACCACCACAGTGCCGCCGTCACCCCCGCCAGCAGCAAAAACCAGCTGCAATAGGGGAGCACGAACCACTCGTTGAAGGGGATCAGATCGTCCAGCGGACTGTGCAGGATATATTTCGGGGCGGTAACGGTGAGATCCAGCCAGAAGAACCAGATCAGGTACACCACCCAGTACAGCTGGTACCACAGGTGCGGGCGGCACCGGCTGCGCAATTGGTCAAGCTTCATGTCGTTTCTCCTATTTTTTATGTGAATTGACGTGTTATTATAGCACATTCCGTCCACTTGCGCAATTGCCGCCCCTGCGATACAATAAAAACAAGCTGGATCTTATTATAAAAGGAGTACCCTATGCCACAACAATTTCCCGCCATCCGTCTGGTCGCACTGGATCTGGACGGCACTCTGCTGAACCGCGAGGGACACGTCACTCCCCGCACCCGCGCCGCATTGCAGGCCGCCGTGGACAAGGGCGTGTACATCGTGCCCGCCACCGGCCGTCCGCTGGCCAGCCTGCCGCCGGAGGTGGCGCAGCTGCCCGGCATCCGCTACGTCATCACCTGCAACGGTGCCGCCGTGTGGGACTTGGGCGCAGACCCCGTTGGCGCAGTGTACAGCCGCTATTCCAACGCGAAAGAGCACCGCACCAGCACCCCGGTCTGCCTGCTGCACAGCCTGATGCCGGTGGAGACTGCCCGCGAAGCCTTTGCCGTCTGCGAGAGCTACCACGCCGACCTGCGCATTTTCTCGGACGGATACGCCTGCACCGATGCCCGCAGCATTGCGCTGGCCGCTGCCCGGGCAGCAAAGAAGGACGGCACCGAAGCGTGCCAGCCCAATGACGGACGCTTTACCATTCTGCGGGACGCAGCCGAGTGGATGAGCCGCAACGCCTTTGCCATTGAAAAGCTCTGCGTGTTCTTTGAAGACCCGCAGCAGGCTGCGGCTGCCTTACCCCGCTTTTACGCCGTCCCGGGCGTGGAGGTCGTGCAGGGGTCGCCGAAAAATGTGGAGGTGACCGCCGCCGGTGTGGACAAGGGCGAAGCGCTGCGCGCGCTGGCAGACCGGCTGGGCGTCCCGCACGAAAGTACCCTTGCGGTGGGCGACAGTGAGAACGACCGCGCCATGCTGCAAAAGGCCGGGGTGGCCGCTGTAATGGCCAACGGAATGCCGAAAATTCAGGCGCTGGCGCGCCTTGTCAGCAAGGCCGACTGCGACCACGACGGCGTGGCAGAGATACTGGAAACACTTGGCATCTGAGCCAGTTTTTACAGCAATTTCACAGCATTTTCACCGGGTTTTGCCCCGATTTTTCGGGTCGTTCGTCATTTTTGTGCAATGTATACAAGCTATTATGCCAAACATTGTGCTTGTTGAGTATTACCAAAGACGGGCTGTTCGTTTATACTAGTATCATAAGCGCGTAGGGGGGTATTGCGCCCACAGGAGCAAGCCCGACGCACCGAGAGAGTTCAAATATAAAAGGAGAAATGCGTTATGAATCCCATCGTAGAAAAGGTCTATCAGATCGGCATTATCCCTGTTATCGCTTTTAACAGCGTTGATGAGGCCCTGCCCCTGTGCAAGGCTCTGGCTGAGGGCGGTCTGCCCGCAGCCGAGGTCACCTTCCGCACTGCCTGTGCTGAAGAGTGCATCCGCAAGATCCACGAGGAGATGCCCGAGATGCTGCTGGGCGCCGGCACCGTTCTGACCTGCGAGCAGGCTGACCGTGCTATGGCTGCCGGTGCTTCCTTCATCGTTGCTCCCGGCTTCGACCCCGAGGTCTGCAAGCACGTCATCGACAAGGGCGGCATCATGATGCCCGGCACCTGCTCCGCAGGCGAGATGCAGCAGGCCATGAACATGGGCTGCGAGGCTCTGAAGTTCTTCCCCGCCGAGGCAAACGGCGGCGTGGGTATGCTGAAGAACATCGGCGCTGCCCTGAAGGGCGCTCGCTGGATGTGCACCGGCGGCGTCAACGCCAAGAACGTCAATGATTATCTGGGCTACGACCAGATCTTCGCTGTTGGCGGCACCTGGATGTGCAAGAGCGACGTGATCAAGGCCGGCGACTGGGCAAAGATCACCGCACAGAGCAAGGAAGCTGTTGACACCATGCTGGGCCTGAAGCTGCTGCACGTCGGCATCAACACCGATAACGAGGAAGAGGCCATGAAGGTTGCCAACCTGATCAGCGCAATGCTGAACATGAAGGTCGCTCCCGGCAACTCCAGCATCTTTGTTGGCAACAAGGAGTTCGAGATCATGAAGAAGCCCGGCCGCGGCACCAATGGCCACATCGCCATCGGCTGCAACAACGTGGACCGCGCCATCTATCACCTGTCTCAGCGCGGCGTGAAGTTCGATCTGGACAGCAAGAACGTGAAGAACGGCAAGACCGTTGCCTGCTATATGGCAGACGAGATCGCCGGCTTTGCCTTCCATCTGGTGCAGGCATAAGCGCCTGTCCCCTTTTACCGTAAAAGCCCCGCCGCACCGGGTACGCCCTGCGGCGGGATGATGAAACACCTGATATAAAGGAGAATAACCAATGAAAGTCGTTACTTTTGGCGAACTGATGGTCCGTCTGCAGCCCTTCAACTACGAGCGTTTCGTTCAGGCCAACAGCCTGGAGTTCACCTTCGGCGGCGGCGAGGCTAACGTTGCTGTTTCTCTGGCCAACTACGGTCTGGACGCAGCTTTCGTTACCAAGCTCCCCGCACACGCCATCGGTCAGGCCGCTGTCAACAGCCTGCGCCGCTACGGCGTTGATACCAGCATGATCACCCGCGGCGGTGACCGTGTGGGCATCTACTACAACGAGAAGGGCGCTTCTCAGCGTGGTTCCGTCTGCATCTACGACCGTGCCAACAGCGCTATCCAGCTGGCTCAGCCTTCCGACTTTGATTGGGATAAGATCTTCGAGGGCGTGGATTGGTTCCACTTCACCGGCATCACCCCGGCTCTGGGCGAGAATGTTGTCGAGATCTGCCGCGAGGCCTGCAAGGCTGCTAAGGCTCACGGCGTGAAGATCAGCTGCGACCTGAACTACCGCGGCAAGCTGTGGACCCGTGAGCAGGCCCGCGCTGCCATGACCGATCTGTGCCAGTACGTTGACGTCTGCATCTCCAACGAGGAGGACGCAAAGGACGTGTTCGGCATCGAGGCCGAGGCTACCGATATCTACGGCGGCAAGCTGAACGCTGAGGGCTACAAGAGCGTTGCCAAGCAGCTGGCTGACAAGTTCCACTTCGAGAAGGTCGCTATCACCCTGCGTGAGAGCCACAGCGCTTTCGACAACGGCTGGAGCGCTATGCTGTACGATGTTGCTTCGGGCGAGTACTGCTTCTCCAAGAAGTACGACCTGCACATCATCGACCGCGTTGGCGGCGGCGACTCCTTCGGCGGCGGCCTGATCTACAGCCTGCTGACCGGCAAGAGCACTCAGGAGGCTGTTGAGTTCGCAGTTGCAGCTTCCGCTCTGAAGCACTCCATCGAGGGCGACTACAACATGATGACCGTGTCCGAGGTTGAGAAGCTGGCCGGCGGCGACGGTTCCGGCCGTATCCAGCGCTAATTGCAGGAGGGAGTCCGCTATGGATATCCGTTATTCCTGCAACCAGAAGGATTTCAAGCGCTATACCACCGAGGAAATGCGGGATGAGATGCTGATCACCGGCCTGTACAAGGCAGATGAGGTGGTGGCCGTTTACAGCCATGTGGACCGTATGGTCACGCTGGGCTGTATGCCGGTGCACGAGACCGTGTCCATCGACAAGGGCATCGACATCTGGGCCAACTTCGGCACCCACTACTTCCTGGAGCGCCGCGAGATCGGTATGTTCAACATCGGCAAGGATTCCACCGGCATCGTGGTGGCTGACGGCGTAAAGTACGAGCTGGGCTATAAGGACTGCTTATACATCACGCAGGGCACCAAGGAAGTCACCTTTGCTTCCGCCGACCCGGAGCATCCCGCCAAGTTCTACATGGTCTCTGCTCCGGCACACTGCGCTTACCAGACCCGTCTGATCAAGATGGCTGATGCAAACCACCGCCCGCTGGGCAGCGTGGACACCTGCAACAAGCGCACCATCAACCAGTTCATCCACCCGGATGTGCTGAAGACCTGCCAGCTGAGCATGGGTATGACCGAGCTTGCACCGGGTTCCAACTGGAACACGATGCCCAGCCACACCCACGAGCGGCGCATGGAGATCTATACTTACTTTGAACTGCCCGAGGGGCAGGTGGTGTTCCATATGTGCGGCGAGCCTACCCAGACCCGCCACATCGTGATGCACAACGAGGATGCTGTCATCAGCCCCTCCTGGAGCATTCACAGCGGCGTAGGCACCTCGAACTATACGTTTATCTGGGCAATGGGCGGCGAGAACATGGAGTTTGACGACATGGACAACATCGCTACCACTGACCTGCGCTAAAAAGCACCAATCAAACGCCCCGTACCGGGAAACCGGCACGGGGCGTTTTGCTAAAAAATTAACTTGGATACTGTGAAAAAAGGAGAACATCATGGATCTGTCTGCATTCAACCTGCAGGGCAAAGTAGCCCTGATCACCGGCGGTGCCCACGGCATCGGTTTTTCCATTGCAGAGGGCATGGCCAAGTGCGGCGCAACCATCTGCTTCAACTGCTCCTCTGAGGCCAGCTTGGAGAAGGGCATGACTGCCTACAAGGCTGCCGGCATCGACGCCCACGGCTATGTGGCAGACGTTTCCGACGAGGACGCCGTAAACGCCATGGTGGCAAAGATCAAGGCCGAGGTCGGCCCGGTGGACATTCTGGTAAACAACGCCGGCCTGATGAAGCGCGTGCCCATGGTCGAGATGAGCCACGCCGACTTTATGCGGGTGATCGACGTCCATGTGGGCGGTGCCTTCAACTGCTCCAAGGCCGTGCTGCCCGACATGATGGAAAAACGCGAGGGCAAGATCATCAACATCTGCTCCATGATGAGCGAGCTGGGCCGCGAGACCGTTTCTGCCTACGCCGCCGCCAAGGGTGCGCTGAAGATGCTGACCAAGAACATCGCCTCTGAGTACGGCGAGTACAACATCCAGTGCAACGGCATGGGCCCCGGCTACATTGCCACCGCCCAGACCGCTCCCCTGCGCGAGATCCAGCCGGACGGCAGCCGCCACCCCTTCGACCAGTTCATTGTTGCCAAGACCCCCGCAGGCCGCTGGGGTGACCCGGAGGACATGGTTGGCCCCTGCGTGTTCCTTGCCAGCCACGCATCCGACTTCGTGAACGGCCAGATCCTCTACGCCGATGGCGGCATTCTGGCCTATATCGGCCGTCAGCCCAAGTAAATCCTGAAAAAATCCCCCCGGCGCTGCTCGCCGGGGGGATTTTTTATGGGCAAATTAGACTATTTTAAATGCGCTCTGCTTCTTCCGGGTTGCAACAAAGTCAACTCCCCCAGTCATCGCTACGCGATGCCAGCCCCCTCTGGGATGGGGCCTTTGGCATGGCGGGAAAGTTTCCGGCTTGATTGCAAACTTTCTGGTTTCGCCAGAGGCTCCCTCTCCGAGGGAGCTGTCAAAACCGTCAGGTTTTGACTGAGGGAGTTTTTCAACAAAACCGGCTGCCGCACGTTTTGTGTGCAGTAGCCGGTCCGTGTTTTATTTAGAAGTCATTCTGCCAAAGTGGCCTTTTTCCTCTTCATCCTTTTTGGAGTCAGGCTTTTCTGCAGGGGTCAGACGCACCTCGGTCACGCGACGCTTGGCGGTGCGGGTGACCACGCCGTCGTAGCTGCCCAGCGTAAAGCGGTCGCCCACCTTGGGCAGACGGCAGGTCTTTTCCTGCACCAGACCGTTCACCGTGTTGGAGTCGATATCCTCGTCCTCCGGCAGGCCCAGCCGCTCGTACAGGTCGTCCACACCGGCGCTGCCCAGCACGATCCAGCTGCCGTCCGACTGCTTGCGGAAGTCCTCGGTCACCTCGTCGTGCTCATCCCAGATCTCGCCTACCAGCTCCTCCAGAATGTCCTCCAGCGTGATGATACCCTCGGTGCCGCCGTACTCGTCCACCACCACAGCCATGTGGTGGTGCTGCTCGCGCAGGGTGCGCAGCAGCTGGGAGATCTGGGTGGAACCGGTGGTGTAGAGGGTAGGCTTGACCAGATCCTCCAGCTTGACCTCCTTTTTCAGGCGTGCCATGTAGAAGTCCTTTTCATGTACCACACCAATGATGTTATCAATGGTGTCGTGGTACACCGGCAGACGGGAGTAGCCGGACTCCGCAAAGGTCTGCGCCACCTCTTCCAGCGGCAGATCGTCCTCCACTGCGATCACATCCACGCGGGGGGTCAGGATCTCTTCCACCTCCACGTCATCAAACTCGATGGCGCTGCGGATCAGTTCGCTTTCCCGGTCGGTCAGCTCGCCGTCATTCTCGGCTTCGCTGACCATGGTCATCAGCTCGCCCTCGGTGATGGTGTCCTCCTCGGTGCTGTGAACAAAGTGCCCCAGAAAGCGCTTCCACTGGCTGAACAGCCATGTCAGCGGGGTAAACACCAGCATCAGCAGGCTGAGCACCGGTGCAACTGCGGTGGCAACCGTTTCCGGCATCTCCTTGGCAAGGCTCTTGGGGGTCACCTCGCCAAAGATCAGCACCACCACGGTCAGCACCATGGTGGACACCGTAGCGCCCCGCTCTGCACCCAGCATCTTGGTGAAAATGATGGTGCCGATGGAAGCTGCGGCAATGTTTACAATATTGTTGCCGATGAGGATGGTGGAAAGCAGCTTATCGTATTTTTCAGCCATTGCCAGCACCCGGGCGGCAGAGGTATCGCCGTCCTCGGCGCGGCTTTTCAGGCGGATCTGATTCAGGGAAGAAAATGCGGTCTCGGAGGCGGAGAAAAAGGCAGAGAGTGCCACCAATACTACCAGCGCTACCCAGAGCGTCATACTGCCATCGTCCATAAAAAGGGGAATCACACTCAACTTTCTGTTTTAAATTTAGTTTTATTTGCCCGCCGTGTTCCCGTTGTGCTTCAACAGTGCCACGCGGGCTTTTCCGTATACAAAAATGTGCTTTCCATCGTTGCCATTTCCGCGATGAAAAGCACATCAATGTTATTTTCTATAATAACATATTCTGCACACAGGTGCAAGCGTTTGGCCTGTACTCCATGTACAAAACCGGTAAAGTTTAGCGCAGAACCAATGCGCTGCCGTCATAATCCACCGTCAGGGTGTTGCCCTCGGCATAACTGCCCTTGATGATGGCCTTGGCGATCAGGGTCTCTACGCGGCTCTGGATGAAGCGCTTGATGGGACGTGCACCATAAACGCTGTCGTAGGCAGAATCAATGATGAAGTCCTTGGCGGCGGTGGTCACCTCCAGCTTGAGGTGCTTGCCCTCCTCCATACGGCTGCGCAGATCCTGCAATTGCAGATCCACGATCTTGCGCATTTCGTCCTTGGTCAGGCTCTTGTAGTAGACGATCTCGTCCAGACGGTTCAGGAATTCGGGGCGGAACTTGCTCTTGAGCAGCAGGTCGATCTGGTGCTTTGCGTCCTCGCTCAGCTCGTTGGAGCCCTGCGCACGGCGCTGCTCCAGATCGTTCAGGATGATGTCACTGCCCAGATTGGAGGTCAGGATGATGACCGTGTTCTTGAAGTCCACGGTGCGTCCCTGACTGTCCGTGATGCGGCCATCGTCCAGCACCTGCAGCAGAATGTTGAACACATCGGGGTGGGCTTTTTCCACCTCATCGAACAGCACCACGCTGTAAGGCTTGCGGCGCACAGCCTCGGTCAGCTGACCGCCCTCTTCATAACCGACATATCCCGGAGGCGCGCCGATCAGGCGGCTGACGCTGAACTTCTCCATATATTCGGTCATGTCGATACGCACCATGTTGCGCTCGTCGTCAAACAGGGCCTGTGCCAGCGCCTTGGCCAGCTCGGTCTTGCCCACGCCAGTGGGGCCGAGGAACAGGAAGCTGCCGATGGGACGGTTGGGGTTGGCGATGCCGGCGCGGCTGCGCAGAATGGCTTCGCTTACCTTGGTCACAGCCTCGTCCTGCCCGATGACCCGCTGGTGCAGCACATCGTCCAGATGCAGCAGCTTCTCGCGCTCACCCTCCACCAGCTTTTCTACCGGGATGCCGGTCCAGCGTGCCACGATGCGGGCGATTTCCTCATCGGTCACGCGGTCGCGCAGCAGGCTGTCCTCCTTCTTGGCGGCAGCCACCTTTTCCTCTTCGGCCAGCTGCTTTTGCAGCTGGGGAAGCTTGCCATATTTCAGCTCGGCAGCCTTGTTCAGGTCGTACTCGCGCTGGGCTTTTTCGATGGCGGCATTGGTCTGCTCGATCTGCTCACGCAGGGTCTGCACCTTGCCAATGGCGTTCTTTTCGTTCTCCCACTTTGCCTTCATGCTGCGGAACTTATCCTGCAACTCAGCAAGCTCCTTTTCCAGATCCTTCAAACGGCTCTGGCTCAGGGCATCGGTCTCCTTTTTCAGGCTCACCTGCTCGATCTGCAGCTGGGTGATGCGGTGCGCCAGATCGTCCATCTCGCTGGGCATACTGTCCATCTCGGTCTTGATCATGGCGCAGGCTTCATCCACAAGGTCGATGGCCTTATCCGGCAGAAAGCGGTCGGTGATATAGCGGTCGGAAAGGGTAGCGGCGGCAATCAGGGCGTTGTCGTTGATCTTTACGCCGTGGAACACCTCATACCGCTCCTTCAAGCCGCGCAGAATGGAGATGGTATCCTCCACGGTAGGCTCATCCACCTGCACCGGCTGGAACCGGCGCTCCAGAGCGGGGTCTTTTTCAATATACTGGCGGTACTCGTCCAGCGTGGTCGCGCCGATGCAGTGCAGCTCGCCCCGGGCCAGCATGGGCTTGAGCAGGTTGCCTGCGTCCATGGCACCGTCGGTCTTACCGGCACCCACGATGGTGTGCAGCTCATCAATGAAGAGGATGATCTTGCCCTCGCTCTTCTTCACCTCGTTCAGCACGCTCTTCAAGCGTTCCTCGAACTCGCCGCGGTACTTTGCACCGGCCACCAGAGCGCCCATGTCCAGACTGAACACGGTGCGGTCTTTCAGGTTTTCGGGCACATCGCCGCGCACGATACGCTGCGCCAGACCCTCGGCGATAGCGGTTTTACCAACGCCAGGCTCGCCGATCAGGCAGGGGTTGTTTTTGGTCTTACGGGACAGGATACGGATCACATTGCGGATCTCCTGATCACGGCCGATGACGGGATCCAGCTTCTGCTTGCGGGCAAGCTCCACCAGATCCTGACCGTACTTCTGCAAGGCGTTGTAGGTGTCCTCCGGGTTATCGGTGGTCACCCGCTGGTTGCCGCGCACGGCGGTAAGCTGCTGTAAAAAGGCGTCCTTTTTCAGGTTAAAGGCGCGGAACAGCTCACTGGTGGTCTGGTCCTGCTCGTCCAGCAGACCAAGGAACAGGTGCTCCACGCTGATGAAGTCGTCCTTCATGGCCTTGGCTTCGCGGGCGGCGGCGCTGAGCACCTTATCGGTGGCCTGCGAGATATAGACCTTATCGGGGTCACGGCCGGAGCCGGACACCCGGGGCAGCGCGGACAGCTTTTCCGCCACGGCGGCGGCAAAGCTGCCGGGGTCAACGTTCAGCTTTTGCAGCAGCTGAGGGATCAGGCCGTTTTCCTGCGCAGCCAGTGCGTGCAGCAGGTGGGCGGGCTCCAGCGCGTTGTGCTGGTACTCCACAGCCAGCTGCTGGGCTGCCTGCAAAGCCTCAAGGGTCTTTTGGGTATATTGATTGGTATTCATAAAGTCAAGCCTCCATTCATACCGGAAGGTTTATTTTAGCGGACGGATAAGTTCTGTGCTAACAGCTCCGTGCCCGGCGGCGGCAGAGCCGTGAGTTGATTATATTGATGTTCTTCTTCATGGTCTTGCACACCTCCTGCGGGGCAGTTCGTTTTGTTTTTAGCACTCTATCTGCTCGACTGCTAAAAATATACTCCTGTCCACCTGCTTTGTCAATAGGGTTCACAAAAAGTTTGCAGAATAGACGCAAAACCATGCTTTTCTGCCCAGCAGAAACAAAAAAGCACCGGCAGCCTTCGCCGCTGAATTTCAGAAACTCAGCGAATTGGTTGCCGATGCTTTATTTTTAGCGTCCTCGCCCTCTCAGTCATCGCTGCGCGATGCCAGATTCCCCCTTTTGTCGCTGCGCGACATCTTCCCCCGGCCGGGGGAAGTCGGCCCTCAAAGTGGGAGCCCTTGGCAGTCCACGCAAACTTCATCTCTTTGCCAAGGCCTCTCCCTTTGGGAGAGGTGGATGCGAACAAAGTGAGCAGACGGAGAGGGCGAGCCCGCTGCCCTTTTCCGTCTTATTTCAGCGCTTCTTCCAGCACCTTCAGCAGGTGCGGGATATCCAGCGGCTTTGCGATGTGGCCGTTCATGCCCGCATTCAAGGCGTTCTGCTTATCCTCCTCAAAAGCGTTGGCGGTCATGGCCAAAATGGGGATGCCCGCCTTGCGGGGGTCGGGCAGGGCGCGAATGCGCCGGGTGGCTTCGTAGCCGTCCATGCGGGGCATCTGGATGTCCATCAGGATCAGGTCGTACTGCCCGGGCGCGGACTGCTCCATCTTTTCCACCGCTTCAACGCCGTCCTCGGCGGTGTCCACAAGGAAACCCGCTTCCTTTAAGATCTCCATGGCGATCTCCCGGTTCAGGGCGTTATCCTCCACCAGCAGCAGGTGCTTGCCGTCAAAGCTTGCCTTGGGCCGCGGGGCGGGCGTCTGCTCCGGCTGCACCCGGAAGGGTTCTGCCAGCACCTTGCGCAGCTCCGAGAGGAACAGCGGCTTTTCGCAGAAGGCGGTCACACCGGCGGCGCGCGCTTCTTCCTCGATATCCGCCCAGTCGTAGGCGGTCAGGATGATGATGGGGCAGCTGTCCCCGATGACCTTGCGGATCTGCCGCACGATCTCGATGCCGTTCATATCCGGGATGAGCCAGTCGATGATATACACGCTGAAAGCATCGCCCTGCTCCACGGCGTACTTGGTGCGGATGACCGCTTCCTTGCCGGAGATGGTCCACTCCGGGCGCATCCCGATCTTGGAAAGCATGGTGCTGACGCTCAGGCAGGTGTTGGTGTCGTCATCTGCCACCAGCGCCCGCAGCCCTTCCAGCTGGGGCAGCTGCTTGATCTCCGCCTTCTGCCCGCTGAGGGGGAAGCAGAGGTTCACGATGAACTCGCTCCCCTTGCCCGGCTCGCTTTCAAGGGTGATGGTGCCGCCCATCAGATCCACAATGTTCTTGGTGATGGAAAGGCCCAGACCCGTGCCCTGAATGCCGCTGACGGTGGAGCTTTCCTCCCGGGCGAACTCCTCAAAGATGTGCTTCTGGAACTCCTTGTTGATGCCGATGCCGTTGTCTTTAATGCGGAACTCGTAGTTGCCGCAGCCCTTGGGCGCACCGGGCTTCTGGGCGATGCGGATGCTCACCATGCCGCCGGTGGGGGTGAACTTGATGGCATTGGAAAGGATGTTCAGCAGCACCTGATTCAGCCGCAGCGGGTCGGTGATGATGTCCTCGTCCACCACGTCCATGGTGTCGATGAACAGCGACAGGCGCTTGGAGCTGATGTTGGGCTGGATGATGGAGCGCACATCGTGCACAAGGTCCGGCAGATGCACCGCCTTTTCCTCGATCTTTACTTTTCCGCTCTCAATGCGGCTCATATCCAGCACATCGTTGATGAGGGAGAGCAGGTGCTGGCTGGAGGTGGAGATCTTTTTCAGATAATCCAGCACCTGCTCCTTATTATCAATATGGGTCGCCGCCAGCGAGGTGAAGCCGATGATGGCGTTCATCGGGGTGCGGATGTCGTGGCTCATGTTGAACAAGAACTCCCGCTTGGCGCGGTTTGCCGCTGCCTCGTGCCGGACAGCCTTTTCCAGCTTGCGGTTCTGCTCCTCCAGCTGGGCATGGTATTTCTGCTCCTGCTCCCGCTTTTGCTGCTCCGCAGCCTTTATGGAGCGATGGCGCAGCGTTTGCAGCACCGCCACAAAGATCAGATAAAGGATCAGCGTTGCCAGCAGTGTACTGCTGGAATTACGGAACACCGCTTTTTCGTTGATATAGATATACAGATCAAAATTCTGTCCGTTGCTGTACATCCCGAAATAACAGCCGGAATTTGCCCAGTCGTGGGTATGGGTCAAGGTATCGGGCGCACCGGCCTTGCGGATGCCCTGCACCAGCGGGCTGTTCGTGGTATACAGTCCGATGAGACTCGGGTCGTTTGCGGCGATCACCTTGTTATCCTGCACGATAAAGATGGTGCCGCTGATGTCCTGCGGGTAGCCGTCCAGCACGCTCTGGATGGACAGGGCTGCGCCCTCCACAAACTCCGGCGGGGTCACCCGGTAAGCCAGCAGTATGGCATCCCCTGCTGCGGCGCGGTGGGTGGCAACATCCACCGCCGTGCCATCCTGTAACAGAATGCGCTTGAGATAGGTCTTTTGCGGGTTTTGCAGCACGTTCAGCGCGGCTTTCTCCCGCAGCGACTCCGCAAACTGCGCATAGTCAACATTACCACTTGTATATTCACACAGTGCTTTTCCGTTTTCGTCCAGTACGGCAATGCCGGTAAGCCAGAGGGACTCCGTTTCTGCCCGGAGGCTTTCGGGGTCGTAGAGGTCTAAGGCATCATTTTCAGCCAGCTGCCGCACCGCCACCGCCATCCGGCGCAGCGCCTTTGCGGTGATGGTGTCGTTATGTTTTTCGAAGCTGGTGGACTGCACCTTTACAAAGCTGATGGTGCGGGCAAAGTAATCCTCGGTAGCACGTATGGACTCCTGCCCGGAGAAGAGGGTCACTGTCAGCAAAAGCAGCACGCCCATCAGCAGATAGAGCGCCGCCATCCGCATATTGGGAGTGAACGTTTTCTTTTTACGGTTCAAGGGCGTCCACCTCCAGATATTTTTCCGGGTCCGGCAGATACTTGCCTACGATCTGCTTCATCGTGCCGTCGGCGCGCATGGCGGCAAAGGTCTTGGTCAGCTGTTCGTCCAGCCCGCGGGTGTCGTTCAGCGCAAAAGCCACGCCGATGCCGGTGACCAGCAGCGGCTCTTCCAGAATGCGGAAATCGGCATTGCAATCCTGCATATACTGCAAAATGGCAGTCTCGTGGGCGGCAACGGCGTCCACATAGCCGCAGTTCAGCATAGCGTACTGCACGCTGCGGTCCTCGGTGCTCAGCACTTCGCCCAGCTGCGGGATGCGGGGGTCGGTACCGGCAAGGAAAATTTCTTCCGGCTTGGTGGTGCTTTGCACCATCATGGTCTTGCCCGCAAGGTCGGCAAGCGTTTCAATGCTGCTGTCCGCATTGACCGCCACCACCTGACGGCTAGTCATATACGGCCCTGCCCAGCGGTACAGCTGCTCCCGCCCGTCCATGGAAAAGCAGCCCCAGATGCAGTCGATGGCACCGCTTTCCACCAGATTGGTTTTCTGCTCCCAGTCAATGATCTCGATCTGCACCGCATACCCCATGCGGGCAAAGGCTTCGGTGGCAATGTCCACATCAATGCCGGTGGGGGTGCTGTCATTGCTCAGGTAGACAAAAGGCGGGTAGGAATCGCTGCCCACCGTAAGTTCGGGCAGCGCTGCCGCTGCCTGCGTTTTGCCGCAGGCGGTCAGCCCGGCTGCCGCTGCCGCCGCGCACACTTTTAAAAAGGTGCGGCGGGGTATTTTATGGTTGGATCTCTGGTTTGTCACGCGTAATTTTCCTCACATTACCATTGTAAAATATCCTGCTTCAGTTCCCCCTGCACATCCAGCAGGCACTGGATCAGCAGCGGGTTGAACGCCCCGCACGCGCCGTTTGTGATCATCTGGACAGCAGTCTCGTGCGGGAACGCCTTTTTGTAGCACCGCTCACTGGTCAGCGCATCGTACACATCCGCCATGGAGACCAGCTGCGCACTGATGGGGATATCGTCCCCTTTCAGCCCGTCCGGGTAGCCCTTGCCGTCCCAGCGCTCGTGGTGCCAGCGGGCGATCTCGTAGGCAGTCTGCAAAAGCGGCTGGTCTGCAAAGCTTTCGGTCTTTTGCAGCATCTCTGCGCCCAGCATACTGTGGGTCTTGATCACCGCAAATTCCTCTGCGGTCAGCCTGCCGGGCTTATTCAGGATGGCTTCGTCAATGCCTATTTTGCCAATATCGTGCAGCGCCGACGCAAGCGGGATATCATCCTGCTGCTCCGGGGTCAGGTCGTAGCGGCTGGTCAGCTCCATCAGCCGGTGCAGCAGCGTCTCGGTGATGACGCGGATGTGCCGCACATGAGAGCCGGACTCGCCGTTGCGGAACTCCACGATCTGGCTCAGCACGCCTACCAGCACATCGGTGTTCTTTTCGCGGGCGCGGATCTGGTCGGACACCATCTGCACCAGCCGCCGCTGCTTGGCATACAGCTTGATGGTGTTGACCACCCGGCGGTAGACGATCTTGGCGTCAAAGGGACGGCTGACGTAATCGCTTGCGCCCAGCTCATACGCCTTGCGGATGGCTTCTTCCGAGTCGTCGCTGGAGATCATGATCACCGGCACATCCTCGATGGTGTGGTTGGTGTTCATGGTGCGCAGCACCTCAAAGCCGTCCATGACCGGCATATTGATATCCAGCAGCACCAGCGAGATCTGCCCCGCCTTTTCCCGCAGCAGCTCCAGACACTGTTTGCCGTTCCCGGCTTCCAGAATACGGTAGTCCCCGCCCAGAATGCCGGCAAGCATCATGCGGTTCATCATGGCATCGTCCACCAGCAGGATGACGGGCTTTTCCTCCAAGACTTGCTCCTGAGCCGCCAACCGGCTGTCCTGTGTGTCCACCGCTACCGCGTCCTTGTGGTTTTTGGCCTGATACATCAAAAGGTCTGCCCGGCGCACCACATTCTCCATGGGGTCGGCAAGGGTCTGCATCGCGCCGCCGATGCTCAGCGAAAGCCGGAAGTGAGGGTAGCCCGGCACCACAGCCTTTTGCACGGCATCGCGGATCTGCTCCAGCTTTGTCTTGAGGTAATCTGCCGGGATGCCGGACAGCACCAGCAAAAACTCATCGCCGCCGTAGCGGATCAGCAGATCCGTCTCCCGGATACAGCTGCGGATGGTCTTTGCAACGGCTTCCAGCGCCAGATCTCCGGCGTGGTGGCCGTAGGTATCGTTGCAGATCTTGAAATCGTCGATATCCATCAGGGCGATGCCCGCCGGGCCGAGGTTATTGCGCACCACATCCTCGTAATAGCGGCGGTTGTAGGTGCCGGTCAAAGCGTCATGGTTCAGCCGCTGCCGGTAGCGCTCTTCTTTTTCCATATTCCGGGCGGTGGTCTGGGCAAACTGAGTCTTTTGCTCCTCCATCTGCTGCATCATCCGCAGCAGGTTGCGGTTGGCGGTTTCCAGTGCTTCCCGCTGGGTGCGGTTCTGCTGTTCCAGCTTTTCCCGCAGCTCCATATAGGGGGTGATATCCGTGATAGTGCCCACGATATAGCCATCGCCGTGCCATTCCACCCGGTTGGCAGCACTGGAGACCCAGCGGTAGCCGTTTTTGCCCAACATCCGGAAGATGCTGTCGCCCTCCTGTGCGTAAGTCGCGCTGTTTTCTGCGTTCCGGTAGCGCAGCCCGGCCGCCAGATCATCCGGGTGTACCAGCGCTGTATAGCGGTTATCGAACCTTGCCGCAAATTCTTCCCGCTCCCAGCCCAGTATCTCCAGAAAACGGTCGCTGATATAAGCAAACGGATAGCCGTTTTCCGGGTCCTCTGCGCAGCAGTGAAAGCCACCCGGTATATTCTGTGCATAGCGTTCCAGCCGCAGAAGTCCCTTTTTTATCGTCTCGCCTGTTTCCATCTGGTTTTCCCTGTCTCTTTCTCTGTGTACCGCACCTTGACAGCACGCGGTACACCCTGTTGCCGCAATTTACAAATTTACCTTCCTATGATGCCCCGATTTTGGGCGTACTGTAACAGTGTAATTTTATCATCAAAACCGCCTAGATGCAAGCATTTTTTGCCAATTTTGCCAGTGGGGTGGCAAGTAAAATGTATCAGAAAAAGTTACAAGGGCAGCGGGCTCGCCCTCTCAGTCAAATCCTGCGGATTTGCCAGCTCTCCCAAAGGGAGAGCCTCTGGCGAAACCACGAACTTTGCAGTTTGACCGGAAACTTTTCCGCCATGCCAAGGCCTCTCCCTTTGGGAGAGGTGGCAGTGAGCGAAGCGAACTGACGGAGAGGGCGAGCCTAGTGAAATCGTTCCGCGCAGCAAAAAAGCCGCCGCACAAAAAGTGCAGCGGCTTTGCGGGGTGTCACCTCACAGCCAGCGCTCTGCGATGATCCACCACATACCGGGCAGATTGATCCGACCCAGCAGATGCTCCAATACGATCAGCATGGTATTCTCCTTTCAGACCGTCCGTTTCAGCCGAACAGCCCCTTCAGTAAAAACAGAAGCAGCTTAGTCAAGCTGCCGCCGCCCAAAAGGTTGAGCAGCGGCCCAAGGCCTTGAAACATGGAAGGTTTGCTCCTTTCGTTTCTTTCCGTCCCGGCTGCTGCCGGGTGCCGGTCTGCCTTATATACGAACCAGCCCGCCGCAGGATTGCAAATACCACGGTGGTAAATATTGGGAAGAATCAATTCAAATCGTTTCTATTGCACAAGGTCAGCATCCTCGCCCTCTCAGTCATCGCTGCGCGATGCCAGATTCCCCCTTTTGTCGCTGC
>OFMG01000155.1_pt1 | contig 101290 bp, 90 predicted proteins | sample 1541751 | NCBI WGS metagenome assembly OFMG01 (sample SAMN04209232, study PRJEB22552) | human gut metagenome | biome: gut; material: feces | host: Homo sapiens | place: USA: Oklahoma
TGCCTTTCTTTTTATTAATCTGAAATCGTATCTTCTGTCCCGGCATACCATTTTTGACAATTACGGTTCTGTCCCCTATCTGCACCCTTCCTTTATTTGGAAAATCCACTTTCTCGATAATTCCCTCGTATATTTCGCCTTTCTTCACACTGCTCTCCTTTTCACTCTTATTCTGCTTTACAGAAAAAGAAACTCCGGTTCCCCGAAGTTCCTATTCCCTTTAAGTCTTTACTTTTCCTCGTCGTCCTCGTCTTCAAAGTAGTCGTCGAAGTCATCGTCGAAATCCTCTTCAAAATCTTCCAGATAATCCGGAGTAAAGAAACGGTAAACAGCATATGCGATTCCGGCAACGGCTGCAACTGCACCGATAATCGCCAGTACCCACAATACGGTATTTTTATTTTTTTCTTCCTCTTTTTTCTGCAATGCGGTAATTAAATCCTCAATACGATTCATAGTCTGCACCTTCCTCTCTGCTGAAATTGTCTGTAACGCATTTCTGAAATTATATTATTCTGAACTTTATTTCTGTAGATATTATACCACCGTACTTTGAATTTTACTATCCCTTCTTGAAATTTTCAAGATATTTTCACAATCACTGCACTTTTTTTAATTTTGCAAAAGAAGCAAACATCTTTTTGATTCCCGCTTTGTCAAAGTTCACCGTAACTTCGTAATCCCGGCCGCCTTCTGTAATGGCCGTTACCACACCCACGCCGAACTTCATGTGCTTCACCGTGTCACCTACGCCGTAATCCAGACCGGAAGCCTTCTTTACTTCAAACTGTTTCGGCACAAAAGCCGGCTGTTTAAAGGCCTCCTTCATCTGCCGGTAACTGGTGGGAAGAGGAATTTCTTTCAATTTTTTCTCCTCAAAATTTCTGCCAAGTTCCACCAGGTCTCTGGGGATTTCCTTAATAAAGCGAGATACCTTATTATACTGGGTTTCTCCACGAATCATACGCTGTTGGGCGCAGGTCAGTGTCAAATCCTTCATGGCTCTGGTAATTCCCACATAACACAGGCGTCGTTCTTCCTCGATTTCCGTAGGATCATCTGCGGTAATGGTCATATAGCTTGGAAAAATTCCATCCTCCATACCAGCCAGATACACATAAGGAAATTCCAGACCTTTGGCGCTGTGAAGGGTCATCAGAAGCACCTGATTGTCATCGCCGTCCACGGAATCAATATCCGCTACCAGAGCAACTTCTTCCAGAAAACCGGAAAGCGTAGGCTCTTCGTTTTCCTCTTCATATGTAACGACTTTGGTAATCAACTCGTCAATGTTTTCAATTCTGGCCTCTGCTTCTTCCGTTCCCTCTGCCCGCAGTTCTTCCACATAACCGGTATTTTCAATAATATCTTTCAAAAGTTCTGAGGGAGAGAGGTACTCCAGCTTGCTTCTCAGTGTCTGAATAAACGTGACAAATGGCTCTACTTTAGACGCAGCTCTTCCAAGAGACGGAATCTGGTCTGCTTCCCGCAGAGCATCATAGAAACTCATGCCCCTCTCTGCGGCATAATCCTGCACACGGCCAAGGGTGGTCGCGCCAATTCCCCTTTTTGGCACATTAATAATTCTCCGTACCGCCAAATCATCTCTTGCATTATCCACCGTCTTTAAATAGGCCAGCAAGTCCTTGATTTCCTTTCTGGCATAGAAGTTCACGCCTCCTACCAATTTATAAGGAATATTGGCCATAAGGAATTTTTCTTCAAACAGACGGGACTGGGCATTGGTTCTGTAGAGAATGGCAAAATCCCGGTACTCCCCGTCATGCTCACGCACTTTTTTGCTGATATCCCCCACAATGTATTCTGCCTCTTCATGAGCGTTCATAAACTGGCGGAAATGCAGTTTTTCTCCTTCTGCATTTTCCGTCCAGAGAGATTTTCTCTTTCTTTCCATATTATTCTGAATCACCTGATTCGCTGCATTCAAAATGTTCTGGGTAGAACGATAATTCTGTTCCAGGCGAACCACCTTTGCATCCGGGAAAACTTTCTCAAATCCCAAAATATTTCCGATGTTGGCGCCGCGGAACTTGTAAATAGACTGGTCGTCATCTCCCACCACGCAGAGATTACGGTATTTATCTGCCAGAAGGCTGACAAACTTAAACTGGGCGGTATTGGTATCCTGATACTCATCCACCATAATATACTGAAACCGGTCCTGGAAATATTCCAGTACATCCGGGCAGGCGCGGAAAAGCTCCACTGTTTTCACAATCAAATCATCAAAATCCAGAGCATTGTTCTTTTTCAGTTCTTTCTGGTATTCCTTGTAAGCCAGGGCAATCTTCCGCTTGGAAAAATCGGACATCACGTTGATTTCGTACTCCTCCGGGCTGATGAGCTCGTCCTTGGCCGAAGAAATCGCAGCCAGAATTGCTCTTTCCTTGTACACCTTGGTATCAATATCCAGGCGCTTGCAAATATCTTTCATCAGCGTTTTCTGGTCATCGGTATCATAAATCGTAAAATTGGTGTCGTATCCCAGACGGTCAATAAACCGGCGCAGCATTCTCACACAACTGGAGTGAAACGTGGAAACCCAGATGCTTTCAGAGCCAAATCCCACAATCTTATCCACACGTTCCCGCATTTCTCCTGCTGCCTTGTTGGTAAAGGTAATGGCCATAATATTCCAGGGATTCACACCCTTTTCTTCTATTAAATATGCGATTCTGTGGGTCAGCACCCTGGTCTTTCCCGAACCGGCGCCAGCCAGAATCAGAACCGGTCCTTCTGTATGAAAAACAGCAGTCTGCTGTTCGTGATTTAATGTATCGTAAATACTCATGGTTTGTTCTCCTCCATATGTAAATCAAAACATTTGTTCCTACAATATATCATATTCAGCTGAAACAGGCAACCTTTTGCCGCAAAAGAAAAGAGCTCCCGTATCTTTTTCCCTCTGATACAGAAGCCCGTTTTCTCTATTCTTATCTGTAAATAATATCTTCTCTTCCCGGTCCATTGGAAACCATAGTAATCGGGAATCCCAGTTTTTCTTCCACAAATTCCACATATTTGCGGCAATTCTCCGGCAAATCTTCATACTTCTTAATGCCGCGGATATCACATTTCCATCCGGGCAGCACTTCCAGTACCGGTTTTGCCTTTTCCAGAAGATGTGTTGTTGGAAATTCTGTTGTCACTTCACCGTCAATTTCATAACCTACACATACCGGAATTTCATCTAAATATCCCAATACGTCCAGCACGGTAAAGGCTACATCCGTAGTTCCCTGGATACGGCAGCCATATTTGGAAGCCACACAGTCAAACCATCCCATACGTCTCGGACGTCCTGTAGTCGCACCGTACTCTCCGCCGTCGCCGCCTCTGCGTCTCAACTCATCTGCATCTTCACCGAAAATTTCGGATACAAATGCACCTGCACCTACTGCGCTGGAGTATGCTTTGCAAACCGTAATAATTTTTTTAATTTCATATGGCGGAACTCCTGCTCCTACTGCACCGTAAGCAGCCAGTGTAGAAGAAGAGGTAACCATTGGATAAATACCATGGTCAGGATCTTTTAAGGAACCTAACTGACCTTCCAGAAGGATTTCCTTTCCTTCTTTTAAGGCATTCCACAAGAGCAGCGAAACGTCACATACATAAGGTGCAATCATCTCTTTATACTGCATTAATTCTTCCATAATGTCATCTGCAGTCAACAGCGGTTTGTGATACAAATGCTCTAATAAAACATTTTTCTTATCACAGATATTTTGCACTTTTTCTCTCAGTGCCGCTTCGTCTTCAAACAGCTCGCTGACCTGGAATCCGATTTTTGCAAATTTATCTGAATAGAACGGGGCAATTCCTGATTTTGTAGAACCAAAGGATTTGCCTGCCAGACGTTCTTCTTCGTATTCATCAAATTTAATATGATAAGACATTACCATCTGTGCACGGTCAGAAACCTTAATGTCCGGAGTGGGAACACCTTTTTCCACAATAGACTGTATCTCTTTAAACAGTACCGGAATATTAAGAGCCACACCGTTTCCGATAATACTTGTAGTATGGTCATTAAAAACACCGGAAGGAAGTGTGTGAAGTGCAAATTTACCGTAGTTATTTACAATGGTATGCCCTGCGTTGGCACCACCCTGAAACCGCACAACAATATCTGCGTCCTGCGCCAGCATATCTGTAATTTTGCCTTTGCCTTCGTCTCCCCAGTTTGCCCCTACTACTGCTTTTACCATCTTTTATTCCTCCTGTAAGATTGAACTCATTTCAATTACTACAGTATCATACACCATTTTTTTTCAGAAATAAAGTAAAATTTGAAAAAATCATCTTCTTCTGAAAAGAATAAACAGAACCGCACTGATTCCCATAAGAATCGGATAAAACAGATATGGCATAATCTGCACCGGTGACAGACCTGCCAGACTGGCTGCTGTAAGAAGCTGCGCTCCGTAAGGAATCATTCCCTGTCCCACAGAGGCAAAAATATCCAAAAGAGAGGCGCTTCTTCTCGGTGATACATCAAATTCCTCACTGATTTCCTTGGCAATCGGTCCTGCCATAACAATCGCCACCGTATTATTTGCAGTACAGCAGTCTACCAGAAAAACCAACAGGGAAATTCCAAATTCTCCGCCTCTTGCCCCTTTGATATTTTTCTTAATCAGATTCAGAATAAACTCGATACCGCCATATTCCTTCACCAGGGCCACAATGGCTGCTACAATGATGGAAATTACGGTAATGTCATACATACTGGTAACGCCTTCGCCCATCTTCTGGAACATTTCTCCCAGAGCAAAAGCACCGGTTCCTACTCCTACAATGGCTGCCAGCACAGTTCCTACAATCAGTACCACAAAAACATTAATTCCAATCAAAGCACCTATCAGAACGACCAGATACGGAACCACTTTAATAAACTGGTATTCCAAATCTTTGTCCATATTTCCCGCATTTCCTCCTGCCAGGAAAAAGAAAATCACTGCAGTAATGACAGCAGCCGGAAGGACAATCAGAAAATTTTCCTTAAATTTATCCTTCATTTCACATCCCTGGGTTCTCACAGCCGCAATGGTGGTATCGGAAATCATGGAAAGATTGTCTCCGAACATGGCGCCGCACACAATAGCGCCCATGCAGACAGGCAGAGAAATTCCCGTCTTTTCTGCAATTCCCACTCCAATGGGAGCCATGGCTGTAATGGTTCCCACAGAAGTTCCCATGGAAATCGAAATAAAACAGCCGATAATAAACAGACCCATGACAGCAATGGATGCCGGCATAATGGACAGTCCCAGATTTACCGTGCTCTCCACTCCTCCTGCAGCCTTAATGGTGCCGGAAAAAGCGCCTGCGGCCAGGAAAATCAAGCACATGGTTACAATATTCTCCTCTCCGATGCCTTTGGAGATAATGGTCATTTTGTCCGCAAAACGCACACGGCGATTCTGCATAAACGCTACCATTAAGGCTATGAGAAAACCTACAATGGCCGGCATGGTATAAAAATCCCGGGACAAAACCCCTGCTCCGATAAAAATCACCAGAAATACCCCGATAGGCAAAAGCGCCAGGGCATTTCCGTTCTTCTTTTGATTCATAAAATGATATGCTCCTTTCTATAACAGAAAAAGAGGCTGCCGCACTCCTTTTGCTCTGATTTTCATGCAGCAACCTCTTCTCTTGTGTTCTTCGTTATACGTTTCTTTATACGTTAATCTCTGCTGTCATTCCAAGAAGTTCCTTATTTGCTTCCAGTACGGGATTTACTACCTTGTTCAGGAAGTTGTCTACCTGTACGGCTGCTCTTCCTGTATATTTTGCAGGATCCATAGTCTTCTGAAGATCTTCCAGGCTCATATTGAATGCAGGATCCGCTGCAATCAGTTCCAGAAGATTGTTATCCTTTCCTTCCACCTTCACGTTTCTTCCTGCTTCCATGGAAAGTTCACGGATTCTTTCATGAAGTTCCTGACGGTCGCCGCCTGCTTTTACAGCGTCCATCATAATATTTTCTGTAGCCATAAACGGCAGTTCGCTTCTCAGACGTTTTTCGATAACTTTTGGATATACTACCAGTCCGTCTACGACGTTTAAGCACAAATCCAGAATACCGTCAATAGCCAGAAAGCCTTCCGGAACAGAGAGACGTTTGTTTGCAGAATCGTCCAGAGTTCTCTCAAACCACTGTGTTGCGGAAGTAATAGCGGGATTTAAAGCATCCACCATAACGAAGCGTGACAAAGAGGCAATTCTTTCACTTCTCATCGGGTTTCTCTTATAAGCCATGGCAGAAGAACCAATCTGGCTCTTTTCAAAAGGCTCTTCTACTTCTTTCAAATGCTGCAGAAGACGAATGTCATTAGAGAATTTATGTGCGCTGGCTGCAATTCCTGCCAGGACATTTAAAACTCTTGTATCTACTTTTCTGGAGTAAGTCTGTCCCGAAACCGGATAACATTCTTTGAATCCCATTTTTTCTGCAATCATCGGGTCAATTTTATCAATGGTTTCCTGGTCTCCGTCAAAAAGCTCCAGAAAACTTGCCTGTGTTCCTGTCGTTCCTTTTGAACCTAACAGCTTCATGGTGCTGAGTACAAATTCCAAATCTTCCAAGTCCAGAAGGAATTCCTGCATCCAAAGGGTCGCTCTTTTCCCTACCGTAGTGGGCTGTGCCGGCTGGAAATGGGTAAATGCCAGAGTTGGCAGCGCTTTATGCGCATCTGCGAATTTTGCCAGTTCCGCAATCACATTGACTAATTTCCTGCGCACCAGCTTCAGCGCTTCTGTCATCACAATAATATCTGTATTGTCTCCTACATAGCAGCTGGTAGCGCCCAGGTGGATGATACCTTTCGCTTTTGGACACTGTACACCATATGCGTATACATGGGACATCACATCGTGGCGAACCTGTTTTTCTCTTTCTTTTGCCACTTCATAGTTAATATCCTCTGCATGAGCTTTCAATTCGTCAATCTGTTCCTGTGTAATGGGCAGTCCCAGTTCTTTTTCGGTCTCTGCCAGAGCAATCCACAGCTTTCTCCAGGTACGGAATTTCATATCAGGAGAAAAAATATACTGCATTTCTCTGCTTGCATAACGCTCGGATAATGGACTTACATATCTGTCTGTACTCATATTCATTTACCTCTCTGTTCTCTTTCATATATCACGCAGTTAATACACATGGATTATATCGCAACACTTCTGAAAAAACAAGTTTAAAATCCCGTACTCCTGTGATAGTCACGAATAAATTGTTCTAAAAGCCCATCTGTATCTTCTCCGGACACCTTCCTGGCTTTCTTTGCACTCTGTTCCAGATTCCGGATAATTTCTTCCTGTTCCTCTGCCTCTACTTCCATTTTTCTGCATATTTGAGGAAATTCCTGGGGGTTTCTCATATAAGATGCAGTAAGGTAGTGCCTGTATACCTGTTTTGTATGAAGCAGTTCATAGGCTTTCCAAAAACAGTCTGCTGCTTCCTGAAACTGAAACAGATTTAAATACGCGCAGCCCATATTGTGGTAAATACCGCCGTTAAACTGTTCTCCTAACCCTTCCTTATCTTCTTTTTGCAATGCATTTTCATAAATCCTCACCGCATTGACATACATCCGGTTTTCCACCAGATAATCTCCCTTTTTCTTTTCTCTCAACACCTCCGGCTGTTGATTCAGAAGGCTCATCCGCTCATTCAATTCCTTAAATTCACTGTGTGTCAGATAATTAATTTCTTTAAACACGGCCAGAATAAACTCTGCTGTTCCCAGATTATCCTCCAGGATTTTATAAAGCCGCCTGTACAGCTTTTCCAGCCCCAGTTCTTTTCTCAGCCAGTCACAGAGATGTTCATTTAAAATCGTCTCGTCCAGAAGATAAATATTATGGTAAAAATAATAACAGAGTTCTTCAATGGAATAGATATTTGTGCTGATGTTCTCAATATAATAAGGCATCTTTGCTCTTTTTAACTGACATAAAATATATCCGCTCATTCCCTTTTCTCCTTTACCATGATACTTTTTCTGTCCAGACTTTGCCCTCGGAGGGGAACAAATCTCCAAATCCCAGGTCTTCCGCCGTAATGACGCAGAGTTCCTGAGATTCATAGACAATACGGATACCCAGTCTGGTGGTTTTATTGGGACGCTTTGGCAGACCTTCCAGTTTCATACTGCACCTGGTTTTTCCGGTTCCCTCCATAGAGGTTACCAGAAATTCCAAATCCTCTTTTCCGTCCAATATCAATTCCAGTTCCGTGTGAATCTCATACCAGTTTTTCCCTGCTTCGATAAGCGCATACGTCTTGGGTGAACCATTCACCAGCATCTCCATGGATACATTGTGCTTTACCAGAGAGGGACTCAGGTAGAGATATCCCTTCAAAGTTCCGTCTTCACATTTTTCTCTGGCTCCATAGCAGGCACCTTTCACATACAAATTGTTTCCATAATACACATGTCTCTGGTTTCTACACAGCAGGGGCGTCGAACGCACTGCCCACTCCTGGTCAAACCCGTCCCCCACAATATAGATACTGGAATACGTATCTGTTCCGCAGGAACGCTCGATTAGACGATAAAAATTATCATCTTTTTCTATGGCATCCTGCGGCAGCTCCGCGGTAATTCCATGCTCTATAAACGCTGTAATAGGACGTTTCTGATTATCCATAACCAGTCTGGCAAAAGACACCTGATTTTCTTCAAACAAAAACCAGCCGATTTTCCGATTCCAGTTATCCTTGCGGTGATTCATCACATAATAGTAAAAACTTTCGTCATAATCCTGCAGGTAAATCTGGTTTCTGGTAAATCCCAGATTTTCTCCTGCCTGATATAAATTTTTCACCAGAGCTGCGGAAAGCCGGGGTACGGTAATCATCAGAGCCTTTATCTGTCTTGCGGGTTCCGCTGTTCCCAGAAGAGAAATACAGCCCTTTAAATAGTTTTCCAACAGTTCAGAAGGCTTTCTTTTTTCTCCGTCCACGATGACTTCCTCCGCGCTTCCAAAAATCCCCAGAAGTCCGGTAATGGAAATTTCCCCTTCCTGGCGGGAAAAATAATCTGCCTCCATGCCGTAATGCCACACTTCTTCTCCCGGTTTCTTGGAAAGTCGGGTAGGAAAAAGATATTGGTTGCTGCCTGCTTTTACGGAAACAGAAATCGGCTCTTTTTCCCTGCGGTCATAATAGCAAATCTGGGACTGGTTTTTTCCGATTTCCAGACCTACTATAATATTTCTTGTCTCATTCATCTCTCTGCCTCCTAATCCAATAAAGCAAACAGGTCTTTTACCTGCTGCTCCCGTTCCATATAGGCTTCTGCCATACGCTGCAGTTCCTCTTTTTTTCCCTTTTCTCTTAGCTGCAGCATAGTGTTCAGCATCTGATATTTGCTGCTGCCCTGCATACTGCTTTCTTCTACCGTCAGAATTTCTTCCCCGGTTGTTTCCACCTTCCCGTCTTTTTCAATCACAAAATAATAATGCAGTTTTTCTCCGTAGAATAAAACAAATTCTCTGTTATAAATCCCCTGATACCGCTCCTTTAACGGTTCGCTTTTTTCTTCTGAGGTTTCTCCCCGTTCAATATAGGAATGCAGTGTTACTCTTGCACGACGGCCTGCCCGACATTCTACAAACATTTTATCCTCCATCTGGCAGGTGCAGAGCAGTTCTCTGGGCAGCATCCGGAAAAATGCGAACTGCAGACGCTCTTTTTCACATTCCTCCAGGATTTCTTCTGCTATATTCTTTCGCTTTTCATCCCAGACTCCGGTTTCTCCGTAATGCTTTAAAAGAGAAATTCTGCAGATGATATCACATTCCCATTTCCTCTCCATGACTTTTTCCAAAGCCTCAAAAAGAAATTGGTCTTTTTCCTTTTCTCCCAGGAAATATTCATAACACTCAAAGGTCAGATAAGAGAGAATCACCTGCTCCTTTCCGCTCTGACTGATATAATTTTCCAGCACTGCAAGACCTTTTTCATGACACACTCTGGAAAACATGCTGCATACCAGAATCTTTTCCTCCAGCTGATAGCAGTCCAATGCAAAGCCCATAGCACGGTTCCAAAGCTGTACCATTTCCTCCACAGGGCCTTCAAAATGCTGTACCAGATACTGCAGGAGCACTTCATCATAAATACCGGCGTGCACAATGTACCCTGCCAGCAAGAGAAGTTCCTCTTCATATTCAAATTCCAGCTTCAAAATCATCTGGCTGCACAGTCTTAAAAGAACCGGCATTTCTATCCGTTCATATCCGTATTCACAAATCAGGTCATAAGCCCCTACAAACATCTCCTGTTTCACCAGAATCGTAATCAGCAGCCGTTTATTTACCCTGGCAAATGCACGGAAGTCCATTTCCTGCAGCGACTCTCTCAAATTGCGGTTATCCATCTGGGATTCATAATACAGCAGCAGCTTTTTGCGTATATTCTGCCGGTAATCCTCACAGAAAATCTCCTGTTTCAAAACTGCTTCAAAAGAAGCCACATTGGCTTCAGTCACCGGAGATTCGTGTTTCAGCTCCCCACAAGTGTGCAGCAGCATGCCCGGATATTTCTTTCCGTCCTTTCGCAGCTTCCCGGCCAGCTCCTCCAAATCCAGGAGATTGTGTACATTGTAATCCACCGTATTCACATATCTACGCTGACTGCTGTCCTCAAACAAAACAGCGGCATCCTTGGTATACAGTGAAATATAGGTCGTCTTATCTGTGCAAAGATACACCTGTTCCTCTTTCATAGAAGCATGGCGCACAATCACCTTTCGGATTTTGGGGTCATCGCAGTAAAGCCGATAAGTAAAGAGTACTTTTGCCAGAGCCGTCCTGACATTTTCGTCCTGAGAATCCACACAGAATTCCTGATACACCACTGCAAAATCTTCATTGATTCTTCCCTCTTTGATTTTTTCTTTTGCAAAGGTCTCCATGTTTTTCTGATAACTCTGATAAGTTTCTCTATCTATCTCTTTATTCCGAATAACGTTGCTGTAGACAAACGCCTTCTTCGTATCACTTAACGTATTGTTGTATCCGAAATACAGGCGAATGACTTTTGGCAGTACCTTCTGATAGTTTCTGCTCATGGTTTCAATGTAATACTCATACAGCCCTGTGATTTTCAGTTCTGCCTGCACCGCCAGTTCATACCAGCGGAAATACTCCGGCTTTCTGGGTTCCCCCTTCATAATCAGCTGACAAATTCCCCTGACAGCATGAACGGAAGGGTATTTCTCATACACATACTGCAGGACTTCGTAAACCTTTTGGGAAAATCCTTTCATCTGTCCTGCAAGGTCAATGGCACGAAAAGCCATTTCTTCCGTGAGAATCCCGTATTTTTTGGCAAAAAGATACACCTGTATGGTAAAAGCATTCATTTTCCGAAATGCGGAACCATCTGCTGCCGCCAGTCTGCACGCTGTCAGATAGAGAAATGGACTCCTGCAGCCGATTCTGTACTGTTCTTCTAAGAGAAACATTTTCCTGGACTGGGTGCGCAGATTTTCTTCATCCAATTCAAAAATCATAGAAAGAAGCAGCAGACTGTCCACTCTTCTCTGATAAAGCTGATGGAGCCGCACAGCCGCAGCTTCTTTGGACTGTGTACTTCTCTCGGAAATCTCATTCAAATACAAAAACGCCCCCTCCAGAATTTCCTCCTGCTGAATCTTCTGGTTGTTTTCCAGGGAATCCAAAAGCCTTCTGGCTTCCTCCTTCCTGTCTGCGCGCACCTGTACATAAGCTTCAAAAAGCTGGCATTCTGTGGAATAATAGCCGTTTTCCTTCAGTTCATCCAAGAGTGCTTTCATTTCGGCGCACCAGGCTTCCGTATTCTTTCTTCCAAGCTCCAAAAGCAGGAAATCTCTGGCTGCTTCCAGCCTTTTTTTCTTTTCATAAGCTGTGACATTGACCTGAATATGGCCGTTTTTCGATGCCATAATCTGGTAGGTAATGGTCTCATACACCGTTTTTATCTGAATTCTTCCGAAATTTTTCCCCTTTCCGAGACATTCCTTCCGTATGATATATTCCAAATCATAGACACTGCCGATAAAATGCCCGTCTTGGATAACCTTTTTCTCTACTTCCAGAAAATCTCCCTCGGTCTGAATTTCAGCGCGAAGAAAACCCCATCCGCTTCTTCGGATTCTCAACGTATCTTTTAAAGAAGTCTGTACCTCATAAAGTTCCAGATTTTCTTTTTCCAGGCTTAAATGCACAGGTTCCTTCAGCCCCGCGCCTATAAGAAATTCTTCCAGATTCTGATACGGCACAGGCGTTTTTACCATGGAGGCATAATACGGCAGCAGTTCTTCTCTGCCTTTTAACAGCCTTTTAAAGGAAGTATCTATAAAAAGCTGGTATGCCTCTCTGAAGTCTTCCTTTGCCAGACTGACAAATTCCTCCAGAGTCCCTACCGTTCCCTGAGATGTGCGCACTTCCAACTTTTTTATTCCAACAGAAAAAGGCACCCGGTACGTTCCGATACTGGTACTTAAAACAATTTCTCCCTCTATGCAATCTGTACTGTCCAATCCCTTGGTATCCACACCATAAGGAAGAATCATCTTTTCTCCTGAAAACTTTTCCTTACCCAGAAGAAATCTGCGATGTGTGGAATAAGCCATTCCCTTGATTTTTCTTCCGTCTTTTGCTGCAAACTGCAGTTCTCCTCTTACCTTTTCTTCCGGCATGGTACTGAAAGAAATATGACTTGCAGACAAATCCAGACCGGGTACTTCATATTCAAATCTTCCGTTTATCAGTTGTTCCATTCGTGTCTTCAAAATATCACCTTTGCCCTGTTTTATTTATAAAAATCTGATTATTGAATAATTGACAATATTCTGCTACTATGAATTATACACTACAAACTTCTGCTGTGCAACTTCAATACACAGCCTGTTTTGGAACATTTTTTTACCAAAAGGAGGTTTTTTATGCTGAAACACAAGGATCATTTTCACGGCAGCGACCTGGAAAAAATTGAGGAAATCTATCATATAAAGAAAGAAGACATTACCAGCTTTTCCGCCAATGTCAACCCTCTTGGGATTTCTCCCTTACTGAAAGAGACCCTGGCGAAACATGTAAACGCTATTACTTCCTATCCTGACAGAGACTACACAGGACTCAGAAAAAGTATCTGCCAGTACACGGGGGCACAGTTTGAAAATATCATTGTGGGAAACGGCTCTACAGAATTGATTTCTCTCTTTATCCAGACCACACATCCTCAAAAAGCCCTGATTCTGGGACCTACCTATTCGGAATATGAACGGGAAATCGCTCTGGAGGGAGGCCACACCCTTTATTATCCGCTGAAAGAAGAGGATGATTTTCAAATGGATGTGGCAGATTTCTGCCAACATCTGAATGACAGTCTGGATTTGCTGGTACTGTGCAATCCCAACAATCCCACTTCCACGGCCATTGCCAGAAAAGATATGCGGAAAATCCTGGATAAAGCCCTGCAGTACGGCATTTCCGTCATGGTAGATGAAACGTATGAGGAGTTTACAGACCCCAAAAGTAAAATTTCCGCAATTCCCCTTACCAATAATTACAACAATCTGATTGTTTTAAGGGGAATCTCCAAATTTTTCGCAGCTCCCGGACTGCGGCTGGGTTATGCGGTTACCGGAAACCCTGACCTGCTGAAATACATCAACACCCGTAAAAATCCCTGGACCATTAACAGTCTTGCAGAAATCGCAGGCTGCATTATGTTTTCCGACAAGGAATATATCGAGAAAACCAAAAGCCTGATTACTGCGGAAAGAGAACACCTTTATTCTCTGCTTTCTACCTGGGACAGCGTAAAGGTATACCCTTCCTGCTCGAATTTTCTGCTTATGAAAATTTTAAAAGAGGATATTACTTCTGAAATGATTTTTGATTTCTGTATCCGAAGGGGATTGATGATTCGGGATTGCTCTACATTTCCGTTTTTAGATAATTCTTTTATCCGATTCTGTGTCATGAGTCCTGAAAAGAATCATGAACTGATAGAAGCATTTCGTGAAATCTTAGAAGAAACAAAATAATCTTTTTCAAGGCGCCGCTGTTTTGAATCTCAAACTCAAAACAGCGGCTGTACCTTGAAAAAGCTATCTTATCCTGCAAGAAATAGCAATACAACTTTTTAGAATTTTTCTCCGGAAAGCAGTTCATATGCTTCCACATATTTGTCTACGGTCTTTTTCACTACTTCCTCCGGAAGAAGGAAATCGCTTTCAGGATTTGCTTTCAGCCAGTCCCGCACATACTGTTTGTCAAAAGATGGCTGTCCCTGTCCCGGTTTGTAGCCTTCTAACGGCCAGAATCTGGAGCTGTCCGGTGTGAGCATTTCATCCCCCAGTACCACTTCTCCGTTTTCGTCCAGACCAAATTCAAATTTTGTATCTGCAATAATGATATTTTTTGTCAGTGCGTATTCTGCACATTTTTTATAAAGAGCAATGGTGTAATCACGAATCTTCTCTGCGTACTCTCTTCCTCTTCCCGGATGAAGTTTTTCCAGAGTTTCTACGGTTTCTTCAAAAGAAACGTGTTCGTCATGGTCGCCAAGCTCTGCTTTTGTTGTCGGTGTATAGATTGGTTCAGGCAGTTTATCAGACTCCTGTAACCCTTCCGGCAGTTCAATGCCGCATACAGTTCCATTTTCCTGGTAACTAGCCCAGCCGCTTCCTGTAATATATCCTCGAACAATACATTCTACAGGCAGCATATCCAGCTTCTGGCACAGCATAGCATGTCCTTCAAATTCCGGTTTCTGGAAAAATTCCGGCATTTCTTTTACATCTGTGGAAATCATATGGTTCGGAACAATATCTTTTGTAAAATCGAACCAGAATTTAGACATCTTTGTCAGGACAACGCCCTTGTCTGTAATCTTGTTTTTCAAAATGTAGTCAAATGCGGAAATCCGGTCAGTTGCATAGATAACCAGCTTATCTCCAATATCATATACCTGACGCACTTTTCCTTCTTTAAATGGTTTGTACTCCTGCATGTTTTCACCTTTCCTCTTGCTTAATAGTAGTTGATTCTTCTTTATTGTAACAAATTTCCCGAAAAAGGGAATAGGATTCCTGAAAAAAATACAAAATTTTTCTGTTTCGACAGATACTCTATCCGTTTGCCAAAACGTTCTTCTTTATTGAAAATCAAACAGCGACATCTGATTAGACTGTGGCAGTTTCCCAAACAGGCCCAAATCATTCATCAAGTCAATCGTAGAAGCCGTCACCTTTGTCCGGTTTCGGAAGTCATCCAGGGACAAAAATTCTCCCTCTTCTGCCGCAGCCACCACAGCGTCGGCGGCTCTGTCCCCCAATCCTTCAATGGTATCCAGCGCAGGCATCAACTTATCCCCTTTTATCTGGAAGGTATGCGCATTGGCTTTATAAATATCAATAGGCACAAACTCAAATCCTCTTGCATACATCTCCTGCACAATTTTCATGTCTTTATAGGTATCCTGCTCTTTCTTGCTGAGCGTATCCTTTCTCCGCTCATAATCATCCATAAAATACTCCAGTTTTTCCTTTCCCTGGCACATGATTTCATAGGAAAATGCCGTAGCGCGTATACTGAAATACGCCGCATAATATGCCAACGGATGAAAGATTTTACAGTAGGCAATGCGCCAGCCCATCATAACGTAAGCCGCTGCATGGGCTTTTGGGAACATGTATTTAATCTTTTTACAGGAAGCAATATACCAGTCCGGAACATCGTGCTTTTTCATCTCTTCTTCCCATTCCGGCTTCAAACCTTTCCCTTTACGGACACTCTCCATAATGGTAAAAGCCTGCCCGTGTTCCAGGCCCTTATTGATAAGATAAATCATGATATCATCTCGGGTACAGATACAAGTGGTAATGGTTGCTGTACCGGATTTAATCAAATCCTGCGCATTCCCTAGCCACACATCCGTACCATGGGAAAGACCGGAAATACGCACTAAATCCGAAAAAGAAGTGGGGTTGGCGTCAATTAACATCTGCATGGCAAAATCGGTGCCAAACTCCGGAATCCCCAGACAGCCAAGAGGACAGCCGCGGATATCTGCCGGGGTAACTCCAAGGGCATCTGTACTCTTAAACAGAGACATAACCTCCTTGGAATCCAGCGGAATTTCCCTGGCATTAATTCCCGTAAGGTCTTCTAACATACGAATCATGGTAGGATCATCGTGCCCCAGAATATCCAGCTTCAGCAAATTGGAATCAATGGAGTGATAATCAAAATGGGTGGTAATAATGTCGCTGTTCATATCATTAGCCGGGTGCTGTACCGGAGTGAATTCTTCGATATCCCAGCCGATGGGAAGAACAATGATTCCTCCCGGGTGCTGCCCTGTGGTACGGCGGATACCGGTGCACCCCTGCACAATCCGGTTAATCTCGCAGTAACGCTTTCTCTGCCCCCGTTCCTCATAATATTTTTTCACATATCCGAAAGCTGTTTTCTCTGCCAGCGTACCGATTGTTCCCGCCTTAAAAGTCTGTCCTGCGCCGAAAATAACCTCTACATAGCGGTGGGCTTTTCCCTGATAATCCCCGGAAAAGTTCAAGTCAATATCCGGTTCCTTATCTCCTTTAAATCCCAGGAAGGTTTCAAAAGGAATGTCAAATCCCTCTTTAATCAGAGGCTCTCCACACACCGGACACTTCTTATCCGGCATGTCGCAGCCCGCTCTTCCCGAATAAGCCCGCACTTCCTCAGAATCGAAGTCCGAGTAATGGCATTTCGCGCAATAATAATGAGGGCTTAAAGGATTTACCTCTGTAATTCCCGACATGGTTGCCGCAAAAGAAGAGCCTACCGAGCCTCGGGATCCTACCAGATAACCGTCGCTGTTGCTCTTCCATACCAGCTTCTGCGCAATCATATACATAACCGCATATCCGTTTGAAATAATAGAATTCAGTTCTCTTTCCAAACGCTCCTCCACGGCTTTGGGAAGATTGTCCCCGTAGATTTCATGGGCTTTATTGTAACAGATTTCCCGCAGCATATTATCCGAATTTTCAATCACCGGCGGACATTTTCCTTTGTGAATAGGAGAAATTTTCTCCACCATATCTGCAATTTTGTTCGGGTTGGTAATGACAATTTCCTCTGCCTTTTCCCGCCCCAGATAAGAGAATTCTTCCAACATTTCCTCTGTTGTACGCAGGTACAGCGGAGCCTGGTCATCTGCATCATCAAAACCTTTCCCCGCCATAATAATTCTCCGGTACACCTCATCTCCCGGTTCCAGAAAATGCACATCACAGGTTCCCACCACCGGTTTATTAAAGGCTTCTCCCAGCTTCACAATCTTTCGATTAATCTCCTGCAAATCCTCTTCACAAGTAATGTCGGAACGGTCCTCGCTGCGAATCATAAAGGCATTGTTGCCCAGCGGCTGAATCTCCAGATAATCATAAAAATTCACTAATCGGGCAATTTCCGCCTCCGGTCTGCCGTTTAATACGGCCTGATACAGTTCCCCTGCTTCACAGGCTGAACCAATAATCAATCCCTCCCGGTACTTCAAAAACAGGCTTTTTGGCACACGGGGACGCCTGTGATAATAAACCAGGTGAGAATCCGAAATCAAGTGGTACAGATTCACCCTTCCAATATCATTTTTCGCCAGAATAATGGCGTGATAGGTAGGCATTTTCTGAATAGAATTCACGGAAACCGCACCTTTTTCATTCAACTCATCCAGATTGAAAATATCTCTTTCCCTGCACATCTGAAGAAATTTCACAAAAATTTCAGCCGTACATGCTGCGTCATCCACGGCTCTGTGGTGATGTTCCAAAGAAACTCCCACGGCCTTTGCCACAGTATCCAGCTTAAAACGATTTAACTGAGGCAGCAGAAAACGAGCCATTCCCACGGTATCCACAATGGTATCCTCTCTCTCTATCCCCAAATCCTCATAATTTTTCTTAATAAAACTCATATCGAATTCTGCGTTGTGAGCCACCATCACACAGCCCCTGCAGAACTCCTCGAAACGGGGCAGAATCACATCAATGGTAGGAGCCTCTGCCACCATACTGTCATTAATGCTGGTTAACTGCTCAATGCGAAAAGGAATGGGAATTTCCGGATTCACAAACTCGGAAAACCGCTCGGTAATGTTTCCGTTTACCACCTTAACCGCACCGATTTCAATGATTTTGTCCTTCATGGCAGAAAAACCGGTGGTCTCGATATCAAAGACCACATAAGGAGCGTCCAGGCTCTGCCCCTGACTTTTCTGGACAATTCCTTTCAAATCATCCACCAGATAAGCCTCCACACCGTAAATCACCTTAAAGTCCGAATCCTGCGGCACTACGCCGCCCCAGGCGTCAAAACAGTGATTGGCTTCAGGGAAAGCCTGTACCACTCCATGGTCCGTAATGGCAATGGCCTTATGTCCCCACTCATACGCTCTCTTAATAATAGACTTTGCGTCAGAAACACCGTCCATATCGCTCATTTTGGTGTGGCAGTGCAGCTCTACACGCTTTTGTGGATAATTATCGGAGCGCACAGTTCCAAAACTGGCAATCTTTTTAATCCCCACTACAGAGCCAATGGTCAGCTCACTGTCAAAGCGGTCTATGGTGGTAATTCCCTTTAATTTTACAAAGGCTTTTTCTTTTACCCCTTCGGTAATCTCCTCTACCTGGTCGTTGCGGGCAAACATTTTTACCGTAATGGAATCCGTAAAATCCGTAATAGAAAAGATAATGATGGTCTTTTCGTTGCGGATTTCCCGCTTCTCCAGGCTCATAATCTGACCGCGGATACACACCTCTCCCATCTCTGTCTGCACGGTTTCTAAAGGAAGCGCCTCATCCTCGAAGTCTCTTCCGTACAATACATCCGGATTATCCGAGCGCTTGACACTCCGTCTGAAATCAGAGGAAAACTTCTCGTTTTTCCCCTTAGTTCTGGGTGTTTTCTCTTCGCTGCCAACCTGTTTTGCACTCTTCTTTTCTGTATTTTTTACTTCTTCTTTTCGTTCCTCTGCCGTATTCTCCGCCTCTTCTTTTCCTTTTCCAAGAGTTGACATTTCTATAATATGCGCAGCCTCCTGCGCAATGCGAATATCACTGTTCTTTCGGAATCTGCTTTCCTTTGCTTCCTGATATTCGGCTTCCACTTTCAGAGAAAATTCACACCGCTCACAGAACACCTTTTCCATATAATGAATCAGTTCCTCTTCTTTACTTCTTGCCAGTACTGTGGACTGCAAAAGCATATGCATGGTATTGGTTTCCGGAAACGTAATAACAGCATTCCGGAACATATTAAAGACCAGAATGCTGTAATTTTTTAGTTCCAGTCCCATGGAAGACTGATACGCTTCAAAGAATAATTGGGGCGTATACTGGCTGGAAAGTGTAAATTTCTCCAACACCTTAACCTCCATGGGAACTCCCCTGAAACACTGGGACGCAATGGCTCTCTCCAGTGCGTAGATATACTTTTTATGAATCCACTGCCGGCTTCGGATATAAACCCGAATATGGTCTTTTCTCTGGTTCACGGATACCTTTGTTACCACAACCTCTTCCAACAGGGCTTTCAGTTCTCCGTTTAATTCCAGATTCCGGAACACATCCAGAAATTCCTTTTCCATAACCGCATTGCCTCCATCTTTATTTCCAATTTGCAAGTTCTTCCCGCAAAGTAAAAAGCAGTTCTTCTTCCGGTACCTTTCGGATGATTTCGCCTTTCTTTATTAAAAGGCCCTCTCCTTTGCCTCCGGCAATTCCAATGTCCGCTTCCTTTGCCTCCCCCGGTCCATTAACCACGCAGCCCATAACGGCCACCTTAATGTCCAGAGGAAATTCCTGCACCATGTTTTCCACCTGATTGGCCAGTCCAATCAAATCAATTTTTGTTCTTCCGCAGGTGGGACAGGAAACCACTTCCACACCGCCTTTTCGCAGGTTCAGCGTCTTTAAAATCCGCTTGGCAGACTTAATTTCCTCTACCGGACTGCCCGTAAGCGATACCCGAATCGTATCTCCGATTCCCTGATACAAAATAATTCCCAGTCCCACAGCAGACTTTATATTTCCGGAATACAAAGTTCCCGCCTCTGTAATTCCCACATGCAGAGGATAGCAGGTTTCTTTTGCCAAAAGTTCATGGGCTTTTACACACATCAGAACATCCGAGGATTTAATGCTGATAACCAGATTGTTATAGCCCAAGTCCTCTATGATTTTCACTTTATCTAGCGCGCTTTCCACCAAGCCTTCTGCTGTGACACCATGATATTTTTCCACCAGTTCTTTTTCCAACGACCCGCTGTTTACTCCTACGCGGATAGGGATATTCCTTTCTTTTGCCGTATCCACTACCGCCTTGATTTTTTCTTTTTTGCCGATATTTCCCGGATTAATCCGAATCTTATCCGCCCCGTTTTCCATGGCTGCAAGAGCCATTTTATAATCGAAATGAATGTCTGCCACCAGTGGAATGTGTATCTGTTTTTTAATTTCTTTAACAGCTTTTGCCGCTTCCAGAGTAGGCACGGTACAGCGGATAATCTCGCAGCCTGCGGCCTCCAGTTCTAATATCTGGTTTACCGTTGCCTCTACATCTTCGGTAGGTGTGTTGGTCATGGACTGAATCAAAATAGGATTCCCGCCACCGATTTTCCGGTTCCCGATAGCAATGACCTTTGTGTTGTCCCGATACATACTGCCTTCCTCCTTAATGATTAATCTGCAGTAATTTCTGTTTTAATTCTCCCTCCAGACGGTAGATTTCCGCTTCTGCAGCTCTTCTCTTTTCCCGTCCTTCCTTTTGAATACTCATAACCTCATCAAAGGTACTGATTAAGGATTCATTGGTCTTCTGCAGAGTTTCAATATCTACAATACCGCGCTCGGATTCTTTCGCCGCTTCCACAGTAGCCAGCTTCAGAGTCTCTGCATTTTTCTGCAGCAGAGCATTGGTCATATCTGTCACTTCTCTCTGGGCTCTTGCCGCTTCCGTAGAATGTGCCACTCCAAGGGCAATCACCATCTGGCTCTTCCACAGGGGGATAGTATTGACAATGGTGGACTGTATTTTTTCTGCCATCAGCGTATCATTTCCCTGTACCAGACGAATCTGCGGTGCTGTCTGAATGGCAATCATCCTGGTCAGTTCCAGGTCGTGAATTTTCTTTTCAAACCGGTCGCAGAGAGAGTCCAAATCCTTTGCCGCCTGGGCGTCCTCCGGCAGACCACTGATCTGGGCTTTGCTCATAAGCTGGGGCAGTTCTGTGGCGCGGATTTCTTCCAGCTTCTGTTTTCCCGCCAGAATATACATGGATAATTCCTTAAAGTAGTTTAAGTTTAAGGCATACATCCTATCCATAATCGCTGCGTCTTTCATAAGCTGAATCTGATGTTTTTCCAGAGTTTCCACGATTTTATTCACATTGGTCTCCGCTTTGGCATACTTGTTTTTCATGGATTCCAGTTTGTTGGCTCCCTTTTTGAAGAATCCCATAATACCTTTGCGCTCTTCTTCCGCATCAAAGTTTTTCAGTTCTGTCACCACATCTTCCAGCAAATCGCCCACTTCGCCCAAATCCTTGGTGCGCACTTTGTCCAGCGCATCCTCCGAAAAATCCGCCATTTTCTTCTGTGTGCCTGCGCCATACTGTAAAATAGCAGTTGAATTGCGGATATCAATCTGTTTGGCAAAGTCATCTACCATCTTTCGCTCTTCCGGTGACAGAATACTGTCGTCCATCTTTGGCTCTGTGGGCTCTTCCTTCTTCACTTCTGCAACCGGTGCCTCCTCTTTTAAAGGTTCAAAAGTCAGGGTGGGTGTCACCGTAAAATCCTTTAATTCTTCGCTCATCTTCTATGATTCCTTTCTCTGAAAATTTTTTTCTTCCGTAAGCCCTTCCTGTGCCAGCATGGTTTTCAATACCGAAATGTCGGCAGAAACATCCCAGGCTGTTTCTTTATAAAAACTGTCCAGAAGATTTTCAAACGCTACGTTAATGGTATCCAGTGTATTTTCAATTTCCCTCTTGGCCGTTTTAATGTTTTCGCCTTCCAGACTCTGCTTGTCCAGTTCCTCGTAAGCATTCAGAAGTTTTACTGTGGTAGGAAGATAATAATCCATAAACTTATGTAAATCCTGAATCAGCTCCGGATGTTGTTCTACTCTCTGGAAAATCCGGAGAATTACATTTTCCATATGATAAATTTTGTTGGAAATTTCCACGCCTGGAATAGCGTCATTGCTTCTGCGGATTTCTTCGATATAACGGTCACCCTCTTCGATAACCTTTTTCACTTCCTCAGAAAGCTGCTGTCTGGGAGATTTTTTTTCTTGTTTCTTTAACTCTCTGGCATTTTCTTCTGTTTTCACATACTGCTCATAAGCTTCGTCACTGGCAATCAGACAAGTGCCTTTAGCATCCAGATGCCCCTCTAAAAACATGCGCTTATTAATCATTTTTTTCAAATCTCTACGGACAAATTTCTCCGACTTTCTTACGCTTTTTGCCAACTCTCTGATGCTTCCATAAGGTTTCCCATTGAGGGTTTTCACATAAGTGCGGAATCGTTTAATCTTCTTTCTCAAATGGTTACCGCAAACCGCCATAATCAGACTCAGTGCAGTAGCTGTCCCAAAAACAGCCAGGATAGTCCCCAGTTTTACCGCAACTGTATGCACAAACAGAGATGCAATGATAAATCCCGCTGCAGTCGCCCCAAACATAATGGTCAATGCAATTCCCAATGTCGTAAGCAAAATCCCCATGGCTTTTGCACTTCCCGTATTGACAAATAAGGCAAACTCTTCTCTGGCTTCCTTCACTCGCTCAGATGACGCAGGGCTTCTGTAGTGTCCAAAGGGCCGATACCTGTAATTGGTACTATACCCATTCCCCGGCCCGTACGGTTTCGGCTCTTTATCCTGCCCGTATGGCTGATTCATTCCCTGCTGCCCCCGATAACGGTACTGCCCGGCCATATTTCCTGCATTTTTCATACTTTGTGCCACATTTCCCAATGCGCTCTCCAGAGTCTGTCCCAAGTCCCGGTTCAGTCTGCCGAAGTCTCCTGTATCAATGGCATTCTGCACAATATTTTTCACATCTCTCCCCAAATTATTCCAGTCATTTCCAGACATATCCTTCACTCCTCACTCTCAGTCCGCATCCTATTTTTTGCGTCCCAATTTTCTATTTAAAACTCTGTTCTTTTCACTCCCTTAAATTATATATGAAAGAATCCAAAAAAGCAACGGAACTTCTCTTGCAATTCACACGTTAAAGTTTTATAATGGTAAAAAATTAATTAATGATAAAAAATTACATACCGCATTCTGCGGCAGAATGGAGGAAATGGACATGGAGAAAAAGAACATTGACTGGTCTAATCTGGGATTTGGCTATGTAAAAACCGATTATCGTTTCGTATCTGACTTTAAAGACGGAAAATGGGATGAAGGAAAAATGACGCAGGATGACAAAGTAGTCATCAGCGAATGTGCCGGCGTCCTGCAGTACGCCCAGACCATATTTGAAGGAATGAAAGCTTACACTACACAGGATGGACGCATTGTTACCTTCCGCCCGGACTTAAATGCCAGCCGTATGGCAGATTCTGCCAGAAGACTGGAAATGCCGGTATTTCCGGAAGACCGTTTTGTTGAGGCTGTTGTAAAAACCATAAAGGCAAATGCCGCTTATGTTCCTCCTTACGGCTCAGGCGCAACCTTATACATCCGCCCCTATATGTTCGGCAGCAATCCTGTTATTGGAGTGAAACCTGCAGACGAATATCAGTTCCGTATCTTTACCACCCCGGTAGGACCGTATTTCAAAGGCGGTGTGAAACCTCTGACCATCCGCGTCAGTGATTTTGACCGGGCTGCCCCACACGGAACCGGACACATCAAAGCCGGCCTTAATTATGCTATGAGTCTGCATGCAATTGTGGATGCCCATCAGCAGGGATATGATGAAAACATGTATCTGGACGCAGCTACCAGAACAAAAGTCGAAGAAACAGGCGGCGCCAACTTCCTGTTTATTACAAAAGACGGAAAAGTTGTCACACCGAAATCCGACAGTATTCTTCCTTCCATTACCCGCCGCTCTCTTATGTATGTAGCAAAAGAATATCTTGGACTGGAAGTGGAAGAACGGGAGGTATTCCTGGATGAATTAAAGGATTTCTCAGAATGTGGTCTGTGCGGTACAGCCGCAGTCATTTCTCCGGTGGGAAAAATCGTAGACCACGGAAAAGAAATCTGCTTCCCAAGCGGCATGGAAGCCATGGGACCGGTGACACAGAAACTTTACGAAACACTGACCGGTATTCAGATGGGGAAACTGGATGCACCGGAAGGATGGCTGAAGGTGATTGAATAACAACCTGGAGGGTGATGGTTTCTCACCCTCTTTTTTATTTCCCCAATGCCTCAAACATCCACTTCTTATACGCCTCTACCCCTGGCTGGTCAAAGGGATTCACTTCCAGAATCCTGGCCGACACATAGCAGGCGAACAAAAAGAAGTAAAACAACTGTCCGAAGTGGTAAGCATCCAGTTTCTCAATCTCCAGGATAAGGCATGGAAGCTTTTCTCTGTGCGCTTTTACCGTAGCATGGAAAGAGGCCTTATTCATATCCCAGAAATCTTTCCCGTTGAGGTAATCAAATCCATCCTCCACCCGGTCTTGTTCGGCATACAAGGACGCGTTCTGCTCCTGTACATCCAGAAACGTCTCAAACATCAGCGGCGCTCCGTCCTGAATATACTGCCCCACTGCATGCAGTTCCTCGCAGAATTCTGCCGCCACAGGGAAAAGCCCTTTGTTTTCTTTGCCTTCCGTTTCCCCGAAAAGCTGCACCCACCATTTATAAAACCACCGAAGCTGAGGTTCAAAGCCTGCCAGCATTTCCAGCTTATACCCTTTTTCATAATACATATTCCGAAGACAGGCATACTCATAAGCCGGATTTTCCTCACTTCCCCCTTTGTGAAGCTGTTTTTCCATATCGGCAGCGCCTCTTACCAGACTTTTCATATCAATTCCCGCCACAGCCATGGGAAGCAGCCCCACGCTGGTCACAGCAGAAAAACGTCCCCCTACATTTTGCGGAAATTCCAGAAACGTGTATCCGTGTTTTTTGCAGAGTTTTTCCAGAGAACTTCCCCTTGTGCCGGTTGCTATCATTCTTTTCCCTGCCTGTTCTCCATACCTTTCATACAAAAATTTCCGCAGGATACGGAAGGAAGCCCCCGGCTCCAATGTTTCAAAGTTCTTGGCAATGCAATCGATATAAACGGATTTTCCCTCCAGACTTTTCAGCATTTGATTTAACGCATAGGGTGACAGTGTATGGCCTGCATACACAATTTCTACTTTGCGGTCTGTCTGAATGGCTTCGATGACGGAACGGGCCGCATTATTGGAGCCTCCCACTCCCACGATTACAAAAACGTCTGCCTCTTCCCGGATTTCATCGGCCAGCTTCTGAATCCTTTCTGTCTGTTCCACATCTGCCCATTCTGCTGTATGAAACCAGCCCAGCGAATCTTTATAATCTGTTTCGCCCTCCAGAATCTGATTCAGAACGCTTCTTTTTCCTTCCATATACTCCTTTAATTCCTGATTGATATTGGGATTTTTGTCTTCTATTTTTAAATTCAACATTCCTTTTTTCCTCCTTGGATTTCCCTGTTTCCCCAACTGCTTCTTCCGCAAATAAACGAAAAGCAGGCTGTCCCCAACCACGCTGCAAAATTTTACAATTTTCCACATAGCGATAAAAGACAACCCACTTTCTATTATTTATCCTATTTTATCCCTTTCTCTCTGCCTTTTCTCAACCCATGCAAGGATGACAGTGTCCGTAAGCATCCATACAGTCCTCTTCCGGATTTTTCATACACAGATGAACTGCCGATTTTTTGAAGGTCAGAGGCAGGGCCAGAATATTCGGAGTTTCCCCAACAAATTTCTTCTTGGCATCCTCCAGAGCTTCTTCAAAGGTGGCTCTTGTTTTCAGTCCCATGCCCCTTGCATAACCAGGTTCCTGTGCGCCTACAATGTAAATCGCACTGGTATTCATTTCTGCAATATGTCCGCAGGAAATCATACTAAAGCCATGGAATGGATGGAACGCATTTGTAAAACGGTATTTCCGGATATACTCTTCGTTTGTAGCAAAATACTCGCCATAGCGGTTCACATCCGGCAGTGTGTTCATGTAATCATGCTGGAAAACATCATACATTTCTCTCAAATACGGCCACAGTTCATCATGGAAAAAGCCGTTGCACAGAGAAGAACAGATGATAACACAGTTATCACTCATGACACGTTTGTAACGCAGTACCTGTGCGCTTAAAGCCTGCATCATCATAATCGGGTTTGTTCCCATGCCGTCCCCGTAATGGAATTTCTGCGGCATACCAAATACCAGAACATCGTATTTCTTCTCTGCCCAGTGTACATAAGTCCTCTTGTCAGCCAGTTTCCAGCTTTCCGGCATCATTTCTTTTGCATAACCGGAATAAATCGCAATCTGTCTGGAATTTGTATCCAGGACTGCGTCACAGCAGAAGAATGGATGTCCCATTTTCTCTTCCATATGCATGGAAATCTCATCAAATTTCGTTCTCATAAGACTGCCTCCGTTTACAGGAGTAAAGTCTTTTCTGTGCATAACGGACGGAACATGGTGGCTGGCAATGCTCTTCCAGTTTGTAATACCGGTTGCGCTGTGTTTGTATCCACCGGAATATCCGCCATAAGGATTTCCCTGTACATGACCAATCAGAATCGGAATATCACATTCATATACATATTTATTCATGTAAACCGGGTCCCCTCTTCTGGTGGTTCCCAGATTCACCATATGCTCCTGGTCTTCGCTGTCGTGGCTGATAATTTGTCCTGTGTGCCAGAATTCATGGAACAATTCTTCTCCGAAAATAGCCTTTGCGTCAGATTCCTTACTTCTTGGGTGCAGACCGTTTGAGATAATGAATAAAATATCTTTCTTTTCCACACCTGCTGCATAGAGTTCTTCCAAAATATATTTGATACTCAGTTTTCTGTGGCTGGTCGCCTGTTCCCCGCCTTTTACTCGGTCCGGAACTACAAAGGTAACGGTACTGCCCTTATGAGCCAGTTCTGTCAGTGTAGGCATGCCGATGGGATGCGCCAAACTTGTGAGATAAGCGTCTCTTAATTTGTCTTCCGGTATGTAGTCCGGGTCTTTTACCGTTTCACCCGGAATAAAAATGTCTGTGTTATCCGGCAGTTCTGCTGCCATAGTTCCCTGTCCGTATTCAAATTCTAATTTCATAACCTTATTCCTCCTGATTTTATGCATTCATATAAAGACCGATGATTTCCAGATATTCTTCCGGATAGTAACCGATTTCACCCTGAAATCTGGTAAGAGCAATGAGTCCGCCGTCGATTTCCGGTATAGAAGCCAGCATGGCTGCATTGTCCTGCTTCAGCCCGCCTCCGTATACCATATCCATGCCCGCTGTCTTTTCTTTGACAAATCTGGCAATCTTCGTGATATATTCTTTATCTGCCGGAGTTTTGCCCGGTCCAATGGACCAAACCGGTTCATAGGCAATGGTTACCATGGATTTATCCACATCCTGCAGTCCGATTTCCAACTGCTCTCCCAAAACTTCCTGCCACTGCTCTTGTTCTTCGCTCTTTTCCCCAATACAGTACAGAACTTTCAGCCCCTGAGCTACCGCGCATTTGATTTCCTGATTCAAAATACGGTTCACGGCTTTGGTATCTTTACATCCGGCTTCTGCCAGAATCCCATTTAAGTTGTTCCGTTCCTCACAGTGTCCGATAATCACGGCTTCACAGCCCGCCGCTTTCATCGCTGCTGCCGGTCTTCCGGTTGTAAAGGCCCCGAAGTTTCCACCGGGCTGTACGTCATTCCGGAATACTCCCTGACAGCCCACCTGAACCGGACTTTCTTCTGTCTTTGCCCCAATAGCGGAGAACAGGTGAATTTCAGGGAAAAACATAGCAAACTCCACATCCTCTTTTGCATAAGGTTTCAGCTTTTCCTGTGTTTCCTTTACTATATAACTGCCCCATTCCCGAACATCCGCAATCCGGTTTACACCGCCCAACTCTGCAGGCACATCAAATCTCTTTAAATTCAGATAAATATGTTTCATCTTTTTTCCTTTCTGTGTTTCCCTTTTCAAACCGAACGAAACACGCTTTTACTTTTTTCCATAAAATCCGTTAAACGATACCATATCCGGAAGTTCTTCTCCGATAAGAGGTCTGCACCAGTCCAGAAAGGCCCCGGTCACACCATTGCCCTCTTCATTGATAAATTCCTCCGGCATGGTCCTCTCATACATCATAACCTCATCAATATCCACCAGAAACGCTTCTATATGATATGAATTTTCTGAAGTCCGTTTAAATGCCACCATCTTCCCGGACTCTCCATCAAGGGCAGCCCGGCATGCTGTTTCTCCCGCAAGCTGCGCTTCCTGACAGTCCACCGGACTTTGCAGACCAATGGATGCCCGGCCCAGAAGCCCCGGTTTTTCTCCTCTGGCTTTATACCCCAGCTTCTGAATCACCAGGTTAGCCAGATGAGAACTCACATCTCCGAAATACGTAGCCCGTTCTGTTTTAAAAACCGGTTTGACAACGGGTTTTCCCTCTTTATCTGTGAGCCCTTCACTGGCCACTACCACAATGCCGCTTTTCTCTTTCAGCCTATTTTCCACATCTTTTATAAACTGTTCTTCATCAAAAGGACGCTCCGGAAGGTAAATCAAATCCGGTCCGTATCCTTTCTCCCCGGCCAGCGCACTGGATGCCGTAATCCAGCCTGCATTTCTACCGGAAGCCTCCATCACCACTACATGAATTGGCAGGGAACGCACATCCGCACACAATTCTTCCGTACAGGCTGCAATATAGCGGGCTGCACTTCCAAAACCGGGACTGTGGTCTGTCACCGCAATATCGTTATCTGTAGTCTTGGGAATCCCCATAACACGGATATCCAGATTTCTGGCCTGACAGGTTTTATGCAGTTTCCCGCAAGTGTCCATCGTACCGTTGCCTCCATTAAAGAGCACATATTTTATCTCTCTCTTTACCAGAATATCTGCCATTTTTTCATAGTCCTCCTGCCAGATAGGGTCTCTGGACGTTCCAATGGCAGTTCCCGGAGTCTGCAGAAGCAGTTCCAGCTTTTCTTCCGGCACATTTTCTAATGCAAGAAAATGCTCTTCCAGAACACCTCCCGTTCCATTTTCAGCTCCGTAAATATGTTCCAGCTTTCCGTATTTTTTTGCTTCTTTGATTGCCCCGTACAGAGAAGCGTTTAAAACTGCCGTAGGCCCGCCTCCATGTACAATCAGTAAATTCTCTGCCATGCTTCTTTTCCTTTCTCAATCTTCTATAAAATTTGGAGTTCCCTTTGAAACACAGAATTTTTCTTTTCCATATTTCGGGAAGTTCTTTGGCACAGGGAAAAACGTGTTTTCCATATGACAAAAAACAGGGGCTGCCGCTTTCTGTAATTTTCTGTATACAACAAACGCGGCAGCCCCTCCCCCAATTTTCAATCCTCTGTTTTTCCTACAGCTGCACCTGACAAGTTTGGAAGCTTATTTTCCTGCCTCTTCCATAATGTCAAACAGTACATAGTCTTCAACTGGAACTTCTTCTTTTATCTTTCCTGCATCCAGGAAGTTTTTCTGCTGAATTTCATAGTATCCTGCAACGGTTCCGTCACCAACTTCTTTCAACAGTTCTTCGGAAGTAATCCATGCACCGTCTGTTGTCTGACCCATAGCCGTTTCTACATCTGTTTTTGTTTCATCTGCCACATATCCGGCAACTTCTTCAAAGTTTTCTTCTTTTGCACCGAAGTCCATGGCTTTATACAATGCTCTTGTGTATCTTACCAGCAGGTCTTTGTTCTTCTCTGCATATTCCGGCATACATACCCAGCTTGCCGGGTCTGCTGCAATGTCAGAGAAGTCTGCGTTGCTTACGAAAATCTGTGCGTCATCGCCTAACTCATCTGTGATAACCTTTGTGTTCGGTGACCATGGAGCACAGGCGTCAATGGAACCGGAAATCATAGCACTTGGCATGTTGGTAACTTCCATGTTGTATGGTTCAATATCGTCCATAGTAAGTCCTACAGAGTTCAGAGCGCGAAGCAAAATTGTCTCAGAAGATGTACCGGAAGCATACGCTACTTTTTTACCCTTTAAGTCTTCCAGGGAATTTACACCGTGGGATTTCAGCCCCATCACGCAGTCTGCATCACCCAACTGCTGGAAGCAGAATACGTCTACATTTCCCTGAATTGCCAGTGTATGAGCGCCAGGGCCGATATAAGCCACGTCCATAGAACCGGATTCCATAGCTGCAATTTCTGTAGGACCGTCATCAAACTTTGTCAGTTCTACTTCAATGCCTTCTTCTTCAAAAAATCCTTTTTCTCTCGCTGTGGTAACAACCCATAAGGAAGCGTAATTCGGCATGTAAGCCACTTTTACCTTGTCCAGTTCTTTGGACTCTTCTTTTTTCTCCCCTGCATCTGCAGACGCTTCTTTGTTGTCCTTGGTGCCTGCTGCCTTGTCGTCACCGCCGCAGCCTGCCAACATTGTCATTGCAGTCGCTGCTGCCAGTACCATTGCCAATAATTTCTTCTTCATGAAAAAATCCTCCTTAAAAATATAGTTTTTATGTTCTCACAGGTCGCCCCTTGTAAGTCCTATTTTCTAACCTCCAGGTATTCCTGGTATACCTGACCCCAGATATGGTTTTTCAGCTCGATGAAACGCTCGCTCATTTTTGTTTCCTGGTCTCTCGGATATGGAATATCAATATCCACCACTTCTTTAATCCGTCCCGGGCGGGCACTCATAATCACTACCCTGGTAGCCAGTACAATGGCCTCCTCAATGTCATGCGTTACAAAGAAACAGGTTTTATTCTCTTCCTGCCATGCTTTTAATAACTCTGTCTGAAGCTGCGTCCTGGTCTGTGCATCCAAAGCGCCGAAAGGCTCATCCATGAGAAGTACTTCCGGATTCATGGCATAAGCTCTTGCAATCGCAACCCTCTGTTTCATACCGCCGGATAATTCCTTTGGATAAGAATCTGCGAATTTTTCGAGTTCTACCATTTTCAGATATTTCATGGCAATGCTGTCACATTCGTCTTTGGAGAGTCCCTTTAACTTCAGACCAAACTCTACGTTTTTCTTAACTGTCAGCCACGGAAACAGCGCATACTGCTGAAATACCACACCTCTGTCTGTTCCGGTTCCCTGAATCGGTTTGCCGTCTACCAGAATCTGTCCGGCTGTAGGCTCTAAAAGTCCGGCAATAATATTTAACAGGGTGGATTTTCCACAGCCGGACGGCCCGATTACACAGATAAATTCATTTTCTTTAATATCAAAATTTACACCATTCAGAGCAACTACCTCTCCCTTACGGGTATTGTACTTTTTCTCTATGCCCTGAATACTTACCTTTATATTTCCCTCTTTTCCTGCCATCCTGTTAACTTCCTTTCAAAGAATTTAAGAACTTTTTCTGCAATCATACCGATTACACCAATAATGATGATGTAAAGCAGCATAGGTGTTGTCTCATAAGAGTTGGCCAGAGATTTAATCCTCATACCAAGACCTGCAATGGCTCCGGTGGACTCTGCCGCAATCAGAGTCGTCAGTGCAGTAGAAATACCAAGTCTTACTGCCGTAATGATAAATGGTGTCGTAGCCGGAAAGATAACCTTCACGAACAGCTGGGCATCATTGGCTCCCAATACTCTTGCCGCCTTAATCAACGTTTCATCCACATTGATAACACCCTGGAAAATCGTAACGGTCATAATCAGGAAAGTGGCCAGACAGATAACGATAATCTGCGGTGTACGTCCAACACCAACACCAATAACAACCAACGGTACATATGCTAATGGCGGGATATTTCTAATAAACTGAATCCACGGCTCAAGAATAAACCGTACCGGTCTGTACCAGGCCATCAGAAAGGCTACCGGCACAGAAATCACAAATCCCAGAAGGAATCCCCAGAATACGGAAATCAAACTGCTTCCGATATCCTGCAGCAAAATTCCTCTTTCTCCCTGCATTAATCCTATGGACTCCACTACTTTCACCGCATTTGGAAAACATCTTGCTGTCTGCGGCGTCACAGATAACAGCGTCCATACAAGCATGGCAACGATAAATGAAATAAACAGCCATATCCCTTTTGGTATTTTGCTAATAAAATCAGCACCGCCCTTGTTTTTTTTCCCCATTTTAAACCTCCGCTTTCTTTCGTTTCGGTATTTCGCACCAAAACACATTTCTTATTTGTTTTTCTATTGACATTATCCCCTATATAGGGTTTTGTTTCAACTGTATTTTAAGCAAACGTTTGATTGTTTTGTTTATTTTTGTGTTTTATTAAAGTAAAACATTGCGCAAGATAGCAAAAAAGCATAAAAATTTGAGCAGCGCCTTTTTTTGCGCTGCCCAAACCTCACATTTTTCTGTGCATTTTGCACTTTTGACTCTATTTTTTACATTCTTTTATAACGTTCTGCCATTTCCTCAAGAGAAACCTGTTCCACCAGCGGTGCTTTTCCGTAAGAACCAAACTCTACAATCAAAGTTCCGATAGCTTCTTTTACACCTTTCTCAATCACTTCTACCAATTCCGCCCTGTCCTTATCCGGAACCATTCCATACATAACCGTATCCATAATTGGCGGCAGAAAGGCTCTTGGGTCAAACTGCTCTCTCTTCTCTTCCAGCAGCTGATAAACGCCTCCAATAGACGGACTGTTTCTCTTTTCCGGATGTTGTGCGAAATATTCTTTCATATTTCTGGTAACAGCCAGACGAATATCCGTGTCTACATTAATTTTGCCAATGCCACAGGGAATGGCAGCTTTCAGTTCTTCAATGGAAATACCATGTGCATTCTGAATATTTCCGCCCAGTGCATTGATTTCCTCTACAATATATCCGGGTACTGTAGAGGAACCGTGAGATACCAGAACTCCAAAGAGATTTTCATGCATCATGCACTCTTTAATTGCAATAGCAATTTCTTTTCTCAGCTTTACACCTTTTCCTTTGGAAGCCCCATGCATAGTTCCATAGGAAATGGCCAGGGCATCACAGCCTGTTTTCCGAAAGAATTCCACTGCCTTTAAAGGATTGGTATAAGTAGAGGTGGCGGAAAATACATGGTCTTCCACGCCGGCCAGTACACCTAATTCTCCTTCTACAGATACGCCCCTTTCATGGGCATATTTTACCACTTCTCTGGTCAGTTCCACATTTTCCTCAAAAGGAAGGGAAGAACCGTCAATCATAACCGACGTATATCCACCTTCAATGGCTGCCACACAGGAATCAAAATTTTTGCCGTGGTCCAGGTGCAGAACAACCGGTATAGGTGAATTTTCTGCGTATTTTTTTACTGCTGCCGCAATATTTTTTGCGCCTACTTTTTTATCTTCCAGGGTAGCATTCTGAAAATCTGTGCGTCCTCCCATAAATCCGTTGGCCAAATCCGCCCCCTGCAGAATTGCTGCGGAACGGAACATTTCGTGTACTTCAATGGCTGCTTTTGCCTGTGCCACTGCATTTACATTAAAAGCCCCCTGGGCAAAATGATATTTGTCAACGGTTTCCAACAATGGTCTCAATGGTATTAATGGCATGATGATTCCTCCTGTTTTTCAATTTTCATTCCTTTTACAAAAGTTTCCAGAATATTGTAATTTTCATCTAAAATGAGTATATCTGCGTCTTTTCCCACTTCCAGACTGCCAATATGCTCCTCTGCGTGTATCAGTCTGGCCGGATTCATGGTAAGCAGCGGCAGAACGTCTTCCATAGACTCTCCCGTAAATTCGATCAGCCGCTTCAGAGCTGTTCCCGTAGTCAGCGTACTGCCGGCCCGGACACCGTTTGGCAGTTTGGCATCTCCGTCTTCCACAATCACATCATTGACTCCCAGCTTGTACGCTCCGTCCGGAAGTCCTGCGGCCATAATAGAATCAGTCACAGCTACCACTCTGTCATGGCCTTTTGCCTTTAAAATCATACGGACACTGCCCGGGTGCAGATGTCTTCCGTCACAGATAGTTTCACAGTATACATCGTCCGCTTCCAGCACAGCCCCCATAATTGCAGGGAAATGCTGATGAAACAGCTTCATGGCATTGCAGGTGTGGGTACAGGCTTCGGCTCCGTTTTCAATACATTTTCTTGACGTCTCATAATCCGCTCCGGAATGACCGATGGCAACGGTTATGCCCAGCTTTCTGATTTCAGGAATGGATTCCGGAATTCCCTCTACCTCCGGCGATACTGTAATATACCGAATGTTCCCCCGGGCTTTTTCCTGATATTCCCGTAAAAGCTCTATATCCGCCCCCCGAAGCAGGGATTCAGGCATGGCTCCTTTAAATTCCACGGATAAAAAAGGTCCTTCCAGATGAATTCCCAGCAAATCTGCACAGTTTTCGTGGTCTTCTTTATGCTTCAGCACTTCTGCAATGACCTTTTCCGTTTGTTCTTTGGTATCGGTCAAAATCGAACAAAGCCAGGTTGTAGTTCCCTGCTGTGCAAAAAAATAACCGATTTTCTGAAATTTTTCTTTGGAAGCTGCATTGACGTCAAAGCCGCAGCCGCCGTGGGTGTGAATATCGATAAAGCCGGGAACTACCGCATTGCCTTTGACATCATGGATGATTCCATCTGTAATTTTCTCAGACGGGCTGCAGATTCTGGTAATCCTCCCATCTTCCATACAGAGATTTTTTCTTTCCAGGCGGCGTTTTTCATATCGGTATACATATCCGCCGGTAATCCAGGTTTTCATCTCTATCCCTCCAGTGCAGCTACAAACTCTGTAATCTTCAGATTAATGTCCGGATGTCCGGTAAGAAGGGATACCGGGAAATCAGAAGTTGCCTCTCCGTAAGCTGTACGGCGTACCACTGCTCTGTGCCAGTTTCTGAAGCATCCCAGTCTGATTTTTTTTGCATGGGCAATTTCCCAGATACCAATGGTCACACAGTAATGAGGCATATCTTCCAGTGCACCGTTAAAATCTCCAATGGCATTTGCAGTTCTGGTTTCCTTTGTAATCTCCAGCACTCTGGTCTTCTGCGCCAGAAATTCTTCCTTGCTCATAGAAGCGTCTGCTTCGTTGAACGCCACATGACCGTTGATACCGATACCGCCAAAACAAATATCCACACCGCCCAGCTTTTCAATCAATTCCGGTATGTATCCCAAATTTTCCGGATCCGGGAAAACCCTCTGTTCTTCCGGCATCAAAAGTTCTTTTTCGATTTTTCCATATACTTCACGGTTCATAAAGCCTCGAAAACTTAACGGATGGGTTTCCGGCACCCACTTTTTGTCGTCCTCCAGATATTCATCCATGTTGATGAACCATACATTTTTCAGGCTGATTTTTTCCGTATTTACCTTTTCCACAAAAAACGGATACTGTCCTACCGGGCCTACGGGGCAGATAAATACTGTTTTTTCCCCTTTTTCGTTGTGGGACTTGATTTCCTCTGCCATTTCCTCTGCCATAGAGCGAAACACCGCTTCATTGTTTTCCATAACCAGCACAGGAAGTTTCGGGTTATTGCTTAAAAGTTCTTCTCTGGTATAGCTGTAATATGCATGTCTCATATCAGTTCTTCCTTTCCATACGATTGGTCATTGTACTATAAATCTTATCTTTGTAGTTCCGATTATACGATAAGCACCATACATTTTCAACAAACCTTTCCCAAAAGCCCCTTGTTTTTATATTCTATTTAAGCAAACGTTGTCTTATATTTTGTTGTCATAATCCGTCATTTCAGTTATAATATGCTTATCTATTAACTCTTGTATTGTGAGGTTTGAATATGACTTTAAAAGAAATCGCCCAAAAAGCAAACGTATCCATATCCACGGTTTCCCGTGTTATTAATCAAAAAAACACAAAAGCAGCAAGCCCTGAAGTTCAGGAACGTATCTGGGAAATTGTGCGGGAGAGCGGCTATACGCCCAATACTTCTGCACGGGCGCTGAAAATGGGGACAAAAGCACCTGCTGCAATCACCTCTTTGCCGAAAACGATTTCCTGTATTTACGCAAGAGGAGAAACCGCAGTTTCCGACCTTTTTTTCTCGCATATTGCCAAGGCCATTGAGCAGGAAGCTTTTAAAAGCAACTTTTTCATCAAACATTCTTTCACTGCTCTTGATATTGCTAATGCGGAGGTTGCCGCCCGGGTAGCTAATTCTCCTGCCGACGGAGCCGTGATTCTGGGTCGTTATGACAAACAAATGCTGAAATTTTTCACAGAACATTATAAGCATATTGTATATGCAGGACTAAACCCCATGGGAAGCAAATACGACCAGGTGGTATGCGATGGAAGAGAGATTACCTACAGCGCCATTTCCTATCTCCATGAACTGGGGCATACTAAAATCGGCTATATCGGAGAGCAGAACAACGAAATCCGCTATACGGCTTTCAAGGAGGCTTTAAAATCCCTGAATCTGCCCTTTTTACAGAAAAATACAGCAAACGTAAAACTTTCCCACGAAGGCGGCTACCAGGGAGCTTATCATCTTATGGAAGCCAAATCCGACATAACGGCCATTTTCTGTGCCAATGACAATACTGCCATCGGGGCCATCAAAGCCATCCGGGAAAAAGGATACCGGATTCCGGAAGATATTTCTATCATTGGTGTGGATGACATCGAAACCGCCCAGTATCTCTCTCCCATGCTGACCACCGTACACATTCCCACAGAAGAAATGGGACAGCTGGCTGCCAAGATTCTCATTGACCGGATTAACGGCGGACACAGAATTCCTTTGAAAGTAATTCTGCCCTTCCACATTGCCAAACGGGACACCTGCGCAAAGCCTGCACGAAACGGGAAAACCTTTCTGCAAATGCCCCCAAGGTAAAAAAACAGCAGAAAGCTGCAATGGCGTTTTTCTCCTGCAGCTTTCTGCTGTTTTTTATTTTTTCACTCTCTCATATGTCCGGAATTCGTATTCAATATCAAAATACGTCTGTTCTTCGCTTCTCTCAGTCACTTTCCACTCTTTATCCTCATCCAGATTTGGGAAAAAGGTATCTGCTTCGTAGGCAAAATCAATTTTTGTCACATAAGCCTTGTGGCAGTAAGGCAGCATCTGTTTATAAATGCTGTCCCCGCCGATAACGTAAACGTCTTCCTTATATTTTTTCACTTCTTCCAGAGCTTCTTCCACGCTGTGCACTACAATGGCATCCTTTACCCGGTAATTCTTGTCCCTTGTAAGAACAATGTTCACCCGGTTCTTCAATGGAAGTCCTCCCGGAAAACTCTCCAATGTTTTTCTTCCCATAATCACCACATTTCCCGTGGTTGTGGTACGGAAAAATTTCATATCCGCCGGAATACTTACCAGCAGTTTATTCTCTTTTCCAATGCCCCAGTTGGCGTCTGCCGCTACAATCAGATTCATACTGTTCTCCTCTCTTACACTGCAATAGGTATATTTTTAATCTGTGGTCCTGCCTGATAATTTTCCACAATCAAATCTGCTGTGGTAAACGCATAAAAATCCTTGATTTCCGGATTCAAAGAAACCTTTGGCGCAGGATAGGTATCTCTGGAAATCAGTTCTTTCACAATGTCCACATGTCGGTCATAAATATGGGCGTCCGCAATCACATGTACCAGTTCTCCGGGAATCATATCGTTGACCTGAGCCACCATCATAAGAAGAATCGCATACTGGCACACATTCCAGTTATTTGCTGCCAGCACGTCCTGGGAACGCTGGTTTAACACGCCATTCAGCACCAGCTTCTCGCTGTTCTTTTCTTTGGTAACGTTGTACGTCATACTGTAACAGCAAGGGTCTAAGCCGCCGCTGTGCAGATATTCAAACTGATACAGATTCGTCATAATTCTTCTGCTGTAAGGATTCTCCTTCAGCTGCTTTAATACATAGTCCATCTGGTCAATTTTTTCGCCCTTATACAGAAATTTTCTGCCCACCACATCTCCGTAGCAGGTTCCGATAGAGCCGTTTTCATCCGCCCACGCATCCCAGATATGGGCGTTTAAATCATGAATATTGTTGGACTTTCTCTGATAAATCCAGAGAATTTCGTCCATACAGGTTTTTAATGCTGTTTTTCTTAAAGTCAGCGCCGGAAATTCCTTGCGCAGATCGTAACGATTTACCACTCCAAAACGCTTAATGGTATAAGCATAAGCGCCTGTATCCTCCCATTTGGGGCGCACCTTTTCTCCCTGTGTATCAGTTCCGTTTTCCAGGATGTCACGGCACATGGAAATAAACAAATTATCTGCTAAACTCATACTGGTTTCCTTTCTTCTGCTTTTCTCATGCTTTTTATTATACCCTATTCTCCTGTCTTTTGCTATACAAAAAAACAAAAGCGTCTCTCGGCGGAAAGCTTCTGAACTTTACAAATCCTGCAAAAAATGATACGCTTTAACAATAAATTCTTCAACGTGTGTTTTACTTTTTACGATTCAGAAAGGAGCCCTTTACAGATGAAAAAACTGATTATTTATTTATTGAAACCATTTTCCTTCCTTCCGGCCATTGCCATGATGTATCTCATTTTCAGCTTTTCCAGCCAAACCGGCAAAGAGTCCGGAAATTTAAGCCATGAAATCAGTTATCAGATTGTATCCGCAGCAGACCGGATTCTGGATAAAAATCTGTCTGAAGAAAGCAAAAATACCTATGCCGACAAAATTGAACTGCCGGTACGAAAACTGGCTCACATGACAGAATACTGCATTCTGGCCATATGTATATCTTTCCCTCTGTATGTATACGGAGTCCGGGGCTTCTGGCTCTTTCTTCTGGCCGGACTGCTGTCCGCAGGATTTGCCTGCACAGATGAATTCCACCAGTCCTTTGTTGCCGGACGGGGACCTTCCAAGCGAGACGTCCTTATCGACAGTACCGGGGCGCTGTTTGGTATTATTTTCGTCCAGATTTTCTGTCATAGCTTTACGCCTTCTAAAAGAAGGTAATAAAAAAGGAACTGTCCCGCCAACAGTTCCTTTTTTATTTTTTAAATTTCCAGGGACACATCTGCAAAATCCAGAAGTTCTCTCTCTCCCTGTCCATTGGTTACAAGAAGTCTTCCATCCTCCAGAATTTTTTCTGCCTTTACCACACGACACTCCTGATTTCCAAAGACTTTTATCTGTCTTCCCGGCACAATATTTCTCTGTCGATATTCTGGAGAAATGCCTGGCTTTTCTGCTTCTTTTAAAAGTTCATTGACAATACAGGCTGCCAGTCGGTTTCTGTCCGTCCGAACTCCTCTTTCCAGAATCGCTCCTGCCTTCCGGCGAATTTCTTCCGGGAATCCCTCCTTTGGTTCATAGAGATTCAGACCGATTCCCACTACGGCAAACTCTATCTCTCCTGTCTCAAAATCCGTGACAGCTTCTGTAAGAATTCCGCACACCTTTTTTTCCTGCAGATACAAATCATTGACCCACTTAATGCCCAGAGAAACCCCGCAGCACCCTTCCACTGCACGGCACACAGCCACCGCAGCTGCTGCCGTAATCTCCAGGCTCTGCCGCAGTGTCTTTTTCGGATAAAGCAGCACACTGAGATACAGCCCGCTGCTTTCAGGCGAATAGAACTTTCGTCCTTTTCTGCCTCTTCCTTCTGTCTGGCTGTTGGCTGCCACCAGAGACCCATGGGGCAGCTGTTTCTCCACCGCTAACTGTTTCATGACCCTGCTGGTAGAAGAAATTTCCTGAAAGACCTGCACCTCTGCCTCCTGGTGCTCCAGGAAACAACGGACAGCTTCTCTGGAAAGGATATCGTTTTCCTGCTTCAGCGCATATCCCCTGTTTGTTGCCGCCTGAATCTGATACCCCTCCTGACGGAGCGTTTTCACTGCTTTCCATACAGCGGCTCTGGACACCTGAAGCTGCCGCGCCAGTTCCTCTCCCGAAAGATAAGTTCCTTTTTGACTTTCCAACAACTCCAGAAGCTTTGATTTCGTAGACATTTGCCTTCCCTTACTTTCTTTTACCGCTCTTCACGGAAATAATTCACACCGCAGGATTTCGGCTGCGCATTCTCCTTAGAGAAGCGAATGGAGGTCACAACCAGCACCACAATCGTCATGAGGAACGGAATCATGTCAAAAATAGAGCTTGGAATCACCTGAGGTACATAGTATTTCAGAACGCTGAAACCGCCAAATACCAAGGCTGCCAAAATAGCTCTGTTGGGATTCCAGGTTGCAAAGATAACCAAAGCCACCGCAATCCATCCAAGTCCGTTTACGCAGCTTGTCACCCACACACCATTACAAATAATCATAGAACAGTAAGCACCGCCGATACCGCACAAGCCGCCGCCCAGCATCAGATTCAGGTATTTCAGTTTCGTAACCGGAATTCCCGCTGCATCTGCTGCCGCCGGATTCTCGCCTACCGCCCGGACATTCAGACCTGCTTTCGTTCTATGGAGATAAATGGCGCACAGAATAGCCGCAGCCACACCCAGGTACACAAAAATATTATAGTTAAAAAGCAGTTTTCCCAGTACCGGAATATCGGTCAGGAAAGGAATCTCCACCTTTCCCAGACTGTCCAGAATTCCTTCCGGCAGTTTTAAAGAGGTGCTTCCGCTCTTTTCCCTTACAAAATCACCTACAAAGTTACTAAAACCAATGCCGAAAATCGTAAGCGTCAGACCGGTCACATTCTGGTCTGCCATAAAGGTAACAGTCAGAACCGCATAGATAAGCGCACCCAGCATACCGGTCACAAAGGCTGCAATCAAGGCAAACACCAGATTGTCTGTCCAGTATCCCACCACAAATCCGCCTACGGCACCAATGGACATCATCCCTTCCACACCCAGGTTCAGATGTCCTGCTTTTTCATTGATAATTTCTCCCAGAATTCCGAACAGCAGAGGTGTTCCCGCAAGAACTGCTGCTACGAAAAAGTTTACAAAGAAATCCATTATGCATGTCCTCCTTTCCTGCGTGTCACAAATTTATACCGTACAAAGAATTCACAGCCCAGTACAAAGAACAGAATGATTCCCTGCAGCACATCTGCGGAATAAGCAGACAGGCCGTGAGCAGACTGCATAACGGTACTTCCCTTTTCCAGTACCGCAAAGAGGAAAGAAACCACCAGAATTCCTACTGGATTTAACTGTGCCAGCCATGCCACAATGATAGCCGTAAAACCTACGCCTCCGGCTACAGATGTGGTCAGTGTCAGGTCAGAACCGCTGGCCTGTACCATACCGGCAATCCCGCAGATTCCTCCGGAAAATGCCATGGTACGGAGCACAATCTTTTTATAATTCATTCCCGCATAGTTGGCTGTCGCCCGGCTTTCCCCTACGACACCGATTTCATATCCCTGCTTTGTAAATTTCAGATAAATAAAAACAATAACCACCAGAACAAGACCAATCAGCCAGCCTGCATGTACGCCGAAAATTTTATCCAGCTGCGCATTTTCTCCAAATCTGGCAATTTTCGGAAATCCGGAAGAATTTGGGTCTTTCCACGGGCCGTCACGCAAAAAAGAAATCAGATACAAAGCCACATAGTTCAGCATCAGTGTAAACAGTGTTTCATTGGTATCAAATTTCGCCTTGAAAAGTGCCGGAATCAGCCCCCACAAAGCGCCGCCCAGCATACCGGCCAGGAACATGCAAATCATCAGCAGCCAGTGCGGAAAATCCCAGCAAAACAGAGCAAAATAGGTGGCAAAAATAGCCCCCATAATAATCTGTCCTTCTGCACCGATATTCCAGAACCGCATCTTAAAGGCCAGCGTTACACCAAGAGCCGGAATCAGAAGAGGCACCATCAGCTTAATAGTTGCCTGAAAGGCCATAGTACTTCTAAATGCACCGGATACAATGGTTCCGTATACGGAAAATGGATTATATCCGATAAAGAGTATGAACAATCCCCCTGCCACAATGGCAAGAAGAACAGAGAGCAGACGCAGACGGATAATCTGGCCATGGGGTCTCTCACTTCTCTTCTCAATACGAATCAGGGGTTCTTTTCTGCTGTTTTCCATTATGCTTCTTCCCTCCTCTTACCTGCCATCATCAGTCCCAAATCTTCTTTGGTGGTTGTCTTGGCATCTACAATTCCCGTAGCTTCCCCGTGGCACATAACCATGATTCTGTCAGAAATCTGCAGAAGCACGTCCAAATCCTCTCCGATAAACAGCACGGCAACGCCCTTTTTCTTCTGCTCGTTAAGCAGGTCATAAATCGTGTAAGAAGAGTTGATATCCAGTCCCCGGACAGGATAAGCTGTCACCAGAACAGACGGATTTGACTCAATTTCCCGCCCCAGAAGCACCTTCTGGACATTTCCTCCTGACATCAGCCGCACTGGAGTATCCACACCGGGTGTTACCACTTCCAGCTTCTTCACCAGTTCCTCAGCCATCTTTCTGGCTGGTTTTCTGTCTATAAAAATCCCTTTATTTTTGTCGTAGGTTTTCAGAAGAATATTATCTACCATACCCATGGACGCCACAAGTCCCATACCCAGACGATCCTCCGGCACAAATCCCAGACTGATTCCCAGATTGGCAATCTCTCTTGGACTTTTTCCCACAATATTCTCTTTATTGTGCAGAATTGCTCCCTTATCTACCGGAATCAACCCTGCAATACTTTCACATAGTTCCTTCTGTCCGCTGCCGGCCACACCAGCCACACCCAGAATTTCACCGGCCTTGATTTCCAGACTCAAATCCTTTACAGCCATAGTTCCGTCTGCAGATTTCACAGAAAGATCTACGATTTTCAGTCTGGTAAACACATTTTCACATTTCGGGCGCTGGATTTCCAGTGTCACAGGGCGTCCCACCATCAGCTCTGTCAGCTGTTTTTCATTGGTCTCGCAGGTATTTACTGTATCAATACTCTGACCCTTCCTGAGAATAGTTACCCGGTCACTAATTTCCATAACCTCGTTCAGCTTGTGGGTAATAATGATAATAGCGCTTCCCTGTTCCCGCATCTTCCGCAGAATGGCAAACAGCTTTTTCGTCTCCTGGGGAGTCAGCACGGCAGTAGGTTCGTCCAGAATCAGAATATCTGCATTACGGTACAATACTTTCAGAATCTCTACGGTCTGCTTTTCACTGACAGACATATTGTAAATCTTTTTCTCCGGTTCTACTTCCAGTCCGTATTTTTCTGTCAGTTTTAAAAGACGTTCTTTTAATTCTTTTGGCTTTACTCGTTTCCCTTCCATTCCCATAGCCACATTATCCATGGCTGAAAATACATCTACCAGCTTAAAATGCTGATGAATCATACCGATTCCCAGTTTTCCTGCATCCATGGGAGAGTTGATGGTTACCTCTTTCCCATTTACTTTAATAACGCCTTCGTCAGGGTGATAAATTCCCGAAATCATATTCATAAGCGTTGTCTTACCGGATCCGTTTTCACCTAAAAGCGCCAAAATTTCTCCTCTGCGTACTTCCAGATTAATATGGTCATTGGCGACAACACTTCCGAAGGTTTTGGTAATTCCCTGAAGCTCAATGGCATTCTCTTTCTTTTCCAAAGCCAACTCGTGTCACCTCTCATTTCTTTTGTTGAATTCTCACATCGCATACTGATTCATTGTATCAGAGAAAGAAGTAGTGCACAAGGGCTTTTCTGCTTTTTCACAGGGCAAAAAGAAGGTGCTTCAACTTTCGTCTCAACACCTTCTTCTATCATTTTTATTTTACTACAATATTCTTGTAATACCAGTTGATACCGCCTGTAATAGTCGCATCATCTAAAGTTTTTCCTTCTTCTCCTACGGTTTTACCGTCATTCGTTTCCAGAACACCGTCAAATACGTTAAAGCCGTCTTCTACAATTTTCTTTCTGGCTTCCTCTACTTTTTCCTGTGTGCCAGGTGCAACGATATCTTCATTTAACGGAGTGATGTCTACCAGACCGTCATCCATGCCGCCAAAGTAGTTTTCAGATGTCCAGGTTCCGTCAATAACTTTTTGTACAGCCTGTGTATAGTACACCCCCCAGTTCCAGACAACGGAAGTCAGAGTTGCTTTCGGCGCATCATTCATCATATCAGAGTTATATCCAACGCCCCATACGCCTGCAGATTCTGCCTCAGTCTGTGGATTTGGAGTATCGCAGTGCTGTCCGATAACGTCACAGCCCTCTGCAATCAGAGCTTTTGCCGCATTGGTTTCTTCTGTTGGAGAAAGCCAGCTGTTTGTTACTTTTACATAAACCTGTGCATCCGGATTTACTTCTGCAACACCAATAGCAAACGCATCTGCACCTCCGGTTACTTCTGAGTTTTCAGAACCCATAGCTGCTACATAACCGATTTTGTTTGTTTCTGTTTTCATACCTGCTACAATACCGGATAAATATCTGGCCTGATAAATTCTTCCGAAATAGTTATTGAAGTTTGTGTCGTTTGATTTATAGCCTGTACCATGTGAGAAAATAACATCCGGATATTCTTCTGCCAGAGCTTCGCAGGTATCCATGTAGTTAAAGCTGGTTGCAAAGATAATCTGGCATCCTTCTTCGATACACTCTCTCATAGCCTGTTCAGTCATAGTCGGGTCTGCATCAGGAATGTTGTTTTTTCTGATAATCTGGCTGTCTTCCAGCCCCAGTTCCTTCTGCATCTCTACGATTCCCTGGTCATGAGCGTAGCTGTATCCGGAGCCGTCTGCAGGATCGCCAATGTGAATAACGCCTACTTTTAAATCTTCCTTTGCTACCGGTGCAAAGTTGCTTTTTCCATCTTCTTTGTCCTCTCCTGCATCCGCACTTTCTTCTGTCTGTGCGCTGTCTGTCTTGGAAGCATTTTGGTCTTCCGCCCCCTGCTGCTGTCCGCAGCCTGCCATTAATGTTCCAACCATGGCAAGAGAAAGTAACACACCTAAGATTTTCTTCTTCATGATTTTCCTCCTAAAGTTTTAATGTTATCATAGACCATTTTACAAAAACTATCCATGAAACTACATGATAGCACCATATAATTTATTTTTCAACCGCATTTTTCGGTTTTCTATGGGTTCAGAGTTTCATATACCATTTGAGAAAGTTCATGCATGTCGCTGTAAACGCCTTCCTCACTGTCAAATTCCCGGGTCATAATACACAGGATAAAATCTGTTTCTTCTCCGTATACAATCGCCACATCATGCTGTACATCCGAGGTTTCTCCCGTTTTATTGGCTACCTTCGTTCCCTTTGGCAGTCCTCCCGGTATTTTTACCGTATTTTCCTGTTTCAAAAGCAAATGCAGCATACTTGCGGATTTTTCCTGACTTATGCAGCTTCCCTTATAAATCTGTTCCAGCAGCTTTCCGCAGTCCTTTACCGTTGTAACGTTATCGCCTCCATTGTCCGAATCAAAGCTGGAATAAGCAGGATGAAGCGTTGTATGTACCTCTGTATCCTCAAAACCGTTTTCTTCAAGATATGCATTGATTTTACTGCAGGCTTCTGTAAAATCCCGGTCCGCCGACTGTAGTTTCACCAGTTCATTGTATGCTTCATTATCTGACACTGTAATCATTTCTTCTAACAGTCTTCCCACCTCTTCTACCGCTGCCTCTTCACTGTCCGCATACGCTTTCTCATGCTCCAGTATTTCTCCCATATTTTCATAAGACGCCGCCATTGCAAAGAGCTTTATCAGACTTGCCGGATACATGGGAGTATTATTCACGACGATTTCGTTGTCATAATTCATTTCCTGAATATAAACGCTCCACTCACCGGAAAAATCACTCAACAGGTTTTCCACATCTTCCTTTAGGTTTTCCATAACCTGCACCTGCTCTTCTTCCGCTTCCTGATGCGCATCCTTACGTTCTTGTTTTCTTTCTTCCTCTGCCTTTTCTTTGGCAGCCTGTTCCTCTTTCTTCTGCTGGATTTCTTTCTGCTCTGCTTTTTCCGCCCTTATCACACAGGCACTGTAAATGCCAACGCCTACCCCTGCCAGGGCAATTACTGTCAAAGCTATTCTCTTTTTCAGTATCTGCCGTCTCAGCATTGCCTTTTTTCTACGGCGTCTTAACCGTTCCTGTTCTTCCGTCATCTTTCTGTGCTCCCTCTATTTTTCCAGATATTGCAAAATATTTCTAAAAACTTCTTCTTTCCCCTGTTCATTGAGAATCTCATGGCGCATGCCCGGATATCTTTTTCCCGTCACCTTCTGATACCCCACTGCTTTCAAAAACTGCAGTTCCTGCACAAATTTTCTGCCGTTTCCAATACAGGGGTCTTCCTCGCCTCCCAGAAACAATATGGGAAGCTTTTGGTTTCTGACATTCCATCCTTTTTTGCTATAGGCGCTTTTCATCAGATGAAACAGACTCTCAAATCCATCTGCGGTAAACACAAAGCCGCAAAGCGGAGATTGGTCATAGGCTTCTACCACTTTTTCATCTGAACATATCCATGCAGAAGGACTTCCTTCTTTCCTGAATCTGGACGCAAACGGTCCGAAGGCCAGCAGCTGAATTTCTTTGCTCCTGTAACTGCCGCCTCTTAGCTTTTTCTGGACTTTTGCCAGCCAAAGCCCTGCATCCACTGCCGGATTTTTGCTGGGAGGCCCTGTAAGAACCAGTTTATCCAGTTCTTCATCATACTGTTTCAGGTAATTCCTGGCCACTAATGTTCCCATACTGTGTCCCAGCATATAAAAGGGCAGACCTGCAAACCTATCTTTTGCCCACCTGGTAACCTGATGTAAATCTTCTATAATTCCTTTTTCTTTTGTATTATAAAAATATCCCAGGTCTTCTTTTTCCCTTACGCTGCCTCCATGCCCTCTGTGGTCGTGAATCACAGCCGCATATCCATGTCCTGCCAGAAATTTCATGAAAGGAAGATATCTTTCTTTATGTTCACTCATACCATGAGAAATCTGTACTACACCTCTTACCTTTTTCTCCGGCTCTGTCCAAAGCACAGACAGGGTAAGCCCATCCTGTTTGGAAATGAGTTCTGCTGTATTTTGTATCATCAAATCGCCTCCATTCCCTTAATTTTTCTCACGAACTCTTTCAAAACCTAAAAAGAACCGGCGCTTCCTATGCATACAACGTATGCCTCAAAAGCGCCAGCCCCTTCCGTGTCTTAATTAATCTTCTACGATCTCCAGAACATCTGCCGGACAGGCTTTTGCACAGATACCACATGCAATACACTTGCTGCTCACCGGTGATTCTTCTGCTTTTACCATAACGCCAAATGGACAGGCTTCTACACATTTGCCACATCCTGTACAGTTCTTCTTGTTGATCATGTATACGCCCTTGGCATTCTGTGTAATTGCGCCTTCCGGACAGGCTTTCGCACATTTGCCGCACTGTACACATACCATAGGCTTTGCATCGCCCTTTTTGTCAATAATCTGGATACAGGACTTGTCCGGGTCAAACTCCTTATAAAAACTCTGAGAACATGCTCTCACACACTCCAGACATGCCATACATTTTGCACCTTTTACAACTTTCAGTTTTTTCATGGTAAAATCCTCCGCTTTCGTGATAAAATTTGTATGCGCACAGCGCATTTCAGGTTGTTATCATCTGATAATTTTACCATTTTATCGGCGATTTCTCAAGAAGATTTTCCTATATCTTATAACTTCTCTCTACAGTTTTAAGAACTGTTCTACATTCACAATAAATACTGTGGCACCGCCCACGTCAATGGTAACCGGAGGTGCAGCATATCCCAGAACAGGTCCCTTGCTTCCGGCTGAATAAGACGGCGTAATCATGACTTCTTTTCTTCTGGAACACTCTTCCTTAATAATTTCCAGGACAGTATCCACTTTTTCATCTTCCGTACCAATCATCAGTGTGGCATTGCCTTTTCTCAGAAATCCACCGGTACTGGACAGCTTTGTTATGCTGATTTTCTCTTTATTCAACCGCTCTATCACAAATCCTTCGTCTTCTTTTCGTACAATGGCAAATATCATTTTCATAAGCCCATACCTCCTTCATCCTTTCGGATTCTGCCTGTTTGTGCACAGGTATTTTTCTATGAGGCTTATTATACCACATTTTACATCTTTAGGCAAAACAAAAAAGCCCCTGTATCCCAGGAACTTTTATACAAAAAAGCGCGAGACGGGACTCGAACCCGCGGCCTCGACCTTGGCAAGGTCGCGCTCCACCAACTGAGCCACTCGCGCATATTGTGTTTTGAGGTGTTATCTCAAGCACAAGACATAATATACTATAAAACTTTTTGTTTGTCAACTATAATTTTAAAATTTTTTTAACTCATTTTCTGAACCTTACAAAAACAAGAGCCAAACGGGATATTGCTTAACCGCAGCATCCCGCTTCAGGTACGCAAAATAGCGCTGAGCACATATTGATTGTTCGGAAAATTCTTATGAGTAATATCTTCCAGCCGAATCAGGTCCACATCCAACCACAATTCTTCTGCCACTACCATAAGATGCGAAAACATAATGCCAAAATTCATTTCTTCATATTTCCCCATGTGACTCACAGTATGCTTTTTGGCAAACACATGAATCCGGTTATCATACACAACAAAACGCCAGGGCTGGCTGTTCATGCTGGACGGAGCCAGGCGGGCTGCCTCTAAAAGCTGCTTCATCCACTGCCTCGGCACTTCTTTATAAACACATAACTCTTTTAAATCCATCCGCTTTGCGTCTACGGCTTTTCTTGTATAGCTTCCTTTGCTCTTCCCAAAAGCCATGGTAATCATGAATTTTAAGCTGCCTTTGTGCGGGTTTCCCATCTTCGGCTTTACACTGCCCAAAAAACAGGTTCCAAGCCCTTTGGTACATAAAAAGAGCGCAAGCTGTTCCATAATATAACCTGCATTCATCTGAGCCAAATCCTTTTCTTCTGAATAAAAAGAAATATAATAAGGTGCTTTCACGCCCAGAAAGTGAATCCTCTTATTTTGCCCCTTCGTATTGTCTATAATAGAAATATCTGTGCGGATACCGGGATTCAATCCTTCAATCTGCTCATAAAACTCCCTGAGTTCCTGCAGAATTTCGCTGTTCACAGGCTCCATTTCATAGCTGCGTACAGATTTTCTTAAAAAAATTGCTTCATATAAATTCATATTCTCACCCTCAGCTTATTTGTAACAATATTGTAACATATATAATTTGAATTGCAATGCTTATTTTCTAAAATTTCTATTGACATTTGCTCTTCTCGTATGTATTATTGTATTAAGCAATTAGTACAATAATACATTGGTTAGGAGGTGTATTCTTTATGTCATGGAACCTGAATTCTGAACGTCCCATCTATGCTCAGCTTATGGAACGCATAACCCTGGACATTATTTCCGGTATCTATCCCCCCGGCTCAAAGCTTCCTTCTGTAAGAGATCTGGCTCAGGATGCCGGCGTTAATCCAAATACCATGCAGAAGGCTCTGTCCGAGCTTGAACGAACCGGACTGCTTTTCAGTCAGAGAACCAGCGGACGTTTTGTCACGGAGGAATTAACTATGATAGAAAAAATCAAGACAGAACTGGCCTCTGAGCAGGTCAGAGAATTTCTGGAAAAAATGAGAAACATTGGTTTTGACAAAGAAACCACCCTGCAGCTGATTCAGCAGGCAGATGAAGAAGAAAAAGAAACAAAAAAGGAGGATTACACATGAAACCCATTTTGGAATGTCAAAATTTAACGAAGCGCTATGGCACAAAAACCGCTTTAGACAGCCTGAATCTTTCCCTGGAGCGCGGAAAAATCATTGGTCTTCTGGGTCCTAACGGCAGCGGCAAAACTACACTCATCAAACTGCTCAATGGACTTCTGACTCCCAGCGAAGGACGCATTTTTGTAGATGGACGAACTCCCGGAGTGGAAACCAAAAAGATCGTCTCTTACCTTCCCGAACGTACCTATCTGAATTCCTGGATGAAGGTCTGTGATATCATTGATTATTTTCGGGATTTTTATGAGGATTTTGATAAAAGCCGGGCCTATGATATGCTGCAGAAGCTGAATATCAATCCTTCCGACCAGCTTCGCTCCATGTCCAAGGGAACCAAAGAAAAGGTACAGCTGATTCTGGTTATGAGCCGCCGGGCCAGTCTTTACTGTCTGGACGAGCCCATTGCCGGTGTAGACCCTGCCACAAGAGATTACATTCTCTCTACCATTCTTAATAATTATGATGAAAATGCCACGATTCTCATTTCCACTCACTTGATTTCCGATGTAGAAAACATACTGGATGACGTGGTCTTTATCCAAAACGGACGAATCCGGCTTACAGACAGTGTGGAAAATATTCGCTTCCAACAGGGAAAATCCGTGGATACTTTATTCCGGGAGGTGTTCAAATGTTAAAAAAATTGTTTAAATATGACTGGAAATCCGTTTCCCTGCTTTTGTTTATTCTTCACGGGATACTTCTTTTCTATACATTAATCGGACGAATCGGTATTTCCATTGCCATGTCCCAAAGTGCCAGCCATGTTATAACCGAAGATTCTGCTCAGGTTTTTGGCATTGTAGGTATGCTTTACGTTCTTGGCTTTGTTCTGTTTATCTTTGCCATCATGATTGCTACCTTCGTGTATCTGGCTGCCCGTATGCAGAAGAGCCTGTTTTCAGATGAAGGATACCTGACACACACACTGCCCGTATCTCCGGGAAAACTGCTTTTTCTAAAATCCTGGTTTTCTGTACCTGGTCCGTGCTGGATATTCTGTGCGTCACTCTTTCCATTCTGATACTGGTTACCTACAAAGATACCTTGTCCTGGATGGTGAATGACCTGAAATCTCTGCTGGATGTACTCAGCGGCTTTACCGGAATCGAAGAACAGACTTTGATGATTCTTACCATACTGGATGCTTTGGTTCAGTTTTTTGCCTATTACACCACTTTGCTGTTTTTTGCACTCTGCCTGGGCAGCCTGTTTAAAACGCACAAAGTTCTGGGAGCCATTGTTTCCTTCTTTGGTATTAATATTGGTCTCTCTGTCATCCGGACTCTGCTCTGTTTTCTGATTCCTGGACTGAATCCTTTCACTACCATGGTTTCTTCCGGAACAGACGGTTCTGTGATAACGCAAACCTCCCTTGGAGGCAATGAACTGGCTCTAATGGGATTTTCCCTTGCCTGGGATCTGGTATTTGCAGTTTTATTTTTCCTTGGCAGCCGATACATTCTTTCCAAAAAACTGAATCTGGAGTAAACATTCCTTATTTCCGGAATGCTGCAGACAAAAAACAGGCAGATGTGCGGGACTCTCCCGTTTCTGCCTGCTTTTTATAAATTTCTTTAACTTTCTATTTTCCCTCAGCCTTTGCTTCCTTTTCCACTTCCTGAATCTGCTTATCCACATCTTTTTTGAACTCCTGCCACTTATCCGGATGTTCCACATAATACTTGGGACAGTTTTTCCCGGTCACATCATAATGGCGAATCACATCTTCAGAAGTAAGGTTAAAGCGGTAGCAGAGCCATCCGGTAAGCCGTACCAGGGAAATGTAGGTGGCATCAGTAAAAGCGCCGGACTCATCTACATGACAGCATTCAATGGACAAGGTATCTTCATTTCTGGAATTGGAAGCATATGCAATCTCAGAGCTGGGGATACACTGTACAATTTCCCCCTCAATTCCCACCACAAAATGGCTGCTTGCCTTTGTCTCATGACTGTCTTTTAACCCCTGAAAGTAATCCCGGTTGTTTTTCGCCGTTGTCCCTGGATTTGCAGTGTAATGCACCACAATTCCTTTGACTTTTTCCAGAGGAGTTCCCGGTCTGGAATATTCATTGACGTCCAGCAAATCCACCTCAAAAGGCGGCGCTCCCACAAAAGATTCATTTCTTGCCTTTAAAAGCCTTCTCTCTTCTATTTTTTCTTTTATCTGACTGACCAATAAAAACAGCAGAAGAACGGTGCAAATAGCTGCAATAAACAGCAATATATGGCGGCGTCTTTCCCGCTTTCGTCTTTGACGGCGCAATGCTCTTCTGCTCTCAAAATCAGCCGACTCTTCCTGTTTCTTTCTGCCAAACATTTTCTCTTTTGTCCTTTCTGTGTTCTGCTTTTCCGTTTTTCCTGCCTGTTGTTATAAATCCTATGATACGCAAATACAAATTTTATGTCAATAGAACACAGATATTTTGTTTATGCTGCCAAAAAATACCGCATGAACCTGCTTCCTGCTGCAAATTCATGCGGTATTTCTTATTCGTCTATACTATAGTTAGGAGCTTCTTTTGTAATATGGATATCATGAGGATGTGACTCTTTTAAGGAAGCTGCAGAAATCTTGACAAACTGTCCGCTTTCTTTCAGAGTTTCAATGTCCTTTGCACCGCAATATCCCATACCGGAACGAAGACCTCCGATAAGCTGGAATACCGTATCTTCCACATGGCCTTTGTATGCCACACGGCCTTCTACGCCTTCCGGCACCAGTTTCTTTGCGTCCTGCTGGAAGTAACGGTCTTTGCTTCCGTTTTCCATAGCGGAAATAGAACCCATGCCTCTGTAAACTTTGTATTTTCTTCCCTGATACAGTTCAAAATCTCCAGGGCTTTCATCACAGCCTGCAAAGATACTTCCCATCATACATACATTAGCGCCTGCTGCAATGGCTTTTGTCATATCTCCGGAATATTTGATTCCACCGTCTGCAATAATTGGAATTCCATATTCTTTTGCTACTGCGTAGCAGTCCATAACCGCGGTAATCTGCGGCACACCAATACCTGCAACTACACGGGTAGTACAGATAGAACCAGGACCGATTCCTACCTTAACAGCATCTACACCAGCCTCAATCAAGGCTTTTGTTGCTGCACCTGTAGCCACATTACCTGCGATTAACTGTAAATCCGGATATTTTTCTTTGATTTCGCGTACAGCCTTTAAAATATTTGCAGAATGTCCATGTGCAGAATCTACTACAATTACATCCACTCTGGCATTTACCAGCGCATCGACTCTGGCCATAACATTTGCAGTAATACCAACCGCAGCGCCGCACAGCAGTCTTCCCTGCTCATCTTTTGCGGAAAGCGGATATTTAATCTGTTTTTCAATGTCTTTAATAGTAATAAGTCCTTTTAAATTGAAGTTGTCGTCTACAATAGGAAGTTTTTCTTTTCTGGATTTTGCAAGGATTTTCTTGGCTTCTTCCAGGGTTACACCTTCTTTTGCAGTTACCAGATTTTCAGAAGTCATACATTCTTTGATTTTTCTGGAGAAATCTTCTTCAAACTTTAAATCACGGTTTGTAATAATACCAACCAGTTTTTTTCCTTCTGTAATAGGAACACCTGAAATGCGGAATTTTGCCATAAGGTCATTGGCGTCTGCCAGTGTATGTTCCGGTGATAAATAGAATGGGTCTGTGATAACACCGTTTTCAGAACGTTTTACCTTATCTACCTCTTCTGCCTGTTCCTCAATTGTCATATTTTTGTGGATAATACCAATACCGCCCTGTCTTGCCATGGCAATTGCCATCCGGTGTTCTGTAACAGTATCCATACCTGCACTCATCATCGGAATATTCAATTTTACTTTTTTTGTCAGCCATGTTGCCAATTCAACCTGATTCGGTATTACCTCTGAATATGCAGGAACTAACAGCACGTCGTCAAAAGTAATGCCTTCACCAATAATCTTACCCATTTCTGTTCTCCCTTCGTTTCATTTATAGTATAGTAATATAACAAATTACGACAAGCCTGTCAATCTAAAAAAACTTTGCGCGGACAGCTTTTCTGAATGTTTTCAAGAAGCTGGGCATCCGGCTCAAGCAGGACTTTATACAGTTCTTTTTCATCTGGAATAAACATTGCAAATACTTTGTGATTGGGATTTCCCGAAGAAAAATCCAGCACCTTTGCTCTGGTATTATGATTCTGGTATTCCAGTCTGTGGGAATTCACCGGTGCCATAATATCCATTTTGCCCAAATCAAAGCTTTGGGCACGTTTTCTTTTAGCCTTGGACATAATCTTATCAATATCCAATTCTCCATTTACAAATACATACTCATATTCCAAATCCAGCTTTGGAAGAATGAAGTATGCCGCGATTCCAAGCGCCAGTGTTAAAATCCATGCAATGGGAATAAGCAGCCCCGCTGCAGCCGTAATGGCAATGGCTGCAATCATCAGGATCTTAATGGCCTTGTCTTTTCCAGTCTGCTCTTTTTTAATAAGCAGCTCTGAATACAAGTCTGTCATCTCAAGTTCCTCCTATATTTCCTATGTATTCTGATAAGTAGTGTAGCACAAATAAACCGGGGTTGCAAGAAAGGAAAAGCCGGTGTTCCAACTTTTGAACACCGGCTTTTCCTTTTTTATTTACATCATTCCCATTCCTGGAGCGCCTGCCGGCATAGCCGGAGTTTCTTCCTTAATTGTGGAAACAACAGATTCTGTTGTCAGTAATGTACCTGCAACGCTTGTTGCGTTCTGCAGTGCACTTCTTGTAACTTTTGCAGGGTCCAAAATACCTTTTTTCACCATGTCTACATATTCTTCATGTAAAGCATCAAATCCTGTACCAACTTCGGATTCTCTGACTTTATTGATAATCACAGCGCCTTCCAGACCTGCATTTGCTGCAATGTGGAACAGCGGAGCTTCCAGAGCTTTCAGAACAACTTTAGCGCCTGTCTTTTCATCACCTTCCAGAGTATCTACAACTTTAGCCACTTCTTTGGAAGCATGGATATAAGCAGAACCGCCGCCTGCAATAATACCTTCTTCTACTGCTGCTCTTGTTGCGTTTAAAGCATCCTCCATACGAAGTTTTGCTTCTTTCATCTCTGTCTCTGTTGCAGCGCCTACGCGGATAACAGCAACACCGCCAGCCAGTTTTGCAAGTCTCTCCTGCAGTTTTTCTTTATCAAATTCAGATGTTGTCTCAGCAATCTGGTGTTTAATCTGAGCAACTCTTGCAGCGATTTCTTCTTTATCGCCAAGACCGTCTACGATAACCGTAGTTTCTTTCTGTACTTTCACAGATTTTGCACGGCCTAACTGTTCCATGGTTACGTCTTTTAATTCCAGTCCCAGTTCATCAGAAATCACAGTACCGTTTGTCAAAACTGCAATATCTTTGAGCATTTCTTTTCTTCTGTCCCCGTATCCCGGAGCTTTCACTGCACATACAGAGAAGGTTCCTCTTAATTTGTTTACGATTAAAGTAGTTAACGCTTCACCTTCAATGTCTTCTGCAATAATCAGAAGCTTTGCGCCAGTCTTTACAATCTGTTCCAGAACCGGAAGCAAATCCTGAATGTTTGAGATTTTCTTATCTGTAATCAAAATGTATGGATCATCCAAAACGGTTTCCATTTTGTCCATGTCTGTAGCCATGTATGCAGAAATATAACCGCGGTCAAACTGCATACCTTCTACTAAATCCAGTTCTGTTTTCATTGTTTTGGATTCTTCGATTGTGATAACACCGTCTTTGCTGACTTTTTCCATAGCTTCTGCTACCATTTCGCCAACTTCGTCATCACCTGCAGAAATGGCTGCAACTCTTGCAATCTGGTCTCTGCCTTCAATGTTAGAACTCATATTCTGGATAGCTTCCACTGCTGCTTCTGTAGCTTTTTTCATACCTTTTCTCAAGATAATCGGGTTTGCGCCTGCAGCCAGGTTTTTCATTCCTTCGTGAACCATAGCCTGAGCCAGAACAGTAGCAGTTGTAGTACCGTCACCAGCTACATCATTGGTCTTTGCAGCAACTTCTTTGATAAGCTGTGCGCCCATGTTTTCAAAGCCGTCTTCCAGTTCGATTTCTTTTGCAATCGTAACACCGTCGTTTGTGATTAATGGTGCGCCGAAAGATTTATCCAGAACTACGTTTCTTCCTTTTGGTCCTAAAGTTACTCTTACAGTATCTGCTAATTTATTTACGCCAGCTTCCAGGGCTGCTCTTGCCTCTGCTCCATATTTAATTTCCTTTGCCATGATGACATTCCTCCTAAATTAATCTTTAAATTTACTGTTGTCTTTTCTTATCTGTTTGCAAAGTTTATTTTACTACAGCCAGAATATCGTTCTGCTTTACAATGATATATTCTTCTCCGTCCAGTTTTACCTCTGTTCCGGCATATTTGGAATAGATAACCTGGTCGCCTGCTGCAACTTCCATTTTCACTTCTTTTCCGTCTACAACTCCGCCAGGACCAACTGCAACAACTTCTGCCTGCTGTGGTTTTTCCTGAGCCTGACCCGGCAGTACAATACCTGATTTGGTTGTCTCTTCTGCAACTAACTGTTTTAATACAACTCTGTCTCCTAATGGTACTAACTTCATATCTATTTCCTCCTTAATCATTCCTGTCTTTTGTTATTAGCACTCATTTCTATCGAGTGCTAACCGATAGTCATATATTAGTTAATTTAAGACATTTTCGCAAGCGGATACATGAACCTATTTCTCCCACTTTACTCTTTATATCTCTTATTTTCATTTATTTTCTCACTATATTTCACTTTTTCTTTTTTGTGCAGATTTTATATTTAGTTTATAAACAAAAAGCTGCCGCCTAAAACAGCCTTCTGCAAATCCCACAGAATTTTTCTCGGCTCTTTTAAGCGTCAGCCCTGTTTACGGTTCTGTTACTGCTTTTTTTACCAGCTTCCGTTTCTTGATTTCTTCCAGTTCGTCGAAAATCACTTCATTTAATACCTTGATATAAGTCCCCTTCATACCGGAGGAACGTGATTCAATGACTCCGGCGCTTTCAAATTTCCGCAGTGCATTCACAATAACGGAACGGGTAATCCCCACTCTGTCTGCAATTTTGCTGGCTACCAGGATTCCCTCATCGCCATCCAGTTCGTCAAAAATATGAATAATCGCTTCCAGTTCTGAAAAAGACAAGGTATTAAAAGCTGATTTTACCACCTGAATTTTCCGGTTCTCCTCTGCATTTTCCTCATGCACAGAACGCATCATCTCCAGCCCCACAACCGTTGTTCCATATTCACTGACAATAATGTCTTCAATATCATATGGTTTCTGGCTGCGGTACATGAACAGTGTTCCCAGACGCTCTCCCGCAATATCAATGGGACTGATAATGGCCATATACTGTCCAATCTGCTGGCCTTCAAATCCCAGTGTCTGCAGATTTACATTTTCTTTTGTAGACAGCACTCCCAGCAGTCTTTCATTTAAAAGTTTATCAATATAGCCCCCTACCTCACTGTCTATCAATTCCGTAATACGCTCTATGCCGGGGCAGGTTCCCACACCCAGGACTTTTCCCTTCCTGCTCATGACCAGAATGTTGGAATCTAATGTCTCTACCATAACCTCACAGATATCATTGAAAAGTACCTTTGATGCGTGGTTGTTGTGAAGAAGTTTATTGATTTTTCTAGTCTTGTCTAATAATTGTACGCTCATGGCGAACCTCCTCTCCTTTTTACCTCATAGTGTCTGTTCCGGTGGCAAAATCATAAATTACCGTTACGAATCCTCTTCTTCTAACCATTTTAACATACAATATTCTTTAAAGCAACGTGTAGTTTTGCTATTTTCAGTCTTTTCTATAGTTTTTCTAATAATTCCTATTACTGAAACAATGAAGCTTAACCAATGGCAGAAAAACAGCCTGACGTGGATTCAGACGCCAGGCTGTCTCATTCTTTTTATTTATTTGGCGCTTCTGCGGTTTCTTTTGGTTTCATCATTACATAACCGCAGTGCTCGTCCGCACATACCAGTTTACTGCCTTTTTCCAGCATATAGCCTCCACAGGACGGACACTTCTCTTTTGACGGCTTCTGCCAGGACATGAACTCACATTCCGGATTGTTTTCACATCCGTAATACAGACGTCCTTTTTTGCTTCGCTTCACCACGACCTCTTTGCCGCAGAGCGGACAGGCTACCCCTATTTTCTCCAGATACGGTTTGGTATTCTTACAGTCCGGGAAACCGGGACATGCCAGGAATTTTCCATGGGGGCCGTATTTAATAACCATATTCCGTCCGCACTGTTCACAAACAACATCTGTAACCTCGTCCTCAATCTTCACCTGCTCCAGTTCTTTCTGCGCTGTCTTTACGGCTTCATCTAAGTCCGGATAGAAGTTTCGGATTACGGTTTTCCACTCTACCTTGCCTTCTCCCACACAGTCCAGAAGTTCCTCCATAGTGGCTGTAAAGTTTACGTCTACAATACTTGGGAAAGCCTCTTTCATAATCTTATTGACTACTTCTCCCAATTCTGTCATGTACAGATTCTTATTTTCCTTTGCTACATACCGTCTGGCTATGATAGTGGTAATGGTTGGCGCATAGGTACTCGGCCTTCCGATACCCAGTTCTTCCAGCGTTTTTACAAGGGCGGCCTCTGTGTAATGAGCCGGCGGCTGGGTAAAATGTTGCTGTTCCTTAAATCCCTTTAGACCGATTTTTGTATTTTCATCTATACTTTTCACTAACAGCTGGGTTTCTGCTTTGCCATCCTCGTCCTGGGTATAGACAGCCATAAAACCGTCAAATTTCAGCTTTGACGCAGCCACTGTAAAATAATATTCCCCTCCCTGGATTTTCACAGAAGTTGTCTCATAAGCAGCCTGCTGCATTCTGCTGGCTGCAAACCGTTTCCAGATAAGCTGATACAGTCTGTACTGGTCTCTGGACAGCGATTCTTTTACAGACAGCGGAAGTCTTCGGATATCTGTTGGACGAATGGCTTCATGAGCGTCCTGAATTTTCTTTTTGCTGTCATTTTTCTTTTCTGCAGTAGCCGCATAAGCTTCTCCGTACTCAGAGATAATGTACTCTCTTGCTGTTGCGTCTGCTTCCTCGGAAATACGGGTGGAATCTGTACGCAGGTAGGTGATAATACCAATGGTGCCGCTGCCCTTAATGTCCACGCCTTCGTATAGCTGCTGTGCCAGGCGCATGGTTTTCTGTGTGGAGAAGTTCAGAACCTTGGACGCCTCCTGCTGCAGGGTACTGGTGGTAAACGGAAGGGGAGCTTTTTTGCTTCTCTCGCCCTTTTTGACCTCTGCTACCTTGTAATCCACGCCATCCAGTTCTTTTAAAATCTTGTCCAGTTCTTCTCTGGAATGAATGCCCAGCTTCTTATTTTTGTTTCCATAGAATTTTGCAACGAGCGGCTTTTTCTCTCCATCCACAGAAAATTCTGCATCAAGAGACCAGTATTCTTCCGGAATGAAATTGTTGATTTCTTCTTCCCTATCTCCGATAATCCGCAGCGCCACAGACTGTACGCGGCCTGCGCTGAGACCTCTCTTTACTTTTGCCCACAATACCGGACTGATTTCATATCCCACCATGCGGTCCAGGATACGTCTGGTCTGCTGAGCGTCTACCAAATCCATTTTAATGTCTCTGGCCTGTTTAATGGATGCTTTTACCGCTGTTTTGGTAATCTCATTAAAGGTAATTCTGCGCATTTTTTTCTCATCCAGCTTCAGTGCGTTGGACAAGTGCCAGGAAATTGCTTCTCCTTCCCGGTCGGGGTCCGTTGCCAGATAAACTTTATCCGCTTTTTTTGCCGCTTTTCTCAGCGCTGCCAGAATATCTCCTTTTCCCCGGATTGTAATGTATTTTGGTTCAAAGTCATGCTCTACGTCAATTCCAAGCTGGCTTTTCGGCAAATCCCGCACATGACCGTTCGATGCCATTACCTCATAATTAGAGCCCAGAAATTTTTTAATTGTCTTTACTTTTGCCGGTGATTCTACAATCACTAGATATTTCGCCATGTCATCCTCCTGCTCTGGCATAATAATTTTTTACCGGCTCCTCAATAAGCCCATCTAATTCCAATTTCAGTAAACTCTCTGTAATTTCACTTGTTTTCAGAGGAATTTCCTGAAAGATTTCTTCTATATTTTTAGGTTGTAAATCGAGACAACTATACACCATTTCTTCTCTGCTTGCAAGCCCAATCTTTTTTTTCTCCCTGAAATCCCCATTCTTCTCTCCCTGTTTCTGGCCATAAATCTGCAATTCACTTAAAACTGCTTCCACAGAATCCGCCACTCCGGCCCCGTCTGCCAGAAGCCGGTTGCAGCCCTCGCTGAGTGCATCCCCCACCCGTCCCGGCAGGGCAAAAACGGCTTTTCCCTGTTCCAGTCCGCAGTTCGCTGTAATCAGAGAACCGCTTTTCTTTCTGGCCTCCACCACCAGTATCAAATCCGCCAGAGCGCTGATTATCCTGTTTCTCCTTGGAAAATTTCCGGCATAGGGTGGTGTTCCTTGGGGAAACTCGGACAAAATGCCTCCGCCGCCACTCACTATCCGCTGATACAAGTCTTGATTCTGCCTGGGATAACAGATATCCACCCCACAGCCCAAAACGGCAAAGGTTGCGCCGCCTGCGTCCAAAGCGCCTCTGTGGGCACAGCCGTCAATCCCTCTGGCCAGGCCGCTGATTATCTGTACTCCGTATCCGGCCAGGGCTTTGGCAAACTCATAGGCCTGATAAGCCCCGTAGCGGCTGCAGGTTCTGGCTCCTACAATGGCCACACTTTTTTTCCCGACATCCGGCAACTGTCCTTTCACGTACAAAACGCCCGGCATCTTATCATAATCCCGGAGTTTTGCCGGAAATTCCTTTTCCAATGCAGTATAACAACAAATCTTTTCTTTTCGTTCCATATAAAAATCCCTTTCTCCTATTTCCGGTATTTGTCATCTAAGGTCCGGTAAAACACAGCCTCACTGATATGAGGCTCCCTGATAAGCTCCTCTTTGTCCAAATCCGCTATGGTTCTGGCTGTCTTTAAAATCTTATGATACCCTCTTACGCTTAAATTCATTTTTTCATAGGCTTTTTTCAGCAGCCTTTCTCCCTCCCTGTCCATCTGGCAGTACTTCTCAGTTTCCCTTCCGCCAAGAGAACCATTGAAACAGATTTTCTCCTCCCCGTAACGTGCTTTCTGAATCTCATGAACCCGCTGCACCTCTCTGCGGATTTCCAGCGAAGTTTTTCCTCTTTCTCTCCTCCAGAGCTGCTGGGAGGGAACGTCCTTTACCTCCGTACACAAATCAAACCTATCCAAAAGGGGGCTGCTGATTCGCCCCAGGTATCTGGCAACTTCTCCCTCCGTACAGGAACACCGGTTTCGGTCCGGGTAGTAACCACACGGGCAAGGGTTCATGGCAGCAACCAATAAAAAATGAGACGGAAATTCATACGTTCCATTCAAACGGGAAATACAAATTTTATGCGCTTCCAAAGGCTGTCGCAGAACCTCCAGAGCCATCCGGGAAAATTCCGGCAGTTCATCTAAAAAAAGGACGCCCTTATGTGCCAGAGTAATTTCTCCCGGCCGCGGAATTCTCCCTCCTCCTGCCAGCGCTGTGGGGGAAATGGTGTGATGCGGCGCGCGGAAAGGACGTTTTTTCAAAACAGGTTTTGTACTGGATAAAAGTCCGGCCGCACTGTATATTCCGGAAACTTCCATGCCTTCTTCCCTGGAAAGCCCCGGAAAAATTCCGGGAATCCGGCTGGCTATCATAGTTTTCCCTGCACCTCTGCTGCCTATCAGCAGCAGATTATGAAACCCGGCTGCCGCAATCACTGCCGCCCGCTTGGCTGCCTCCTGACCGAAAATATCAGAAAGATCCTCTTCCGGTTTTTCTTCCTGATACTCCCATTTCTTAGGCGGATTTTTCACAGCGCCCCAATCCGGGCGTCCGGCACACTCCAACAGTTCCCGGAGACTCCCTACTCCCAGAATGGGAATGTTGTCAAGAAACTCTGTCTCCTTTAAATTTTCCCGGGGAATAATGCAAAGACGGCACCCTGCCTTTGCTGCAGTATCCACAATGGGCAAAATCCCCTGTACCCCTTTTACCTCTCCATTCAGACTCAATTCCCCCACCATGCAGATGTCCCTTACCTGTTCCGCTTCCAGGCTGCCAAAAGCGCATAAAAGAGCCGCTGCAATGGGCAAATCAAATCCTGTCCCCTCCTTTCGGATATCCGCCGGAGACAGATTTACGGTAATCCGCCTGGCCGGAAAAGAAAACCCCGTATTTTTCAGTGCTGTCCTGACACGTTCCTGTGCCTCCTTCACCCTGGAAGACAAATACCCTACCATGGAAAACAGCGGCAGTCCATTGCTGACATCTGCTTCTACCTTCACTGGAATACAGGATACCCCTGAAATAACTGCTGAAATTATACTGCTGAACATAAGCAATACCTCCCAAACTGCAACGGCTGTCTGCAGACAGAAACACTTTGCACTATGAAACAATTCCCTATCTTCACAGCCGTTTCTTTTTTCTTTTTTATTTTTGGAAATTATCGGCGGAACCGCCTTGAAATTTAGATTTTGATGAAGTTCATTTTAACACATTTTCCGGTATTTTACAATGGAAAAGCACTAATTTCTTTCTCTTTACATAAACTATAATTAAATTCCTCTGAGGTATGCCTGTGTGAAAACTTTTCTAAAGCCCCTGACACCGGAAGAAGAACGCCATTATCTTCAGGAATACAAACAGGGCAGCCTGGAAGCCAAAAACATCCTAATTGAACGAAATCTGCGTCTGGTTGCGCATATTGTAAAGAAATATCAGGGAGCTTCAGAAGAACTGGACGACTTGATTTCTATCGGTACCATTGGTCTGATTAAAGCTGTCCAGACCTTTGACAGTGCCAAAGCAAGCAAACTTTCCACCTATGCAGCCAGATGTATTGACAACGAATTGTTAATGCTTCTGCGCTCCAGAAAAAAGTCTAACCGGGAAGTCTCCCTCTATGAACCCATTGGTACAGATAAAGAGGGCAATGAAATCAGTCTGTTAGACGTGATTGAAACGGAACCCGTAGATGTGGTAAAAAATTATGCGCTGAAACAGGACACCACCCTTCTCTATCGTCTGCTTCCTGAAATTCTAAGCCAGCGGGAGCAGGAAATTCTGAAACTGCGGTATGGTCTGTACGGGGAGAAAGAACTGACTCAGCGGGAAATAGCAAAGCGGCTGAATATCAGCCGCTCCTATGTGTCCCGTATTGAAAAAAACGCACTTCTGAAATTACGCAGTTTCTTCCCGTCTTCTTAAAATATCATAGACAGATACTTCAGCCTCTAAATCCACATACAAAACCTGCTGTGGATGAGGTGCACTTTCCATTGGCTGTCCGTCCTCGTCAAAAATTCCTTTGACAAGGGCTTTCACATTTCTTCCGTCAGGTTTCATCACTTCTATCGTTTCGCCCAGCAGGAACTTATTCCTCTGGGTGATACGGTAACGGCCGTCCTCTCTGCGCCCTTCAATATAACCAAGATACGTATAGCCTTTTTCGTACGTATTGTTGTCGTAAATCTGCGTGGTTTCATCTGGCTTTCCATAGAAAAATCCAGTGGTAAACTGCCGGTAAGTACAGCTTTTAATCTGTTCCTGATACCAGGGCATATGTTCCCGGTAAAGTGCCGGGTCTTTCAGATAATCATCAATGGCCTTTCTGTAGGTTCTGGCTACTGTTGCCACATAGAGGGCCGTTTTCATTCTTCCCTCGATTTTCAGGCTGTCAATCCCTGCTTCCAGCACATCATCCATATGCTCAATCATACACAAATCTTTGGAATTAAAAATATAGGTTCCCCGCTCATTTTCATAAACGGGCATATATTCTCCCGGCCGTGTCTCTTCTACAAGAGAGTACTTCCAACGGCAGGGATGTGTACAGGCTCCCCGGTTTGCGTCCCGTCCGGTAAAGAAATTGGAAAGCAGACATCTGCCGGAATAGGAAATGCACATAGCCCCGTGAATGAAGCTTTCGATTTCCATTTCTTCCGGTATGTGCGCGCGGATTTCCCGAATCTCCGCCAGAGACAGTTCTCTGGCAGTAACCACCCTAGTGGCTCCCAGATTCCACCAGAACTGATACGTTCCGTAGTTGGTATTATTGGCCTGGGTACTTACATGACGCTCAATTTCCGGGCAGACTTCTTTTGCAATCATAAACACTCCGGGGTCTGAAATAATCAAAGCATCCGGCCTGATTGTCTTTAACTCTTCAAAATATTCCCGCACACCCTTTAAATCATCGTTGTGAGCCAGAATATTGGCTGTTACATATACTTTTACTCCATGCTCATGAGCAAACGCAATTCCTTCTTTCATGTCCTCCATGGAAAAATTCTTTGCCTTTGCCCGCAGTCCGAAAGCTTCTCCGCCGATATATACCGCATCTGCGCCAAACATAACTGCAATTTTCAGCACTTCCAGGCTGCTGGCCGGAATTAATAATTCTGGTTTACGAACCATTTTATTCCTCCTGCTGTTTCTTAATGCTCAGAGTTACCCCATCTCCCAGGGGAAGAATCGATGTTTCCAGCAACTCATGATGTTTCAAAACATAGAGATATTCTCTCATTCTCTTGTAAATTGTCCGGTTGCGCCGCTCTACCGCAAAATGGGATTCTACAATATCTCCATCCTGCAGTACATTGTCGGAAAGAAGAATTCCTCCATCTTCTAACAGGCGCAGCACCTCCGGCAAAAAGTTGATATACTGTCCCTTGGCTGCATCCATAAAGATAAAATCAAAACTTCCGGTAAGCGTCTTCAAAATCTCCTGAGCATCCCCCTCAAGAAGTGTAATCTGTTCCTCCTTACCGGCTTTTCGGAAATTCTCTTTTGCAATGGGAATCCGCTTTTCATAATTCTCTATGGTGACAATTTCGCAGTCCGCCGGATTATATGTGCTCATAAGAAGGGTGGAAAACCCCACTGCGGTCCCCACCTCTAAAATACGTTTCGGTGCTTTTATCTGCAGAAGCACCTTCAAAAAACTCTGCATTTCTCTTCGGATAATGGGCACACGATTTTTCAGTGCCTCCTGTTCCAGATGATTTAAGAAAGGAGTATTCCCCTTATCCAGGGAATTCATGTAGGTAACCATTCTCTCATCTACAATCACTGCTCTGCTCCTCCCTCATCAGAGGCATTTTCCGATTCGCTTTCGATATCAGAGCTGCCTTCCTTCGCCGCCCCGCTTGCGTCTGTCTGGTCCGGCTGTCCCTCTGTGTTTTCTCTGGCCAGAATGGCCATCATCTCATCCGGGGTCATACTGGTGTTGAGGATATATGTGCCTGCCTGCAGCTTGCCCTTATAACTGGAAAGTTTTTCCTGTACCACAAAAATCTTTGCGTCTTTAATCAATCCCTTTTTTTTCAGGATTTTTCCAATCTGGTATACCGAATCATCTTTTTTCAGAACCACGGTAATATCCCGCCCGTTCTCTTTGGTTGCCACTGCTTCCTGATTAAAAATCTCGTATCCGAAATCATAAGCAGACTTGCCTATATAAATAACCGCAATAGCCACACACAGATAGACACCCAAACGGAAAAAACCGCCTGCTATAATGGATGATTTTTTCTGTTTTCTGATTTGTTTTCCCATACTGTTCTCCTTACTCTATGACAAATCAGGCACGTCCAGATGAATGCCCTGATGAATAGCGGTTCCGATATCCTGCAGCTGTCTGCACAAGGCCAGTTCTGCATCCAGAAAACGGTTTACTTCCGGTATCCCGGACAATGCATCCATTTTTTCGTCCAGGTCATCCATCTCCTCGTACAGCTTTGTTTCTTCGCTTGCATTCTGCACCCGGTAATTCAGGCGGCGAATTTCATCTACCTGCTCCTTTAATCCCGGAATCTTGAAAACCGCATCCAGTGCAGCACAATACTCCTTGTATGTGCTGCCATTTCGGATTGCGGAAACCAGCATTTCTGTACAGGTTTCAACAAAACTCATGTCTAAGCCTCCATGATGATTGGCAGAATCATCGGATTTCTCTTTGTGCGCTTCCACAAGAAATCTCCCAGAGAATCCTTAATAATGTTCTTGATTTTTCCCCAATCTGTAATGTGTTTATCCAGGCAGATGTCAATGGCATCCTCCACTACAATCCTTGCCTCATCCATTAAGTCTTCCGACTCTCTTACATAGACGAAGCCTCTGGAAACAATATCCGGTCCTGCCAGCAGTCTGCTGCTGTGTTTTTCCAGTGTCAGTACCACAATCATAATGCCGTCTTCTGCCAGGTGCTGGCGGTCTCTTAAAACGATATTTCCCACATCGCCTACACCCAGTCCGTCTACTAAAATAGCGCCTGTGCGAACCTTTTCTTTCACCTTTGCCGGTTCTTCTTCATTGAGTTCCAGCACATCCCCGGAAGAAAGAATAAAAATATTTTCTTTCGGAATACCCAGGTCTCTGGCAAGCCCGGCCTGCGCCTTCAAATGGCGGTATTCACCATGAACCGGTATGGAATATTTGGGTTTCACCAGGGAATAAATCAGTTTGATTTCTTCCTGGCATGCATGTCCGGATACATGGGCATCCTGGAAAATCACGTCTGCACCTTTGCGGCTTAACTCGTTAATCACCTTTGACACAGCCTTCTCATTTCCCGGAATGGGATTAGAGCTGAAAATAATGGTGTCGTTGGGCTTAATGGTTACTTTTTTATGAATGTTTGCCGCCATACGGGACAGGGCTGCCATGGATTCCCCCTGACTTCCTGTGGTAATCAGCACCACCTTGTCGTCCGGATAATTTTTAATCTGGTCAATGTCCACCAGCGTCTTATCCGGTATCTGCAGATAGCCCAGTTCTGCTGCTGTACCGATGACATTTACCATGCTTCGGCCTTCCACAGCCACCTTTCTGCCGTATTTATAGGCAGAATTGATAATCTGCTGTACTCTGTCCACATTAGAAGCAAACGTCGCAATGATAATACGGGTATTTCTATGTTCTGCAAAAATATTGTCGAAGGTCTTTCCCACGGTTCTTTCCGACATGGTAAAGCCTTTTCTCTCTGCATTGGTACTGTCACACATCAGCGCCAGCACACCTTTTTTCCCTATCTCTGCAAAACGCTGTAAATCAATGGCATCACCAAACACAGGTGTATAGTCCACTTTAAAGTCTCCTGTGTGAATCACGATTCCCGCCGGTGAGTAAATAGCCAGGGCTGACGCGTCCTGAATACTGTGGTTGGTCTTTATAAATTCAATACGGAAGCAGCCCAGGTTAATAGACTGTCCGTGTTTAATTACTTTTCTCTTTGTGCTTCTTAAAAGATTGTGTTCTTTTAATTTATTGTCAATCAGTCCTATGGTGAGTTTAGTCGCATAAATCGGTACATTTACTTCCCTCAGCACATATGGCAGAGCCCCGATATGATCCTCGTGTCCATGGGTAATGACAAAACCTTTGACTTTGTCAATATTGTCCTTTAAATAAGTTACATCCGGGATTACCAAATCAATCCCCAGCATATCGTCCTCCGGGAAAGAAAGACCGCAATCCACTACGACAATACTGTCTTCGTATTCAAAGGCTGTGATGTTCATTCCAATCTGTTCCAGTCCGCCCAATGGAATGATTCTCAATTTTCCGTTATTATTTTTTTTCAATGTTATTCCTCCAATTATTGTCCGTTCCTATTCAAAATCAATGTCATCTAACATAGCAGCAAAGACCTTATAAACTGCTTCATATTCCGTATCGTCTTCTACGAATACATAGCAGCCTTCTTCGTCGCCATCCTCAGAAATGTCTTTTAAAATGTACGCCGCACTTCCGTTTTCTTCGTCGTTTTCTTCAGGGTCAATAACCAGCAGGTAATTCACGCCCCCTACTCTTGTCTGCTCCAGAATCCCAAATTCCAGTTCTGTTCCATCTTCTCCGTCAAAAATTACTGTTTCCATTTTTTTCGTCCTTTCTCTTTTTATTTTTTAGGCATACACAGAACCCGGAAACACGTTCGTTTCTGCCCGAACCTGCCGCTTATGGTTCAGGCTTGCAATCAAACGGTATCCGGGTTTGCTTTTGCATCTAAATAGCCCTGCAGAATAAATACAGCCGCTATCATATCTACATATTTACCTCTGTTTTCTCTTCGCACACCGGTTTCCATCAGCGTACGGTTGGCTTCCACTGTCGTAAGCCTTTCATCCCACATAACAACGGGCAGTCCCAATCTTCGTTCCAACGTTTCTTTTAGCTGCAGTGATTTTTCCGCCCGTTCTCCGATAGTATTGTTCATATTCTTTGGAAATCCCAGAACAATTTCTTCCACTTCGTATTCTTTCACCAGTTCTTCCACTCTGCGCAGAGATTTCCGCAGCTTGTTTTCCTCTTCTCTTCTGATGATTTCCACGCCCTGGGCTGTCAGTCCCAAGGGGTCACTGACTGCCACCCCTATGGTCTTTGAGCCATAATCCAGTCCCATAATCCTCATAGCTTAACCGCGCTTCCAGGATTCGTTTTTAATGTATTCCTTCAGAAGTTCTTCTACCAGCTCGTCCCGTTCTACTTTCATAATTGTACTTCTGGCACCCTTGTAGCTGGTAATGTAAGTCGGGTCTCCTGACATGATATAGCCCACAATCTGGTTCACCGGATTGTATCCCTTTTCCGCCATCGCATTGTAAACCAAATCCAGGACTTCCTTCACGCGCACTTCCGGAGCTGTTTTTACATTAAAATATTGTGTATTTTCTAAATTTGCCATACGATTCACGCCCTTATCTCTCATTCTACTACTGCAACTATGATACTATTTTAATATATCTTGTTTGGAAATTCAACTATTATATTGTGCAAATAAAAATCCCATCTTCGACAGAATCCACAACTTTCCCCGTACGAATACAGTTTTCCAGGTTTTTTTCTGTCTTTACAGCAGCTCTCAGATATTCTTTTGTATGCCCTGTCCAGTAAGTTTCTCCCTTGATTTCCATGGTTTCTTCAAAGAGAATTTCCACTTCCTGTCCCACAAAATGACTCATATATTTTTCCATATGTTCTTTTCCAAGCTGAATCAGCACATGGCTTCTCTCTGTCTTTACCTGCTCCAGCACCTGGTTTTCCATACCGTCTGCCCGTGTCCCCTGTCTCCTGGAATATTTAAAAATATGGGTTTCATAAAAGTCCGCCTGCTCAATCATAGCTTTGGATTCAGCAAATTCCTCTTCTGTCTCTCCCGGAAATCCTACAATGACATCCGTAGTCAGCGCAGGATTTTCAAAATGCTTCCGCAGGATTTCGCAGCCCTTTAAATATTCCTCTGCTGTGTAACGACGGTTCATGCGTTTCAAGGTCTCATTGCAGCCGCTTTGTAGAGACAGATGAAAATGAGGGCAAATTTTAGGCATACTGCCCAGTGCTGCTGCAAATTCTTCGGTTACAATTCTGGGTTCTAAGGAACCCAGACGGATTCTTTTCACTCCCGGCACTGCATGTACGTCCTGAATCAGAGACAGCAGCGTTTCCCCACAGTCCACGCCGTAAGAACTCAGATGAATACCGGTCAGTACAAACTCCTGATAGCCGTTTTTTGTCAGACGTTCCACCTCTGTCAGTACGTCTTCCTTTTTCCGGCTGCGTACCCTTCCTCTCACATAAGGAATGATACAGTAACTGCAGAACTGGTTGCAGCCGTCCTGCACTTTCAGATATGCTCTGGTGTGCTCTCCTGCTCTGGACAACTGCAAGTCCTCATACTCTACAGGAGTCTCCAGATTCACCACTTCCCGTTCCTGTCCCTGGTTCTTTTTATAATTTTCCAGTATAAAGAGCAAATCCTGCTTCCGGTTATTTCCCAGCACAATGTCAATGGCATCATCGATTTTATCCATATCTTTCTGTGCCTGCACATAACACCCCGCCGCAATGACAATGGCATCGGGATTCATCTTTCTGGCTTTGTGCAGCATCTGTCTTGACTTTCTGTCAGCAATATTGGTAACCGTACAGGTATTGATAATATAAACGTCTGCTCCCGGCTCAAAGGGAACAATTTCATATCCTGCTGTTTCCAGCATCTGCTGCATAGCCTCCAGTTCATAAGCGTTGACCTTGCAGCCCAGATTATGCAATGCGACTCTTTTTTTCATAATTCCACCTTTCCTGTTTTTTAGACCTAGCGTTTTGACGAATTGTTTTCATTTTCTTTGTATTTTATTTCTCCCTTTTTTATATTGACTTTTCCTGCCAATAACGGTAACATTATCCTTGTAAAATGCAATTAAAAAATCTGATGTAAGGGAGGATTTTATTCCAATGAAAACAGTTAAAATTTCACTCAATTCCATTGACAAGGTTAAATCCTTTGTAAATGAAATCACAAAATTTGATTATGATTTTGATTTAGTATCCGGCAGATATGTCATCGACGCTAAATCCATCATGGGTATTTTTTCTTTAGATTTATCTAAGGCTATCGATTTAAACATTCATGCAACAGACGCTGCTTTAGATGAAATCCTGGAAGTATTAAAACCATACTTAATCTAATTTAAGTGCGTATTCATATTTTTTAAAAGACTGCTGCTTTTGCAGCAGTCTTTTTTCTTATTCGCAGATAATGGTTTCTGCAGTTTCCACAGCCTCTTTCATCATCTCGTCGATTTTTTCCTGTAACTTTTCTTCAGAACGTTTAATTACCTGAAGATTCGGCTTTGTCACCGGATGTTTCGCCACAAAGATGGTACAGCAGTCTTCGTAAGGCAAAATAGAAGTCTCATAAGTATTGATTTTCAGCGCTACGTCTACGATTTCCTGCTTGTCAAATCCGATAACCGGACGGAATACCGGCATGGTACACACTTCATTTGTTGCTGCCAGGCTGTGAATCGTCTGACTGGCCACCTGCCCAATACTTTCCCCTGTAATCAGCCCCAGACAACCGTCTTTCTTTGCAAACTCTTCGGCAATTTTCATCATGTAGCGGCGCATGATAATGGTCAGTTCCTCATGAGGACATTTATCGTAAATGTACAGCTGTATGTCTGTAAAATTCACCACATGCAGGCGGATAGGACCGCTGTATCTGGCTACCAGTTTTGCTAAATCCACAACTTTCTGTTTGGCCCTCTCACTGGTGTACGGCGGCGCATGGAAGTATACCGCGTCGATTTTCACACCTCTTTTAGCAATCATATAGCCTGCCACAGGACTGTCAATACCGCCGGAAAGCAGCAGCATAGCGCTTCCGTTAGTTCCCAGAGGCATACCGCCCGGTCCCGGAATGTTTTCAGAATAGAGATAGATTTTGCTTCGGATTTCCACATTGACAAACACGTCCGGTTTGTGTACATCCACTTTCATATTCGGGCAGGCGTCTAAAATTATGCCGCCAAGAGCGCTGCTGACTTCCATGGACTGCATGGGGTAGGTTTTCTTATTTCTTCTGGTATTTACCTTAAAGGTCAGTTCTTGATCTCCGTACAGTTTTTTCACATAAGCAGCGACTTCTTCGGACAATCTCTCAAAGCCTTCGTCTTCCAGTACAACAGCAGGACAAATGCTGAAAATACCAAATACCCTCTTTAAAGCTTCTATGGTTTCTTCATAGTCAAATGCACTTTCCGTATAGACGAAAATACGTCCCATTTCTTTTACAATACGGAATTTGCCTTCTACGTCTTTCAACTGATACTTTATCTGCTCTACCAGAGCGTCCTCAAAAATATAACGGTTTTTGCCCTTAATGGCAATCTCTGCATATTTAATCAAAAATGCTTTATACATAATCTTTTTCCTCTCTGTTATCTTCTGGCATATCTGCGCAGCATGGGAAGCACTTCTCTTAATACTTCCAGGGTATAAGCCAGTTCTTCTCTTGTGGTAAACTCACACAGACTGAAGCGAATGGCGGATTCCTTTCTCTCTGGCGACAGGCGCAAAGCCCCTAAAGAGGCACTTCCTGCCCGCTTGTGACTGGAGCAGGCGCTTCCCGCAGAAACATAAATCTGCCGGTCTTCCAGGGTATGGAGAAGCACTTCGCTCCGCACACCTAAAAAGCTGACATTTAAAATATGGGGCGCTCCCTTCTCCGGTTCCGGTCCGTTAATTTCTACTTGTTCCATTTTCTCCAGCTCTGCCGCAAGATATGTTTTCAGTTCTCTCATACGGGCGGTATCTGCTTCCAGATTCTCATAGATTTTCTTTGCCGCCACGCCAAGCCCTGCGATTCCCGGCACATTGTCGGTTCCGGAACGCATGCCTTTTTGCTGACCTCCGCCTAAAAGCAAAGGCTGGATTTTCGCCTTTTCATTTATATATAAAAAGCCGGCCCCCTTTGGCCCGTGAATCTTGTGTCCGCTGACAGCCAGCAAATCAATCCCCATTTTTTTCGGGTAAATTCTGTATTTTCCATATCCCTGCACTGCGTCTACATGATAAAGTGTTTTGGGATTTTTCTCATGAATGATTCTGCCGATTTCTTCCGCCGGTACTACGGCTCCCATTTCGTTGTTCACATACATGGTGGAAACCAGAATGGTGTCTTCCCGAATAGTCTCTGCCAGACGCTCAAGAAGCAGGTTTCCCTTCTCATCTACGGGAATCTCCGTAATCTCATAGCCCTGCTTTTCCAGCCAGGCCAAAGGCGCAGAAACCGCCGCATGTTCAAAGGGAGTGGTAATGATATGTTTTCCCTGCCTGCTGTTTGCCAAAGCGGTTCCTATGACTGCCCAGTTATCGGATTCCGTTCCTCCGGAAGTAAAGAAAATTTCTTTTTCCTGCACTTTTAATGTTTTTGCAATTTCTTTTGCAGCCTGTTTTACATAATTCTCTGCCTCTACACCTTTTAAGTGCATAGCAGAAGGATTTCCATAATCCTCCAGCATGGTCTTTACCACAATGTCTTTTACTTCTTCATAACATCTGGTGGTTGCCGAATTATCCAGATATGCTTCCATTTCTATTCCTCCAGTGCAAACATCAATACAGACAGCACTGCAAGTCCTGCTGTCTCTGTTCTTAAAATTCTTTTTCCCAGAGTGATAGCGCTGGCCTTTGCTTCCCGCACCGCCAGTTCCACCTCTGCTTCTTCAAATCCGCCTTCCGGACCGATAAAAATTCCCACGGACTGTCCTCTTTGGATGTTTTCTACAATCTCCTTGGTCCGGGCCATTCCCTTTGCAAGCTCATAAGGCAGAAGCACCACATCCAGCTTTTTTGCATATTCCACAGCCTCCGGAAAGGTTTTCACCTCGGAAATCCGGGGAACATACATTCTTTTAGACTGCTTGGCAGCGCTTTCTGAAATTGCCTGCCATCTGGCAATCTTCTTCTCTTCTTTCTTTTTGTCCAGTTTTACCACTGCTCTTCTGGAAGCCACGGGAATCACTTCACAAACACCCAGTTCCACTGCCTTCTGTATGATAAACTCCATTTTATCACTTTTAGGAAGCCCCTGAAAGAGATAGAGTTTGGAGGACAGCTCGTATCCCGCCTCCTGAGCATACATAATATGTGCCAGAATTTCTTCTTCCTGCATATCTTCAATATAGCAGGTATATTCCGTATTTTCTCCGCTGCTGATGAATATTTCATCTCCCGGCTTCATGCGAAGCACATTTTTGATATGATTGACATCAGAGCCCTGAATACGAATTTCCTTTTCTCCCACCTGCCGGGGTTCCACAAAAAAACGATACATAGATTTCTCCTAGTTCTTTCTGGCTGTCACAGACACCCACTCTCCCTGATAGGTCACTTCCAGCACTTCCAGTCCTGCAGCTTTCACCGCATTTACCACGGTTTCCTCTTTGTTGTCAATAATACCGGAAGTGATGTAGATACCGCCTTTTTTCATCTGATGGATAATTACCGGAGTCAGAGGCACTAATACATCGGCCAGGATATTGGCCACTACGATATCGTATTTTTCATATCCCACGGTATCCTGTACTTCCTTATCATCAATAATGTTTCCAATCATCATATCAAAAGCAGCCTCCGGAATGTCATTGGCTTCTTTGTTTTCTTCTACAGCCGGTACTGCGCAGGTATCCAAATCTGTACCAACCGCATGCTTCGCCCCCATTTTCAGGGCTGCAATGGAAAGAATACCGCTTCCGGTTCCCACATCAAGAAGTTCTGTATCCTTTGTCACATACTTCTTTAACTGGCGGATACAAAGCTGTGTTGTTTCATGCATACCTGTACCAAAAGCCGTTCCCGGGTCAATATGAATAATCATTCTGCCTTCATCCTCTTTCTTCACCTTTTCCCAGGAGGGAATAATCAGAATGTCATCTACATAAAACTGTTTAAAATACTGTTTCCAGTTGTTAATCCAGTCAATGTCTTCTGTCTCGTCGATTTCTATGGAACCTTCCCCGATATCCATGAAAGTTCTCAGGCTGTCCAGTTCTTCCTCCACGGCTTTTAAAATGTCCTCCTGAGCTGTCACTTCTCCATTCATCAAAAGTTCGCCGTCTTCTGTCTCTTCCACAAAGAAGCTCAGGTAAGCAATGCCGTCATCTTCCTGCATATCCGGAAGAATGTCCACAAACATCTGCTCTTTTTCCAGTGTGGTCAAAGGAACATGGTCTTCTATCTGAGCCCCTTCCAGTCCAATGTCATAAAGGGAACTGATAATCATATCCTCAGCCTCTGTTTTTGTTTTTATTCTGAATTTTTTCCACTTCATCGTTTCCTCTCCTCTATATAAACTATTTATATGTATCAAACAAACAAAAACGTAATTGTAATTGTTACCACAGAAAGCAGGGTTGTCACAATAATACCTTCTGCAATTATCCGGGAATCCTTTCCGTATTGATTGCACAGCATGGCTGAAAGATTGCCTACCGGAAGGGCTGCCATAAGCACAATGGTGGCCCGCATGACAAAATCCGGAAGCAGCGGCTTTAACAGCAGAGCCAGCAGTATGGGAAAGACTGCAAACCGCAAAAGGGTAAACAACATCAGCCTGGTATTTTTCAGTACGCTTTTCACCTTCATATCTGCCATGGAAATGCCGATAACCAGCATGGAAAGCAGGGTGCAGGCATTGCCGTAATAACCGGCTGCAGTTTCTACAGCCTCCGGAAGCTGTATGTCAAACCAATAGATGCAAAAAGCCGCCATACAAGCTATAAGTCCCGGACTTAACATATCCCGAAAAGAAGTTTTTACACCAGATGTTCCCTTTTTCAGCAGCATAACGCCAAAAGTATAAATATACACATTAAACAAAAAATTGAACACAATCACATATACCATGGATTCTGGCCCAATAATTGCCAACGCTACCGGAATTCCGATAAATCCCAGATTGCCGAATACGGTCATGAGTATATAGGATACCCTTTCCTGCGCAGAAACTTTGAGTATTTTTACAAACAGCAGTCCCAAAACACTTAAAAACAGAAAAAAACAGATACCTATCATTCCCACAAATAACACACTGTCTCTGGATACAGACGATAAGTCTTCAAACATACTGACAATAATCAATCCCGGAGAACAGATATTGACAACCAGCGCAGACAAATCTTTGGAGGCATGTTCGGATATTATCTGCTTCCTGTACAGGACAAAACCGGTTAAAATCAAAAGAAATATCAGCGCCATTTGCTGCAGCACTACTACTCCACTCATAAATTCTCATTTTCTCCCTCTGTTTCTGTATGTTTCCCATACAGAAAACACATGATATTTATTATAGAGGAAAAAAATCCGAATTGCAATATGGAAAGCCATAGAAAAAGACTGCTGCCCGACAGGTTTTTCTGTCAAAACAGCAGTCTGCTTCTTTCTTAATTATCAAACATATCTTTAATGTCCTGCTTCAGCTTTTCACCGAATTTTTTCTTTTTCTCGCCAGTAGAAGGGCGGTTTCCACAGGCTTCATCAAATTTGCGCAAGGCCTCTTTGGCCTCTTCATTTAATTTGGTGGGAACCTGTACTACCAGAGTCACGTAGTGATCTCCTCTGACATTCTTATTTCTCAGAGAAGGTACACCCTTACCTTTCAGTCTTACTTTGGTATCCGTCTGCGTTCCCGGTTTCACATCATACATAACATCTCCGTCCACTGTACTGATGCGTACCTCACCGCCTAAAGCTGCCTGAGCATACGTAATAGGCGCAGTCGAGAATATGTTCATATCCTGTCTCTGGAAAATCGGATGGCGTGCTACAATAACCTCCACCATCAAATCCCCTCTCGGACCACCGTTTAATCCCGGTTCACCCTTATCCCGGATACGAATGCTCTGTCCATTGTCAATTCCTGCCGGAATGGTAACTTTAATCTTCTTACGGCTGGAAACAAATCCTGTACCGCGGCAATCTGTGCATTTTTCCTTTATCACCTTACCGGTTCCCTGGCACTCCGGACAAGTCTGCACATTCTGGATAGTGCCAAACATGGACTGCTGGGTATAAACCACCTGTCCGGAACCGTGACACTTCGGACAGGTTTCCGGAGAAGTCCCCGGCTTTGCACCCGTTCCGTGGCAAGTATTACAGGTATCTTTTAAGTTTAAATCCAACTCTTTTTCACAGCCGAAAACAGCTTCCTCAAACGTAATATGCACGGCTGCACGGACATTAGCCCCTTTCATCGGACCATTATTGGGGCGTCTTCTTCCGCCGCCACCGAACAAATCACCGAAAATATCGCCAAAAATATCACCCATGTCTGCGCCGTTAAAGCCGCCAAAACCGCCAAAGCCTCCGGCACCGCCGCCGCCCTGTTCAAATGCCGCGTGACCGAATTGGTCATACTGCTGCCTCTTCTGCGGGTCGCTTAAAACACCATATGCCTCCGTTGCCTCTTTAAACTTTTTTTCCGCCTCTTTGTCTCCCGGATTCACATCCGGATGGTATTTTTTGGCAAGTTTACGATATGCACTTTTAATCGCAGAGTCATCTGCGCCCCGGTCTATGCCCAGGACTTCGTAGTAATCTCTCTTTTCTGCCATTGGTTTTGTCCCTTTCTGTATATCGAAGCACATAGACATGGGCTGCCCGAAAACACCCCATGTCTATGCCTTTACTGATTCACTTTATACACCGCAGATTAAACTTCTCTGTAATCTCCGTCTACCACATCATCGCCATACGCTTCATTAGAGGCACCGCCCTGTGCGCCTGCTCCCATGTCCGGACCAGCCTGTGCACCACCCTGTGCCTGAGCCTGTTCGTACATTTTTGCAAAAAGTTTCTGTGCGCTCTGCATCAGTTTTTCTTTTCCTGCTTTGATTTCTTCTACCTGTGCATCGGTAATTTCATCCACATTTGCACATTTAGCCAGAACATCTTTCAATGCATTCAGGTCAGCTTCTACTGCTGTCTTATCGTTTGCGTCAATCTTATCTCCGGCTTCTTCCATAGCTTTCTCTGTCTGGAATACCATGGCATCTGCATCATTCTTTGTATCTACAGCATCTTTCCGCTTTTTGTCCTGTGCTTCGTATTCAGCAGCTTCTCTTACTGCCTTATCAATTTCGTCGTCAGACATATTAGAACCTGCTGTGATAGTGATGTGCTGTTCTTTCCCTGTTCCCAAATCTTTAGCGGATACATTTACAATACCATTTGCATCAATATCAAAGGTAACTTCAATCTGAGGAACACCTCTTCTTGCTGGCGGAATACCGTCCAGACGGAACTGTCCAAGAGATTTATTATCTCTGGCAAACTGTCTTTCACCCTGTACAACGTTGATATCAACGGCTGTCTGGTTATCTGCTGCTGTAGAGAAAATCTGGCTCTTCTTTGTAGGAATTGTTGTATTTCTCTCAATCAGTCTTGTCGCAATACCGCCCATGGTTTCAATAGACAGAGACAGCGGAGTAACGTCCAGAAGAAGGATATCTCCGGCACCTGCATCACCTGCAAGCTTACCGCCCTGTACAGATGCACCAAGTGCTACACATTCATCCGGGTTCAAAGTCTTGCTTGGCTCTTTGCCTGTCAGCTGTTTTACTTTATCCTGTACAGAAGGAATACGTGTAGAACCACCTACTAACAGTACCTGACCCAGTTCAGATGCGGAAAGTCCTGCATCTGACAAAGCGCGTTTTACCGGTTCTGCTGTTCTCTCTACTAAATCGTGTGTTAATTCATCAAATTTGGCTCTTGTCAGGTTCATATCAAAGTGCAGTGGTCCGTTGGCATTCATACTGATAAACGGAAGGTTGATATTGGTAGTTGTTGCAGAAGAAAGTTCTTTCTTTGCTTTTTCAGCAGCTTCCTTGATACGCTGCATAGCCATCTTATCTGCGGATAAGTCCACGCCTTCATTTTTCTTGAATTCAGCAATCATGTAATCTGCAACTTTCTGGTCGAAGTCGTCACCACCAAGGCGGTTATCACCTGCTGTAGACAATACTTCAATGACACCATCACCGATTTCAATGATAGAAACGTCGAATGTACCGCCGCCTAAGTCGTATACCATGATTTTCTGCTCTTTTTCGTTATCCAGACCATAAGCCAGAGCTGCTGCTGTAGGCTCGTTGATAATACGTTTTACGTCAAGTCCTGCAATTTTACCTGCATCTTTTGTAGCCTGACGCTGAGCATCGTTGAAGTAAGCCGGAACTGTGATAACAGCTTCTGTTACTTTCTCACCCAGATAGTTTTCTGCATCTGTTTTTAATTTCTGAAGAATCATTGCAGAAATCTCCTGTGGAGAATATTTTTTATCATCAATCGCAACTCGATAATCGGTTCCCATATGTCTCTTAATAGAAGAGATTGTTTTGTCTGCATTGGTTACTGCCTGACGTTTGGCAGGTTCACCAACCAGTCTTTCTCCTGATTTTGTAAATGCTACTACGGAAGGTGTAGTTCTTGCTCCTTCTGCGTTTGCGATAACTACCGGCTGTCCGCCTTCCATAACACCTACACAGCTGTTTGTCGTACCTAAGTCAATACCTATAATCTTTCCCATGATAAATTCCTCCTGAATTTTTCTTCTATGATGGATTGTCTGTAATTTATAAGATAAAATCTTCCAGGATTGCTCCTGTGAGATGAATATCGCATGATTTTTCAACCGAATGTTTCAAGTTAATTTGCCACCTTCACCATGCTGTGGCGAATCACAGAATCTTTATACATATAACCCTTCTGGAATTCTTCTACAATCACATTTTCTCCGGCTTCTTCATCTTCTATATGCATGACCGCATTGTGAAAATCCGGGTTAAACTCCTGTCCCACCGCTTCTATTGTCTTTACGCCCATCTCATCAAAAGCCGTCATAAGTTGCTTATAAATTTGAGTCATTCCTGTAGCAACAGGATTTTCTTTTTCATTCTCCGGTATCATTGCTAAGCCTCTTTCGAAATTATCCACTACCGGAAGAATTTTTTCTACAATTTCTTTTGCGCCTACCTGATACATGGAAGCTTTTTCTTTTTCTGTCCGTTTACGGAAATTGTCAAATTCTGCCATCTGGCGTTTTACCATATCGGTAAGTTCTTCTATCTTTTCGTCTTTTTTATCTTTTTTCTTTTTTCCGAAAAGACCTTTTTTCTCAGATGTTTTCTCTTCCTGTTCTGCTGCAGAATCTTCTGTTTCCGAGCTTTCTTCCTTGGAAACTGCCTCTTCTGCCAGATTCACATCATCCTCTTCCAGAATTTCTCCTGCTTCTTTACTGGAAATGTTTCCTTCTTCCATGGTATTATACTCCTTTTTTTCTTCTGACACGAATCTCATACCGCCTTTCTATGTTTTCTTAAATATATTGTCCAACTGATTTTTCAGCGTTTTCAGATTATCCATTACATTTTCATAATCCATCCGCTTCGGTCCTATAATTCCAATGGTTCCCTGCATGCCTTCGCCCAAATCATAGGTAGCGGTTACAACACTGCAGTCCTTCATAGTCTTCACGGGACTCTCATTGCCAATGTATACCTGAATCCCCGTATTCTCACTACCGTATTCACTTTCTGCAGTATCCTTTACAAACTCTGCCAGCGCCTGTTTCTCTTCAAATGCGGAAATCAATTCACTTGCTTTTGAAGTATCTGCCAGTTCCGGATATTTGAAAATGTTGGTTGCTCCGCTGGTATAAATCTTCATGTCTTCTTCGTCCGGTGCAATGGCCTGCGCTACGGCATCAATGACACTGCTGATTACTGCACTGTGTATTCCTGCCTGCTCCTTTAATCTGGAAATCATAGCCAGATTAATTTCCTCAATAGAAAGCCCGTTTAACTGCGTATTCAACAGAAGATTCAGCTTGAGAACGGTCTCATCATCCATGGGCTCTGTCAAATCAATAATATGATTTTTCACCAGATTACCCTCTACGACCACCACCGCCAGCAGCTGGCTTTCACCGACTCTGGAAAGCTGCAGGAATTTCAACTTATTCCGATGATAAGTGGGACTGGTAATCATAGTAGCATAATTCGTGTTAGATGCCAGGACTTTGACTACCTGTTTCAAAACCTTTTCCATTTTGTCGGTTTTCTCAATCATCAGTTCCTTGATTTCTGCGGTTTCCTTTTCCTTTTCTTTCATGAGTTCGTCTACATAAAGGCGGTAACCCATATCCGAAGGAATCCTTCCGGCGGAGGTATAAGGTTGAATAATGTATCCCAGCTCCTCCAAATCTGACATTTCATTGCGGATAGTTGCGGAGCTAAGATTCAAATCCGTGTACTTGGAAATGGTCCTGGAGCCTACCGGTTCGCCGGTTTCCAAATAAGTCTGGATAATCGCTTTTAAAATTTTTCGTTTTCTTTCATCCAGTTCACTTATGACTTCCATCTTTTGCTCCTTTCTTTTGTTGTTAGCACTCATTTAAGTGGAGTGCTAATATCTATGTTTTTAAGATAGCACCAGAGGTTTTATTTGTCAAGGGCTTTATAATTATTTTAGAATTTTCCCGGAAAGAATTTCAGTCTTCCAGTTCTTCCAGATTCTTTTTCAGTTCTATCATCTTATCACGCAGCTGTGCTGCCATTTCAAAATTCAGGTCTGCGGCTGCGGTCTGCATCTGTTTTTGCACCTGTCCAATGAGTTTTTCCAGTTCTTTCCGGCTCATGGATTCCGGGTCTTTCATCAGCTTGTCTTCTGTCTCTGCTACTGCCTTGGAAATGCTGATAAGGTCACGAACTGCCTTTTTAATGGTCTTTGGCGTAATGCCGTGTTCTTCGTTATATTTTTCCTGAAGAGTCCGGCGGCGCATAGTTTCATCCATAGCAAGGCGCATAGAGTCTGTCATTACATCTGCATACATGATTACTCTTCCCTCCGCATTGCGGGCCGCACGTCCAATAGTCTGAATCAGAGATACCTCGGAGCGCAGAAATCCCTCTTTGTCTGCATCCAGAATCGCGACCAGTGTAATTTCCGGTATATCCAGCCCTTCCCGCAAAAGGTTGATTCCCACCAGCACATCAAAAACATTTAAGCGCATATCCCGGATAATCTGGGTTCTCTCCAGAGTATCAATGTCTGAGTGCAGATATTTCACACGGATTCCCAAATCCTTCATATACTCTGTCAAATCCTCAGCCATGCGTTTAGTCAGTGTCGTAATCAGAATCTTATTTCCCTTTTCTACTTCTTTATTCACTTCTCCGATAAGGTCATCAATCTGCCCCTCTACCGGACGCACTTCCACCTTTGGGTCTAACAGGCCGGTAGGGCGGATAATCTGCTCTGCCCGGAGCAATTCATGATTTTCTTCATATTCCCCCGGCGTTGCCGACACAAAGAGAATCTGGTCAATTTTATCCTCGAACTCTTCAAAGTTCAAAGGACGATTGTCCTTCGCGGAAGGCAGACGGAACCCATAGTCCACCAAAGTCTGCTTTCTGGATTGGTCACCTGCATACATCCCCCGAATCTGCGGTATGGTTTTATGAGACTCATCAATAATAATCAGAAAATCATCTCCGAAATAGTCTATCAAGGTAAACGGCGGCTGTCCCGGCTTCAGACCTGAAAGATGACGGGAATAATTTTCTACACCGGAACAGAACCCTGTTTCTTTCAGCATTTCTATATCAAAGTTGGTTCTCTCTGAAATTCTCTGGGCCTCCAAGAGCTTGTCTTCACTTTTAAAATAATCCACCCGCTCTTTTAATTCTTCTTCAATGGCCACTGCAGCTTTCCGTATTTTTTCTATGGGCACTACATAATGAGAGGCAGGGAAAATTCCTATATGACTCAGGGAGCGTTTGATTTCTCCTGTCAGCGTATCAATTTCTGTAATGCGGTCAATTTCATCGCCGAAAAACTCTACTCTCACAGCTGTGTCGCTGTAATCTGCCGGAAAAATTTCCAAAACATCTCCTCGCACCCGGAAAGTTCCCCGGTGAAAATCCATTTCGTTTCTGTCATATTGAATGTCTATTAACTGACGGATAACCTCGTCACGGTCTTTTTCCATGCCGGGACGCAGGGAAATAATCATGTTCTGATAATCGTCCGGGCTTCCGATTCCATAGATACAGGACACACTGGAAATAATGATAACGTCTTTTCTCTCGCTTAAAGAAGAAGTGGCAGAAAGACGAAGTTTGTCGATTTCATCGTTGACTGCGGAATCTTTGGCGATGTAGGTGTCAGATGATGGGACATAGGCTTCGGGTTGGTAGTAATCGTAGTAGCTCACAAAGTACTCAACCGCATTATTCGGGAAGAATTCTTTGAATTCGCTATAAAGTTGTGCTGCCAATGTTTTATTGTGGGCAATAATGAGCGTTGGCTTATTCAATTTCTTAATAACATTTGCCATCGTAAACGTCTTCCCAGATCCCGTAACCCCTAGTAAAGTCTGGCATTGATTGCCTTCTTGGAATCCTTTCACAAGCTGGTTAATCGCTTGTGGCTGATCCCCTGTAGGAGCATATTCCGATACCAATTCAAAATGATCCATAGTCAAAAACCTCCTTACTATTTTCATTATCAACCCGAAAATTCGTACATATCAGGTCAAAAATACGTTCTAATTTTGCTCAAAAATAGGTAAAAAAACGCTAATGTACGAATTTGGTCACTCAAGCAGCTATTTTCCGTTTCGCAACACCTCGTACTATTCTCCAGGATTTGATACTACAGTATACCACAATTTATCCCTTTTCAAAACTATAAAGAGCGATTATTCAATTATAACACCCAAGCGCACAAAACAACATTACTGCTATTTTTTTGCATTTTTATTCTATTTATTGTATTTTCATTCACGAACATACGTTCAATTTTAGTATATCTGTTCTTGTATCTTTCGTCAATAAAAGAATTTTTTACTATCTATTTTTCTGTTTTCCTCAAAAAAAGAGCATGCTGCAAATAATCATACCGCATACTCTTTTTATTGATTTTCCATATGGATTAAGCCGATCTATCCGGAACTATCTTTCCATATCTTTCTTTTAGTATTCGAATATCTTCACTACTGTACGGATGCACTTCATCTATAAATGTATCAATCTCCTGTATTCCTCCTTCTATCAATGCCTGTTTATCTGTATAGACATCAAAGGTAATAATTGATTTTGAATGTCCTAAAGATGCTGCTATCGCCTTTTGATTGATATCATTCTTCATTAGTAATGTAGTATATGTATGTCGTAAATCATGAAATCGTATATATGGCAATCCAGCCTCTTCTATTAACTTTTTATAATGAGTATATATGTATGTGGTAGATCTCGGTCTCCCATAACTAGAACAGCATATATAATCCAGATCTTGAAATACCCATCTTCCATGCTGTCTCCTACTTCGATTTTTTTCGTATTTCTTCCTTTCTTCCAGTATTTCACAAAATAAGAAATTAGGAATTTTTTCTACACGATTACTCGCAGGTGTCTTCACATCGATTTCCTGCTTTGTTCGTGTCTTTGGTGCAATTTCATTTTCATCTACTTCTAAACTTCTTCCTAATTGTCTTTCTATTTTTAATGTATGGTTTTCATAATCTATATCTGTATACTTTATCCCACTGATTTCACTTTTCCTTAATCCCATTAACAGTGCAAATAATATATACAGATAGATACGTGTGCCTTTTGCTACTTTTATTAAATGCTTCACCTGCTCTAACGTGTACGTTTTTGACTCATCAATTACAATTTCATGATATGGAACCTTTTTTGCACCTTTAGGAAGATTTAATCCTTCTGCCGGATTATAGGTAATCAAATTTTTAGAAAGTGCAAATTCTAATGAGGTATTCAAAATTGGCTTGGCTATTCTCGGAATAGAACTATATTTCTCAACTAACTTTTTATATAGTTTTAAAATATGCCCCTGATTTAGCCTTACTAAAGTTAATTTCCCCAACTCTGGAATAATATGCTTTTCAATACAATTTTTATAGGTACTATAAGTGCAAGCACTTATACCTTCCTTATTTCTTACAATATTTTCCAACCAATATGTCAACAATTCTTCTACTTTTATATTTTTATAAACAACATATTTCTTATCGTGCAGTTGAGCAATCACATGATTTCTTTCCTTTTCCGCATCTTCTTTCTTTACAAAACCAGAATGCTGGGATTCCTTTTCTTCCATATCATCAAATATCACAGTTACGCGAAATCCATACTTTCCTTTAATCTTTATGACGTTGCCAACACGATAATCTACATACGCTCTTAATTTTATTTTATTTAGTTCCATATGCAGTCTCCTCTGCTACAAATTCTTTGTTCAAAAAATCTGTAATTTGATTTCCACCTTCAATTACTTCTAGATAAAATTCAAATGTTGTATGTACAGAATGATGCCCAAGCAATGCCGATATTTTCGTTAAAGGCACTCCTCTCTCTGCTAGAATTGTCGCATACATATGTCTTAATCCATGCACTGTAATATGTGGCAATCCATTTCTTTCACATAGTCTCCTGATTTCTGTGTTTAAAGAACACAATCCTCTTGGATTTCCATTTTTCTGACAAGAAATAAAATTCTGATCTTGAAACTCTTCTCCCATTTTTTTCTTCAATAATTGAATTCTATCTTTTCTTCGTTCTACTTCCAGCAATATAATTTCCGGCACTTTTAATCTGCGTTTTCCGCTTTCGCTTTTGGGATCACGTAAAGTACTCTGATACTTTATGATTTCATAAGTTCCTTCTTTGGTTTCTATATCAGCTACCAACTGTCTTTGAACTGTAACCGTTCTTTCTTCAAAATCAAAGTCATCAAATTTCAGTCCTAATATTTCCCCCTTCCTCAGACCACAATATAATCCCAAGATAATCTCTAAAAACCAATTTCTTTCTTTTGCTGCCGCCAAAAAGCATTTTGTCTGGCTTTTATTCAAAACGGTAATCTTTCTTTTTGGTCTTGGATATGCTTTCGTTGCTTTTACAGGATTATTATCTATTAAGCGGAGAAACTGTGCATCTTTCATTGCAATATACAATGTTTCTCTGCTTTTGTATCCCGCTGATTTACAATATTTTGCCACTTGATCCAATAACTCATTCAAATAATCTGTACTGACAAACTTCAATTTTATTTTTTCATCTATATTAGGTAATAACATTCCATATAGCACATAAGCAATTAAATACCTAGTGGTTGACTGCACCCTTTCGGAAAAGATACTCACATACCAATAAAGCAAAAAATTTTTTAATGTTACCTCTTTATCCACTTCTAAAAAGGTCATATTCATCTTCCTGTCAAATTCTTTTATATGTTCCTGATATGCTTTTTCTGCTTCTTCAGCTGTTTCAAAGCCACCTTTTTTCCCATATTTAATTGTATAATCCGGTAATAATTTTTTTGTTCTATGATTCCACGTATTTCTCTCAAAAAACGCATGTGGATATTTTTTTATCTTTTTTAGCATACTGTCACCTCTTATATAGTTTCTCCATTCATCCATCTATCAAAAGAGTCTTTAGGTACACGATATATTCTTCCTATTTTTATAACCCGGAATGGTTCCTGCTTTTTATTTACAGAATCCAAAAATTCATATACCTTGCTCCTCCCAATTCCTAAAATCACTTGTATTTCATCTGCACTATATACTTTTTTTGTAATCTCCATATCTGCCATATTCCACCTCCTCCCGAATATAAATGACATCTATGTATCTTGTTTTTAGTTTCTGAAATATACTCTGATAAAAAAGCCACAACAGTTTGAAACTTCGCATGCCATTTTATAAATCATAATTTCAGCTATTTAGGATTTGTCTTTGAAATTCTTGGATTTATTTTGAGAAAATTTTTAAGAAAAAGGCACCAAAACAAAATGCTTTGATGTCTTTCTAAAGAATTATAGGAATATAAATTCCAAAATTAGGATACTCTGCCATTGACAGAGCAAATTTATAGTATATTTGAATTCTTTCAAATAAAAATTTAATTACATATATTTGTAGAACCTTAACTGATTTTCTGGTCACCCCATTGAATTTGAAGTTTCCCATCCTGATCCAGACCGGTTGTCATTAAAAGAGAAAATATCTGTGGATTGATACCAAATTTTTCATATAATTCCTCGCTCTCGATGAATTGATTTTTCATGAATAAATTGATTTTTTCCTTTGCTAATATCATTTTTAGCAGATTTACCTCTATGGAATTTTCATACGTTAAAAATACTACCTGCTTAAAATTTCTGGACGTATACCGGATAAAGCGGAAATAGTATTGTTCCATGGCTGCGTGGTTGTAATGAAGTTCCGGCAAAATAATTTTATTCACATCATCAATATTCATGGACTCTGACAAACTTTGTTGTGTAGAAAGTAAAATCCCATTCTCGGTCTTTCTTAGTTCTTCTACAATCCGCTGACGCTGTTTACAAGAATGTTTTTTTCCTGTGGTCAGAAATATTGGCCTTTGTGGAAATGCCTGTTTTAAATAGTGATAATAGGCATCTGCCACTTCTATCTTACGCACTCCAATGGCAACTCTTTCTTTTTCCCACATCTGCAAAAGCTGGATTGCTTTTTTAACCTTTGTAGGTGGTTCATTACTATTATATTCGTATGCAAGAGATGGAGCCGCACATATTTTCAGAAGCAGCATCAATTGTTGTAAAATTCGGAACATCGCATCTTTTCTTGCATTTTTACAAGCCATAAAATATTTTCTGCGGACTTTATCAAATTTTTTTACGGCAGTTAGATAAACTTCTTTTTCTGTCTGGTTAAAAGCGCAGGTCCCCTGGTAAATTTTATAAATCTTCCTGCCAACCACTTCCTCAAAACTTTTTGTTATCACCGTTTTTTCTAACAATTCATCTAAGAATGAGGCATTATAAATGTCTTGGTTTGCCTTTTCAAGACCAAACACGGTAATCTTCTTTGGCAGATAAGAGAACGAAAACAGTTCATATCCTTTTTTATAGGCAGGAAATGGCTGGTTAAAAAAGGGATTTTCATATTTTTCCATCTGTCCATTTCTAAATCGGAAAATCCACTCATTTCTTGCCAGATAATGAATCGAATTATTATAAAGCAGTTCTAATTGTGGTGCTGCCTCTACCACATTGTTTCGCGTCATTGTTCCGGTTGCCAGCACTTTATATCGGCATTTCCGGAAGACAGAAAGCATTGCTTTTGTCCTCTTGGAATTTCCATTGCTGATCGTATCACTTTCATCGAAAAGTAACATAACCTTTTGGCAACGGATACGAACCAGTTCTTTCATCTCCCTTTTTAATTCTGCCAGTAAATTGATTGTTAAAAGTACAATCTGTCCGCTTTGCACCCTTTTGATATCTTCTCTTTTTCGGATACGGAAGAAAGCAATCTGATAGTCTTCCAGTATTTCTTCCCACGTGTTATTGATTGCCAGCGCTGTGCTGACAATAAAGACATTCCGAACAGGGTTATACTTCATTCTATACTGTGCCATCGCCAGCGTACAAAGACTTTTCCCTGTTCCCATAGAAAACTGTATGGCAGCATACCGTTTCTGCAACAGTTTATTCACTTCTTGTTTCTGTATCGGATTTAGATATTTGACTTCTCCCGTCATCTGACTTTTTACATGCCACTTTTCCAGATATTCTGCAATCTCTTTATCTTGTTTCATTTTTTTAAAGGGTAATTCCTGTATTTCAAATTCCTGCTGTTTCTTTTTCAAAAACTTTTCAAATCCCGGGACCTTCTCTTTTGACAAGACAAACGCGTGGATTGAACCTAACTCTACATCACTCCCATTTTCCCGATAGTCCTTTACTTTAAAGCCATAGTTTGTCTTCACAATTCTGGTTTCATTCCGATATACCCGATTTGCAGAGGATAAAATGTCCTTTAATTTTCGTAAAACCTCCTCCGGCTGTATCTTAACTTTTTCCCATTCCTGCCAAGAAAGTTCTTCCGGTTTTCTCTGCTTTAAGTATTCCTGCAAAATCATTTCTGCCTCTCCGGCTTTATGAGAAATATTTCGGTTTCTTTTAATATCAAACAAAAGTTTCACTGTTTTTTCCTGAAACACTCGTTTCTGCTTTCCCTCCAAGTCTGTATTCTGACATTCAAAATAAATATTTGCAGCATTTTTTCTTCGTTCCTGAAGAACCGGCAGCACGTAAGTCTGATAAATTTCCTGAGGCTGTTTTAAAACCTCCAACTTTGTGGTATATGGTCTTTCTGTTACATAGCGGCTCTTTTTCTGCAAAATCATCACTTTTGTCCGAAAAGATGTCACACCATACGCTTTAAATATATCGACCGGCAGAGAAAATTGTACAATCAAATTAAACATCTGCTTGATTTCTTCAATATCCCCTCTATTCGAAAAATCATCGGAAAGAAAACTTTCCGGGACAAGTAAAACCAAAAATCCCCCGTTTTTCAATACCTGATATGCCTTTTTACAATAATACATCTGGGAAGATACCGATGCTTCCTTTGTTCCCCAGTCCAGATGAAAAGGCGGGTTTCCAAACACAATATCTCCGCTCAAAACAGGAGAATACTGTCGGATATCGCCATATTGCAGGTTAGCCTTTGGATAGAGGTACTGGGCAATCTTCACCGCTTTTATATCAATCTCTGTCCCATAGATATTACTTTCCGTAGGAAGATAATTAAAAAAATCGCCTTTTCCATAAGTCAAATCATAAATAATATCCTCCGGTTCTGGTTTAATACAGGAAACAAGAAATTCGCATACTTCCGGTGGTGTAAAAAACTGTCCCTGCTCAATTTCTTTTTTGGCTTCGGTATAAGCATGAAAACTTTGAAAGTCTTTCCTATCCAATCCATGCAGGCCCCCATTTCCTGTATATACATTAAAAATGTCTTCTGGTGTAATCCCATATAGTTCAGCCTCGTGGTTCTCCACTAGATACAAAATTTTTTCATTCAAGTTCTGTCTTTGTTCCATTGGTATTTGAAGTTCCTTATCTTTTTTATATTTCCCCATTAGACTGCCTCCTTATAGCCAAGATATTCTTTAGCAAAGGATAACGCATGGATACCGCTGTCAAAAACAATATCCCATCTGCCATTTTTAAAATACTTAAATTTGACAACTTTCTTTCCAAACGTAGGGTGTTCATTAAAGATACCTTCTTTCTCCCTTTTCCCACTGTATGAAAAACTTACAAATCTTTCCAGCCAGCCGTCATAAATAGAAATCCGTTCTTTACTGGAGTCAAAAAAAGTCAATGCCCGTAAAAGCGCTTTATATTTTTCACTATCCAGACAAATTTCGTATTCTCCCCAAAAATCTGTTTTGCTGCATAACAAGTTTTGAATGGACAGTTTTTTACTTTGCAATTTATATTTTGCGTAAATCACCCCTGCTTTTGCATCTGTTTTAATCTCCTGCTCTACTTTCTCCTGAAAACTAAATCCTCCCAGATAAGAAAAAATATCATCTAAAATAAGTGAATACTCAATTCTGGCAAACAAAACTTCATAAAGATTTTTTTCTTTCCGCTTACGGCATCTCCTCATTTCTTCCCGATAAATCCGCTTCTCTTCTTCTGTTAAAGAAGAAATTCGTTTCTGTAATACGGATTCTGCCAAATCCTGCAGGGAAATATAGCGTTCATACGAATGACTCTGTATAGCAAGACCATATTTCCGGTCAAAGAAGGAAATAATCGTTCTGATAAAATGATTATGCACCTTTTTCATAAGTTCTGTTTGTTTCTTCTGATCCATGCAAATCAGGTTCTGTTGATACACTCTATCCGTATATTTCTGCACCTTTCCATAAAAGGTCAATTCCTGCTGATGTAGTATTCCCATATCTACAAACATACTTAAAAAGTGATTTCTGGTACTGTCATATAATTTTTGCTGCGTCTGACAAAATTCTTGATCCTCCTTGGAAAGCCGGTTTTTATTTTGGATTTTGACACTTTGTAATTTTCCCAATACATCATTCATAGTTCTGCCCCTTTCTTTATAAGAAAAGGCAGAAGAATACGCTAATCCCTCTGCCTGTGTTTCTATTCTCTTAAAATTTTCAGGTTGCTATGCAGCCTTTTTATCTTCTTTTCCTTTTAGAAGATTTAATTTTCCTTCTGCATAACGAACAAATTCTACCATTTCCTGTGGATAATGAATCCGCCCTTTTCCCTGACATTGCACAATTTTCCCTCTTCTCCAGTCAACAGTAAAAAAAGGGGTATCTGGATCGCTCTTTTTCCGGATAAAATACACATCACATTCCCGCTTGGCAATATGAGGAATATAACCTCCTACGCAGTGTCCTAGCACCTGTCCTTCTTTTTGGATTTCCTGACAATTTTCAGGAACTTTCAAGATATAATCCTTATCATAAATTTTGCTATCTAATAGTTCTATATCTTTCTTTAAAAGTCGGTTTACAGTTCTTCTTTCTTTTGCCTGCTTTTTTCTTTCTATTTTATCCCGTTGCCTTTGATACTCTTCAAAAGTCTTGTCATGAACATCTTTGAAGTTTTTTGGAAACAGCACATATTGACTTTTCAGATTATATTTTAGTTCTTCTGCCCAGCCAACATAATCTTTCCAGCTTCTCATATAGGTCTGATAACATTTTATTTCTGCATCACTGATATCAGATGTGTCACTGACCAACGAATATGCTCTTCCTTTTTCTTCTTTTGCAATCTGCTTTGCCAGATAATTCACAATTTTTCGAATAGGTGCATACTGATGTAATTTTAAAAAGTCCTTATTGTTCTCAAACATTTTACAATACCCAAGGATTTCCTCTTCAGATAAATGGATATTTAGTTTCTCCATTTTCTGTAAAACTTCCAATTCCTTTGTTCCCATATTATACTTGCTCAGCATAGAGCAAAAACGTGAATTGATTCCAAATAGATGCCTTATATTCGTTTCTTTTGTTTCACTCCATTCGTTTGGAAGCCGATATAGACACTCCAGTGCAAAATAAAACATGTTCTGCTTCACTAACTGTTCAAGCAATGGGAATTTCAAATAGGTCTTTAAATAATATACAACCGGAAATTCTACAAAACGATTATGTTTAACAAAATAATCTAGGGAGCAATATTCAAAGGGTGTTCCTTTAAAAACATTTTTTAAATTATATGGATACACCATTCCCGGCATTTGCGTTATCGTCTGATATGCTTTTATCGTATAATTCAAATGATATCTGTAGTGAAAATACGGATCTATATTTTTTTCACTCCACGCATATTTTTTAAGAATACCATTGTACGCCCGGTGATAAAAACAAAATTTCTCCTTAAACATAGCCCTGTAATCCTCGTAGTACTGTAGCGTGTATTCTCCCGTACCATGTGCCATATAAGATTTCCTGACCTCAAAATGCCGTAGTAGGATTCCTTTTGGGGTTTTTTCTATTTTAACCGCTTCTGCCCAATCTGAAAAATGTCCTGCTTTCCCTTTTGCTTTGAAAATTGATTTGCGTTTACAAATAGGACATATGTATTCCTTATTATGCCGCGGTATAGAATGTTCCAATTGATATTCAGACTTACAGTGGCTGCATACACAATCTATCATCTTTTTTCGGGAATACTGGTAAAAAATATACTGGCTTTCTTTTAACACATCATATTCCAGCCATTTTTCAAATTCTCGATTAACCGGTTTAACACTACGAAACAACTTTTTTATGTTGTTTGTCATCCTCTTTTTTCGTTTTATTGCCCTTTCTTCTTTTATTTGATACTGTTTCTTTTTTATAATCTCTATCATGTCTATCCCATTCTCTAGGCAGCGAAAAAATTGTTTGACACTCTTTTCTTCTTTACATGTCCGCAGCGCAATCCCGGAGATAACTTCCCCATATTCATTTTCCAATTCTCCGAGCACTCTTACCGTCCAGCGTTTTTCGTCTGGAAAATACGTGATAAACTCTCCATTTGAAAAGAAAATACGGCATAGTGGTAGATACTGCTCTTTTGCGATTTCTTCTGCTGCATAAAGATTTAGAATTAAAGTCCGTTTATGATCTACGGTGGCCTTTTGCACCTTCATCAAATAGTTTTGTCTGCAAAGTTCTAAATATTGTTTATCCTTCATACTGGCTTCTATAACCGGTATCTTTTTAAGTAATGCTTTTTTCATTTTCCTTTTCTCCATTATTATAAAATTTATCATCTTCCAAAGCCTTTTCCATAGGAATTGCTTCCAGAAAACAGGCTGGTATTTTGAAATGCTCTGCAATTTTCTGCAGTTCTTTTTCAAACTCTTCTTCTGCGCAGTTCATCTGACATAAGTAAGCAGAAACTTCTGCATTTTTCCAGTATCTTTCAAACTCACAAGACTGAAAAATATCGATATCATCTAAGTTTAAAATCTCCTGCTCCGTCATACCATCCGGACAAAATATCTCCGCATCACGTATATAGACGCTTTTTACCGTAATAATATAGTTTTCTCTTTTCATCCTTTACTGTTCCTTTCTTTTTTCTTCTACAAGGTCCTCTTTCGCTGTATCAAGAAACGTTTTCGCAGAATCGCGGATCGCCTCTTTTAATGCTATATCATATTCCATATGATAATCCTCATAATATTTCTGCAATAGCGTGATGCATCTTTCCATGTAATCCTCATTTGCTTGCAGTTTGTCATACACTTCTTTAGAAAGATACTCTTCCATATTTTCCAGAACACTTTCTTTTAAAAACAAATACTTTTGTTCTTCATACGCCTGAAATAATTCCCATTCTGTCAGCAGAATTTTCTGCCCATCTCGAACAATTTCCATACTCTCTTATTCACCTCACTCTCTTATTCACCTTCTTTTCTTACTTTATGCTGCGGCACTAAGGTTGACCGGAAGAACCAGATACACGTAACTGTCTTTTTCATCTCTTACGGTACATGGCGTTTTCGCACTTGTAAAATACATAAAGACTTCCTCATCGTCAATCACCCGCAGCATCTCCAATAAAAATTTAGGATTAAACCCAATTCGCAGTTCCTCGCCTTCTTTTACAATGAACATGCTCTCATTCATAGAACCCATGTTAGATGCTGCTTCCAACGATAAAATATTTTCTTCAATATTTAGAATAATTGGCTTCTTCGCATCATCCTTCAACAGCAGACCTGCTCTGTCAATACAGTCCTGTAATTCTTTTTTCTGAACTTTTATCTTTGTTCCATAATTCTTTGATAATAACTGCTCTACTTTTAAATATTCTCCCTCAATCAGTCGGGAAATTGCCCTGGTATTTTCTATTTCAAACTGAATATGGTTCTCTGTAAAATAAACGGCGACTTCCTTTTCCGGATCTCCGCCAATAATCTTAATGATTTCTGTCAGCGTTTTCCCCGGAACAATGACCTTTCGTGGTTCATATTCTTTTTTTAGTTTGATTTTTCTAAGTGAAATACGGTGCCCGTCCAATGCTACAATTTTCAGTTCTTTTCCATTGATTTCCCACAGTTCTCCTGTCATTGCCTTCTTTGAAGAAGTATCTGCTACTGAAAAAATTGTCTGCCGTATTGCCTCTTTTAAATCAAACTCTGAAATTGTGACATAATCCTTCCGTTCCATATCGGGAATACCGGTATACTCTTTTGCTGACTTTACAGACAGATGATACTTCGTTTTCTTACAGCGTACCGTCGCCTGATCCTTATCTCCTGTTTCCAGTACAACATCTCCCTCTGGAAGTTTTCTTACGATCTCTCCAAATACTTTTGCCTGAATTGCAATACTGCCGTCCTCTTCAATGTTTCCGGACATAACTGTTTCAATTCCCAATTCCAGGTTATTTCCGGTAATGGTAATCTTCCCTTTTTCTGCCCGAAGCAAAATACACTCCAAAATTGAAGTGCTTGCTTTTGCTGGAACTGCCTTTGCTACAGTCTGAACCGCCTTTGCTAAATCTGTTTTTTTACAAATAATCTTCATAAAAAATTCTCCTTTCACCCAACAATAATGTCTGCTTTTTTTAACTAAATCTGTCCTCCTTTCCATTTCTGCATACAAAAAAAGACACAAAAAACCATACGATTTTTCATGTCTTTCTTCCTGTTTTTTAGGATATTCCTTAAAATACTGCTTTTGGCTTCTGCCAAAATGAAATACTAACTACAAATTTTCCATTTGTAAAAATATAACCAACCTCATAATAGCACAATATATAGTGTTTTACAATCTATTTTTCTATATATTGTATATGTATTCTTTCCTAATTTCTTATAAAATTTCTTTGTACCCCATGCTTAAAAGAAAACCATAAAGCATATCCATCTCCTCTTCTTCACACAAAACACTTTTATTCTGATACAGGTAAATCATTGTTCCAACCATATTTACAATAAAATCCTGATTGACAAGATATTTTTTTGAAACCTTCAAAAAAGAGGGGTTCTTTTGTATTGTTTCCAATGTTTCTTCTGTCAGTATATATCCTGCTTTTTTCTCTCCTCTTTCTGTATAAATGTCCCCGGTTCCTAAATCAATATACACTACTTCGGATAAACACATAGCCCATGCAGAATCCATGTCCTGATCAAACAGGAAAATGGTTTTCTTTGGAAAACACTCTTTAAAAAAATACGGATAGATATTTAAACTTTCTACCTGTTCTTTTTCCGTCAGATAATGTGCTGCCTTATATTCATACCCATAAACAGCACGCTTCACAGATGTTCCGAAAAAATAGAGGGAAGTTTTTTGTCCCATTTTCCTGATATATCTGGCGGCTTTCAGCCCGCAATTATCTACTGTATCTTCCAAAAACACTATATCCATAGGGCTTTGTTCATTTGCTTTGTAAAAATCCTCTATCGTAGAATATTCATAAACTGCAGAAATATGCTCTGACTGCCTTGCTTCCTTTCGGATTTTCTTTCGAATGTCACATAGGAGCTTCGTTTCTTTCTGGTAAACTATTGCAATTTTTATCATTGATCTCCCTTCCTTTTTTCTTTTAGCATATCATTCCCGGATAAAACGACAAGGTTCTATGTATAAATTGCCTTTTTTATTGCGTAATTGGCTATTCATGGTATTTTTTAGGGGCATGTCACCGACATACCCCAGTTCTCTTTTTCATTTTTATGGTATCAATGTAAAAAAATTTTCTTCCACATTCACACGACAAACTCTGTCATTTTCCAGTTCCTGATATAAAACGGAAAATACCTCCACAACTTCCTGAATACTCAACCCTTGCATTTCTATATTTCGAAAAAGTTCTCCCAAGCATACATCGGACTCTTTATATACTTGTTTTACAAGGTTACAGGCCTCTTCTATTGTATTTACCGTAATACAGACTTCTGCCACGCTATGCTCACCCTTTCTTTTTACTTCCTTAGGACGTTTTCGTAAAATTCCCATTTTCAGCATCTCCTGTTTCCAGTCCCGGTAGGAAGGGTATTCCTGTTTATTGACATATTTACGAAACAGGCTATATATCCCTCTTTCTGTATACGCTCCTTCCAGATTTTCCTCATAACAATCATACCAAGTTTTCTGCCGGATATGTTTTAATTCCTGCAAACTCTTATCCGATATCTTCTTTATCACTATTTCATATTCTTTTTCCATGTTTCTCCTTTTCTTCTAAGCGGCTGCTTTCTGTTCTGCTTCCAGTGCCTCTGTCAGAGATTGCCCCTGATATTGTCCACCTTTCATCACTACATGATCTTTATAAACCGCGGAAAGTTCTGTCGTCCACAGTGTATCCTGCGTTTTTGCAGGACTTTTTTCTTGGTTTCTTATCTTCTTCCATACATTCTTTTTCCATTTCTTTAAAAATGTTTCTGCCTCTCTATAATCCTCTCCCGTTCTGTTATATTCCTTACTTTTTTGTACAATATTTCCGTTTGGTTCTATTTCCATGGTATAAAATTCCTTTTCCGGTTCTTCCTGTCTGCGTAAGAAAACAATATAAGAGGTTTTTCTGCTGATCCGGTCAAAATAGCATTCCTGTGTGCCTACGCAATGATGCAATGCTTTTCCTTCCTTTATAATGTCTTCAATTTTTTGAGGAACCAGCACTGCGTATTTTTCATCTTTCAACAACTGATAGATGGGCGTGATTTCTTTACAAACTTTTTCTAGGTTAGGAAATTTCTTCCGTAGTTCCTCTGCTTTTTGCTTGGTATCTATTTCCTGCAGGGCTACGACTGCCTCATCATGCCTTCTTTCTAATTCCCGTGGTCTGTAAACGATGGAGTCCTCTAGGTTTTTTCCTAATTTTTTTGCCATGGACAGATAATCTCTCCATATCGTCAGAGCCTTCTCTGCTGGCAGTCCACTTTCCGTTTCCAATCTTTTAAAATAATAGTAAATCTGTTGTGGTGACATCTGCTTTTCAATAAAGGCAAGGTCCCTTACTGAAATATTATGTTTTTCAAAATACCGAAGTATTTCCTCTGAAATCCATTTTTGTGTATCCTTCATTTTTTGCAGCCAGGATAAGCAGGCGATTCCGCCGTCCACTTTCACGAACTGTTTTAGCAGGAAGCGATTGATTCCCAAAATTTCTACCAATTTTCTGTGATTGGAAAGCCGGCTTTTTGCATGGATGCTTTGAATCACAAATTTTTTCAATCCTGCCTTTACTGCCTTCTCAATGGCGGGACAATGATAGCGGTACAACAAATATGTCTCCGGTTCTATCATCTCCATGTTCTTTTGTAATTCATATAATCCGGAAGTTTTTAAAATCCCCTTATTCAGAGAAAATAAGGTTCTTTTATATACTGTCCCCTTATTTCCTTCAAAATCGTAATGGTACTCTGCATATAAAGACTCTCTCCAACGATAGGAGCCATCTTTATATTTTCCATAATAATAAGCCGTCTGGGAAAAATCTTTTTCTACGATTACCCTTCTGGTTTCAAACCAACTTATTTGGGGAACAAATCCTTGACTCTGATAAAAATTCGCATAAACATTAAATTTTCGTATCACCATTTGGTTCTTCCCAAACTTTTGCAGCAAATACGTATGCTCTGTTTTGTGAATAATCCTTTTTTGCATTTTCATGGATTTATATTGTATTCGCTGTCTACACTTCGGGCAGATACCATATTGGTTATGTTTTGGTGAAATTCCTTGTACCGTTGTATTGCAGCTGCTACAATACCCTTCTTCTTTTCTTTCCGGTTTATAGAAAATATAATGCTGCGTAATGGCTGATCTTCTGCACCATCTTTCCCAATCTTTTGGAAGTGCCGGAATTTTGGACATTATCTGATCCCATTCACTCGTTTCCTTCCTATATCTTTCTTCTACCCTGTCCCATAAAATTTCCCCCTGAAATTCCTGTATCATATTTCTGATAGAACGAACTCTTAGGGGTGTCCATCTGCTACATTCCGTATCAAAATATTTTTGAAACAGTGCCCAGTCTCTTTTTGTACAGTGATAAAAACTCCAATACGAATAGCCCATAATGTTTATGATTGTAGCTGTCCTCCACTTCGCTTCTTTGGGAAGATAGGAAAGATAAGTGCACTCCTTTTTATTTAAGAACACAACTACTTCCGGCTGTATTTGTCCTGCAAGTATTTCTTTTATCCTGAAAAACGAAACCGCCAAAATTTCTCCTTTTTTGCAAATCTTGACATACGCTTCCTTGTCAAAGGTTCTCCATTTCTTTTTCTTTCTCTGTTTTCTGGATCTTTTTTCTTCCTTTTGGGAAAATTTCACTATCTTTTTTGTCGCCTCTAAACAGCCGATTTCCAGTAATTCATTTTTCCTCATTTATTCTTCTGCCTTTCTTCCGTCAAAATCATAGTAAACGTTTGGAACATATTCTTTTCCATCAATTACGATCACTGAAAAATCAGTGATCTTTCCTGTATGGTCCTCCCTGATAAAAAGAAGGATTGTACCCTTCCTCCCTTTTCCAATGGGATGCCTCCCACGTACCACTGTAAAGCCCTCCATGGGATTTCCTTTTTCAATCTGTACGATTTTACTCAGCTTTCTGTGTGGATACTGGAGCATGTATGCCACCCCCTCTATTAAAAGTTCCAATAACGTCAGTCTTCTGACAATCCGCAGTTGGGTACAGGCAATTTTGCTGTCTTCACCTTCTTCCTGACGTTCTCCGGCAACTTCAACCACACAATACTGTGCAAAATCTGGATTGCTATAGTAAATTAGGCAGTCCAGCGGATTTTCTGCACAATGAAAACCTGTTTTGCTGCAGACAGCTCTTTCCGTATAATTCCATTCTGTTTCCTGATACTGATATCCCAAACAACTCAAGTCTTTCTTAAATGCTTTATACGCAATCATCTTATTCCTCCGTTTTTTCTCCGTTTTCCAGCATATCAAAAAGAGAGAGCTGACTGTCTGCTTTTGGCTTGTTTTCCTTTGCAGAAGTCGTCACGATTTTTGCAGCAGGTTTTTCTTGTGCTTTTCTTTTTCTTTCCCGTTCTTCCTCTTTCTTTTTCTGTTCTTCCTCAGCATCGTCTAACGCATAATATTCTTCCAGCCAACGGTACACTTTTTCCGAACTGACTGCGACTCCTGCACCATTTTGCCCTCCTCGGTTCTGTTGCAGATAGTCTTTTGACTCTTCATATACTTTTTGCAGAATGAAATTTATTGCTTTTTCCAAAGATTTGTGGGGGAGCAGGATCTGCGCTCCTAAAGTTTCCTCTTCACAGCGTTCTATGAGATACTGCCCTAAAGCAACTGCCAGCCCCGGTCCTTCAAACTGATACATTTCTTCCGCAATCTTTTCAGAAGCAGTAGAAAAATTCTTTTCTTCCAACGGCACTTCTGCCAGTCGGAGTCTTTTTCCCTGCAAAAAATCCTGCATATCCTTTTCTGGTATCAGCCATTCTCTACAAAGCTCCTGCAAACGTGAAATTTCACCTCTCGCTCTTAAACGGTCTGCAACCATATTCAAATCTTTTGTATTTTCTATCATTTTTCCAAGCATTCCTATTTCCTCCTATAAAAGTAGGAAGGGGTTTTCCCCTTCCCATCATGCTGCTTTTTTTACTTCTTCTCTTTTTACTCTGATTTCCTTGTCTTCTTCCTCAATAATGCTGATCATTTGGATCAGAAATTGCTTACACCACGCATTTCCTTTATATTTTTTCCCGATTTTCCCGGCTTCTTCAATGATCTGTTCCCATTCACTGTCTGTTCTTTGTCCTTTTCCTCTATATTTCTTATAGAAATCATAAATCTCATGCATCGCCTTGTGCATATCAATTTCTACTGTGGTTTCCAAATTAGAAATCAAGGTAATAATAAATTTATGGTTATGATATTTTGTTAGAAGCCCCTGGATTCCCAACATGGACTTTCCAAGATAAACCCCATAAAAATCACCTACCATACTTGCAATCATTTTTTGATCTGTCACCCTGTTTCCTCCTTTCAATCAACGCATAAATTCTTCTAATGTCATCTGATTTTTCCAACTGGATTGTTTCTTATTGCCAATGCCTACTACGCCGTTATTCGTTCTGGGAAGTTCTTTTATTTCTTGATAAACTTCCGCCAGCATTTTGTCCAGTTCATCTTCTTTTGAAAAGATACGCATTCCAAGAATATCTTTCCTTTTTACGCAAATCTCCAATTTCTGGATTCTTCCGACCAAAAGATCCACTTGCAGCTTTCTCCGGTCCGTTTCCCTGATGCAAGGACGCTTCACAAGCACATATCGAAATTGCTGACTCTGCTTGTATTTCTTTACCAGCCTTTGGGCAGTTTCAAAAATTTCTGCTTCTCCTGCCATATAATCTTCTTTGACAGCCTGTGGAATTTTCTTTTTATATCTGTCGCAAGCAGTTGTCCCAGAAAAATAATGCTCATAGACTTGCACCAATTCTTTTCTGATTTTGTTTAATACTTCTCCGTCTGTGGTCAGGTTTTCTTCTGTCCCAAATTGGTATATCTTTTTCCAATCATACAGTTTCTTTTGAAAAACATCTTCCCACTCTTTTGAAGGCTCTGGTTTCTTTTCCTCTAATTCTTCCACAATGTTTACCAACTCCTTTTCGATGGATAATTCTATTTGTCCGGCAACCTGTATTTCTTTTTTTGGCTTCCCATATAGCCACCACTTGTAAACATCTTCAGCATCTTTCCATGTAGCACTTCCATGTGTTCCCTCTTTATGGTAAGAAAGCATTCGATCAAACGCTCTTAAATACGCCTTTTTAAACATGGGATAGCGTGCCAGTTCTTTCTCCCGCTGCTTAACGGAAGCCAGTGGACACCCAATGCAGCCAATCCTTGTAAATCCCTCATCATAAAGGCTGCAGTAAGTCCGGATACGTGTATGGATAAACTGCCACACTTCGTCATCTGTCCAATCCAAGATTGGATTTAATATCCGTTTTCCTTTTATTTGGCAATTTTCTATCTGTCTTCTCTTTTCGTCATTGTCACTGTTTAAAATGACTTTTGCTTCAAACTGCCCTTGTATTTCTGCAAATCCTCTTTTTCTACGTTTCCTGCTTTCTGCCCAACGCACACCAGTGACCACAAAACGTCCTTTGCCTCCCCTTTCTTTTAACTCCGAGCAGCAATAACGCATTCTTCGTGTGGGTGGATAATGCTTCCGACTAATCAGTTCCCACATAGTTATATCTGGCTGATTGATGATAACTTCAGGATATACATCCCGGATAAAATAGACCAATTCCGGTGGATCTACAGTCGTAACATTATAATAAGCCCGAAACTTTACCTTTGCCTGTTTTGCCAATTCATAAGTCACCTGGCTGTCTTTTCCACCACTAAAACACAAATAGTATCCTTCCGGATTCATCTCTATGGCTTTTTCTTCAAACATTTTTAACAGGGTTATGGCGTTCTCGATTTTCTTTTCAATGCTAAAAAAGCTTAACTGTTCCATTTTTTCTCCGTTCTTTACAAAAAATTTGCTCGAAACGGAAAAGCCATGCTTGTAGGTGTGTCTTTTTACACTGCCTGACCTTCACTT
>OFMG01000163.1_pt1 | contig 99994 bp, 101 predicted proteins | sample 1541751 | NCBI WGS metagenome assembly OFMG01 (sample SAMN04209232, study PRJEB22552) | human gut metagenome | biome: gut; material: feces | host: Homo sapiens | place: USA: Oklahoma
AAAGCGAACTGTCAAAACTAAACATAGAGTAAAACGCTTGCATCTATCATTTTGGCGCAAGCGTGATTCATGGGCAGCGTAGCAATATTTTGCGCTTACTATATACCTATCATTTTAAAATTCTAATTATAAATTTTGTTTCTTAAAAGTCGATACTGAACCAAGAATTCCAACTACACCACAAATAAAAATAGACACGGCACAAATCCAAAAATGGATTGATTTTACCTCTACCATCCCTGAAACTGATACCGCGGTCCATGGACAAATACTTGCAAGTTCTAACATTTCTTCATTTACTTGTCTTCCAGCTAGTTCTAACGCAGTGAATCCTAATGTTATAAGCATTGATGGATAAAACAAATGCTTCTGTTTGAATGCAACCCACAATATTGGAAGCATTGATATAAAAGAAAATACACCATATTCAGTAAGAAAATATATCGTATAGCCCAAATTTTTCAAATTAAACTCTTGTGGATATAAAATATACAAGCCTGCTCCAATAACTACTTCTATCAAACCTAAGGTTATAACATACCATAAGGCCCATATAACTATTTTTGATATTACAAAGTCTGTTCTTGATGTAGGTGCTAGCAACACATTTCTTAATGTATTATCCTGATATTCTTTCTGTATAATTACAGTAATAACAAAACCACTCACAATTGGTAAGGCAAGCATATTAACCACAAAGCTAATTTGAAACCACTCAAAATACTCTCCCCTTTGTCGATCTATAAATAGACACTTTAAAATCAAAAGTATTGGTAACAATACAACAATTGTTGTCCCTATCCATGACATTTTATTTTTCTTTATCTTCATAACCTCCGAAGCAATGACATCAAGCAATTCCAACACCTCCTGTTAACTCCCGGAAATAATCTTCCAGATTATCTCTACACATAGATATCTCGCTTACTCCCAGATTAGCTTCAAACAAACTACGATTTATTTCTAATGTACTATACACTGAATTATAAATATAGATTTCCCCTGTATTTATGATTTCCATATTCTCTATCTTAAAATACTCATCCAAATACTGATACACTTTTACTGGTTGTTCCGCTACTAATCTTATATATGGATGCTCCCTTTCTCTTAAAGCTTGATAAGAACATTCTTCTAATAGATTTCCCTCATGAATAATTCCAATGTAATCTACTAACTGTTCCATTTCTGATAATTGATGGCTAGAAATTAAAATTGTTTTTCCGTATTCCTCACTTAAATTCTTAATCAATTTTCTTACTTCTAAAATTCCAATAGGATCTAAACCATTAGTTGGTTCATCTAAAATTAAAATATCGGGATTATTCATAATTGCATTAGCTATTGATAAACGCTGTTTCATTCCTAAAGAATAATTTTGAAAAAGCTTTTTTTCTTCATAAGAGAGCCCTACAATGTCCAAGGCTTTCTTAATTTTCTTTTTATCAATACTCCCTCGCAGCCTTGCAAATATTTCAAGGTTCTCCCTCCCTGTAATATTCGGATAAAATCCTGGTGATTCTATCATACTGCCAATGCGAGTATATATTTCTTTTGAATAGTTTATTATTTTCTTTTGAAAAAGCTCAATTTCCCCCTCAGTTTTTTCTGCTAATCCTAGTATTAGTTTCATTATCGTAGTTTTCCCAGCCCCATTTCTACCTAATAATCCATATATTTTCCCTCTAGGGATATTCAAATTTACCCCTTGAATTGCCCAATATGTGCCGTATTTTTTCCCCAAGTTGTGCGTTTGAATTTCATATTCCATTTTTAATCACTGCCTTTCATAAACATCATTTGAAGTTGTAAAAACTAATTTTTTTTGAAGAACACCAAATATAATACATTGAATAACAAGTACAATCAGTGAAATTGCTATCGCCATTAAAGTCACTTCTAAAATATGGGTAACTGAAGATACTTCCATAAAACGATTAATCATAAAAGTAGCTGTTGTACATCCGCAAATCGTCGGAAAAAAATATATTAAAGCAATCTGTCCTCGTATAATTCTTTTCAATTTTTTCTCTTTTAAACCTAAATATACAGCCCTTTGATAGCTATTTCTATCTTGTAAAATCGTACCAGCAATCTTTAATCCCATAATCATAATAGCCGATACAAATGCAATAACTGCAATAAAGAAAATAAGTAATAAATATACTGCCCCAGATTCTAATTGTATATCTAATTGTGTTTGCTTTGCGTATGGATAAAAATCCCATTGACGGGCTGCATATAATTCATTTCCTTTATAAGAAATCTTCTCTTCTGAATATGCCTTCAACTTATCTTTAATTACACGTTCTTGATAATTATCAAAGATTTCCCCATCGCTTAAACTTACAATTTCATCCAACAATTCGTTTTGAAATTTCTTACAATTTAAATCATTAGAACCATTAAACAAATAATATCTATAGTGATATTCATTCTCTATATTTCTATTAAGCATTTTAAATAATTCATCATTGAACACTAAAAATGAATCAATATTCGCAGAATTATTGACGATATTTTTTTTCGTTATTAATTTTGATTTTTCTAATCTGAATTCCTTATGTGTTGTCGGATTATAAAAAACTCCTTCTTTTTCCGAAAAAGTCTGGAAAGTTGCATCATTAGAATCCTCAAAATAAACAAAACCATCTAGTGGAATAGAAACATTTTTTCCTAATAGTCCTTCAAAACTCGATTCGCTAATTGCGAATTCTGTTCCCCATTCATTTCTTTGATGATCAACATATAAATGTTCTCTTCCAATTAATAGCATATCCATCGTTATCCAATCGTTAAGATTAATATTATATTTTTCAGCTATTGTTTCTATTTTATTTCTATCTAACTCTTTCTGTCGTTCTCCTAGCAGTATCGCATAATCATACGGATCTTCCTTAATTTGATAGTATAATTCCAAGAAACTACTTCCATTAAAACAAATAGAAAATACGGTCAGTCCAATTAATACAGATGAAACAAACAAGGACAATGTATATTGATTTCCCTTTTGTCTTACTAAATTAAATAACAGAATATTTTTTCTATAAAAATTAGAGTTAAATCTCTTGATAACATCTCCAATAGTCGTAATTTGAGCAGTAAAAAGGTAAATTCCTATTAAGGTAACGCCAATAAACCATGGTGAAATATTTTTTAATCCTTCTATAACTGCAGTAATATTAAAGAATATCAATCCTAATGGGATTGCTATCATTCCCAATATTCCTAAACAAGGATGTGTTCCTTTTACTTTCTCATTCTTTGAATCACTGTGCAAAATTTTTATAATATCTATTTTGTATAGAACTACAGAATTTTTTATTCGAAGAACAATCCACATGGATATCCATAGCAAAATAGATAAAAAAACACCTTCCCAGCCAATATAAAAACTATGCGATGTGTATGAAAGAAATATCGTTAAAAATGACCATATCATAAATGAAATTGGTATTGATAAAATTATCCCCATTATACCGCCAAGAAAAAACAATACATCCCATTGTTTATTTCTCATTTTTATTACAGCTTTTGGCATCATACCGAGCGAAAACAGTACTCCTGTTTCTCTCATTTGAGATTGCAAAAAAATAGAATTAGCATAAAACAAAAAAATTATTATCCCTAAGATTGTTATTCCATACATACCAAGTGCAATTATATATGTAGAACCATCTATCATTAATACCTCTGTAATGGAAGGACTAAATAGTAAAATCCCATAAGCAGCAATCATGGAAAGTGCAAAACAAATCGATATTCCGAAAACTATAAATTGCTTTCTATTTTTTTTTATCAATTTTAAATTTATATCACCTAATGTCATCTTTTACCTCCACTGTTTTTAAAAACTCTAAAATATCATTCATAAACTCTCGTGGCTGCGAATTTCGTTTTAATTCTTTGACTACTTCGCCATCTGATAATGCAATTACACGATCAGCAAATGACGCTGCTATTGCATCATGTGTTACCATTAGAATAGTAGCTCCCATACTTTTTTTTGCCAACAAAAATGCCTCAATAACTGAATTACTAGATTTAGAATCTAAATTTCCTGTAGGTTCATCTGCTAAAATAACCATCGGATCATTTGATAACGCTCTTGCAACAGCAACTCTTTGTTTTTGTCCTCCTGACAGTTCATTCGGATATTTTCTTGATATGTCTATAATTCCAAATAGCTTCATTAATTCTTCTGTTTTTTGCTCCATATCTATATTCTTTTTATCCATTATGATTTGTGGCAAAAAAATATTTTCTTCAACGCTTAGTCCGTCAATAAGCATAAAATCCTGAAAGACAAAGCCTAAAATTGATGATCTAATTTCAGCTTGTCTATTTTTATCTGCCAACAACATATTCTCTTCCCCTATTTTTATTTCTCCACTATCAGCCGATAAAAATCCAGATATAATATTTAATAAAGTAGTTTTTCCACTTCCGGAAGGCCCCATGAGTGCAACAAATTCTCCTTTTGATATAGTCATATTAACGCCCTTTAATACCAAATAGGAAGTATCTTTCGTTTTGTATGATTTATATAAATCTCTGATACTCAAAATTTCTTTCATATCCATTTTTCCTCCAATACATTTACAAATTCTATACTAATATTTTTTTTAAAAAATTCTTTATTATAACATTCCAACAATCTCTGACTGGGACGATCATAAAAGGAAATATTTACTCCATTTTCTAAAGCCATTTGTAATAGCTTACTATACACTGTTTCTTTATCATTAACCCCATCTTCTATAATTTCATCAACGTATATATAATCAATCCTATTTTGCATATCTTTTATATTTTTATATATCGGATACTCCAGTTTCCTTTGATAAAGATATATAGAATTCGTCACAAGATTTCTAAAATCTAAAAAACCAACTATGGTACAATAGTTTTCTAATCCACAAATACTATCTATATTTCTGGTGCTTAACGGAAAAAGTAGTATTCTTTCATTCCTTTTATGTTTTCCAATTTTCTTTTTTTCTTGCTTGATTCCCCGCCTTACTATAATATCTATTATTTGCTTCTGTCTTAATACATTCTTCTCATTTAATAATATGTTAACTATACCTGAAGTTATCATCGCACATGCTATACTATTTCCATCTATATACCTATATCCCTTTCCTGGCAAATAGCATTTTCGAATTCCATTATATGTAATTATATTATTATTAACCTCATCATAGTAAATCATACTATCTTTAGAACCTTCTCCTCCTTTTACTCCTATAACATCCGGATATTTTGCCGGATAACTATTTTCCTCTTCATTATCGAAAGCTGCTACCACCATTGTTCCACACGCTATCATTTTTTTTAGTAATATATAAATCTCTGCATCTTCCTTTAAATATCCTAAACTCATATTGAGTACTTGCGGTCTAATCTTTTCGTATACATATTCCAAAGCATATCGTAATTTCTCTATGTTACATTTTAAATTATTATCCAATATTTTTATTGAATATATTTCGATTTGTTTTGAACAATTCCCTCTAATTATCTCTTCGATAATTATGCTGCCATGTTGTTCTTCATCTATTATCGAATTAATCATAGTGTATTTCCCCTGATACTCATATACCTCAAGGGCATACACTGTATTGCCTATCAACGGTAACTGCGTGATATCTACACCACTATCCAAAACCACTATTTTTATCATGTAACATCATTCCTCATCCATAAATTTCAAAAAGTCTTCCAAATTATTTCGTAAACTTCTAGCTTCACTATAATGCCAAATAAAAAATGTAAAATATTTCTTGTAAAACTCACACAATACGTTTGTATCTTTTTCAGAAGAAATTCCGCTACAATTCCCTTCACAAAAATATCTTACTGTACAGTCCTTACATTTCTTCTTACAATCTTTATCAAAACAGTTTTTATATAAGTCCGTTTCATTATTGACTTTTATATTATCTAAAACCTTATCTAATGTCATATTTTTTATATTACCTAAATAAAACTCTCTTTTATTCAACATAAAACAACTATAGATTTTACCGTCTGGATATATAGATAAAATTTTACCTGATGCTGCACAACTTTTTTCTGGAACGTATGCCGGAAAAAGAAATTCATTAAAATATTCATTAAAATAATTGTGTGTAAATGTATACTCATAAATATGCTTCATAATGTCAAATGCATAATCTTTATCTATCAAAATTTCTACATTATCATTTGCTCTGCCTGCTGGTGTGACCACTTTAAGCGACAATGCTACTTCATTTTTATAAGCATAATCAAGAAAATCATATATGAAATTAGTATTATATTTAGTAGCTACGTATGATATGCAAACACTTGTTCCATGCTTTTTTATTTTCCTTATTTTATTTTCTAATGCTTCCAGATTTTCCTTGCTATTTTTTTCAATAAATAGATTTTCCACACTAATATCGACTAAGTCCACATACTCGAATATATGCATAGTTCTATCATTCAACAATATTCCGTTTGTACATATTTGTATTTTACTTTTTGACTTGAGCTTTAATTGTTTAATTGCAAACGTCAAATTTTCATATAGAAAAGGTTCTCCTCCTGTAAAAATAACTTTTCTAACATTGAATTTAGCAATCTCATCAACCATTTTTTGTAAATCGCTTTTTTCCATTATTTCTTCTTCATATATTGGAGATGCACAGACACAGCAAAAGTCACATTCCATATTACATTGCAATGTTGTTAAAAAATAAACCGTGTTAATACTCGTAGATTTTCCTTTTTTCTCTTCTGTATCATATAGCATTCCATAGGCTTCTAATACTCTATATAGTTCCTGATAATCGCCATCTATTGTATTCTTTTCCTTATTAATTATATGATTATTACATTCTTCTAACGCTAGATTACTAATTCTTACCCAAGTTCCTTCTCCTGGATTCATAAGAACTGTCTTTTCATATTTCCTGATTTCATATATATCATCTATCCATTTTATCATTTAAGTCCCACCCTTCTATAATTCTTTACTTTTTCCATTATATCTCTACTCAATTCATACCTAATTTGATACCATTTACAATATTTCTCAAGCTTCTTTTCATTTTCCGAAAACGCTTTATTAAGAAAAATACAGTCACATTGTGGGCAGTATGCCGAAATATTACATTCTTTACATTTTCCCTGAAGTTTTCTGCTATATTTTGAAAGTTTCTTTATTTCTTCTTCATCAATCCCACTCTCCATACTACCTATAGTTCCTGTCTGTTCACATACGCTACAACATTTAATACCCCCATTAACTGTGATATATAAAGATATTATTCCTGATCCGCAAAAATAATTATCAACCCTACCACTAATTGCCTCTACTCCTTCTTCTATGAAATCCCAATAAACTATTTGTCCATTTTTATTCAAATTAAAATATAGCTCTGCTGCCCGATCAAGCTCCTTCTTTAAAATCTCCATTTCTTTTTCGCTCCACACACTATTAATATCTAGTTTTGTTCGGATTATTTTAAATCCTTTATTTATTATGTAAGAAAAATTATTGAAAAATTTTCTATAATTATTAGAAGCGATAACCATATTAACAGCAACCTTTTTATTATATCCGAGTAGATTATCAATATTCTTCTCGATTAAGAAATAACTCCCCATCCCATTTTTTAGCTTTCTATTTACATCATGGCTCAATTCATCACCATCCAAACTTAGCGTCACATCAAAATTGTATTTTTGTAGAAATTCTTTGACTCTTTCATTAAACAACACACCATTTGTAACCAAACCGTACTGAAAAGAAAATTTTTTATATTTATTTCGTTCCAATATGTATACTATGTTTTTTATAGTATCTAATGCGAGTAGTGGCTCTCCTCCAGTAAAATCAATATATATATCAAATATTCCTAACTGCTCAGCCCTACCTAACGCAAATTCTACCCTTCGTAACGCTTCCTCTATAGTAAGAACCTTCTCTTCACCTTTTTCTTCAAAACAATATTCGCACATCAAATTACATTTTCGAGTTACCTCTAATTCTATTGTAAACATTTATTTTCCTCCATATATTTTCATCAATTCTTCATTTGAATAAAGTATTTCATCCGGCCTTCCATCAGCAACAATTCTACCCTCATTTAAAAAAACTACTCTTTGAAACATGCGGATTTCTTCTATGTCATGAGTAATAATAATTTTAATTTTTATGCTGCTATATTCTAGGATTTGATCTAATATCCTCCTTTGTTCTCTATCTAAAGAATTTGCGGGCTCATCCATTATTAAAATATCTGCTTCTTTTATCAACGTCCTCAATATTCCAATTTTTTGCTTTTCTCCACCTGACAAATTACTTTCATTTTCATTTATGTATGTATCTATCCCATACGGTAATTTCTCAATCCACTTATCCATCTTCAGCAAATCAATTAATTCTATTGCCTTTATATGATTACTATTTGTAATACCTAAATTGTCTCGGATGCTTAAATTAAACAGATTCACATTTTGTGTTAATACAGCAATCCTTTGTCTTAGCGACTGTATTGAAAAATTATCTATATTTTTACCATCCCATAAAATTTCTCCTTTATCTATTGCATATAATCTTTCCAACAAATCTATTATTGTTGTTTTCCCAGCACCATTTCTTCCAATAAGTGCTATTGTTTCTCCAGAGAAGATCTCTAAATTTATATCCTGTAATACCTTTTTTTTCCCATAAGAAAATTCTATATTATGCATTGATAATTTATTTTCTAATTCTGGCAACTGATTTTTTTCTGTGTCTTCATCTTCCAAATCCAATATAGAAAGAATCCTATCAATTGATGCCAATGAACTCCCTATAATTCCATTCAATTCTGATATGCTTCTTATTGGTTCAAAATAGCTAGCCTGATATGACAAAAATGCTGTTAACATTCCCAATGTCATATCTCCTTTTAAAATTAACAATCCTGATATTAGCCATACAATTACTTCAGCACCTTTAAAAACAATATATGAAAATTCTATATTAGAAACTTGAATTTTAGCCATCTTAACATTCGTTTCTATTACTTTTTTTTGTAAATGGATATGATTATTCTTAACTGCTTTTTCCATTGTATAAATTTTCACGGTCTTAATTTTATGAAAAATTTCTGTCATAAAAGCTAATATATTCTCTTTAGCTTCCATGATTTTTCTACTATATATCTTTGTTTTTTTTACTAGCTTTCTACTGAAAAATATGTAAATTAGCATTAAAAATATCGTAATAAATGTTAATCCTACATTAATCCGTAGCATCATATATGTCGTTAAAATGAAGCTTAAAATGCTAGAAAAAGCATCACAAAATCCGTTTGAAACTAAGCTTTCCAAATTATCTACATCCGTTTCAATCTTTGAGACTTCTTTTCCAACTTTACTTTTATTAAAATAACCCAATTTTTGTGCAATAATTTTTTCAAATAAACTTGTCCTAACATCTGACAAAATATGTTCGCTCATTTTAGTCGCTAAAATTCCAGACATATAAGAAATACCCGTCATAGTCAAATATGCAATCACAACTATAACTATCAAAAACACAAATTCCCTATAATTTTGATTCAAAAATGTCGTATCTATAATATATTGATAAACTTTAGGTATTAATACCCCTATACAACTATCTATAATTGCTAATATTATCAGAAATACATTGATTTTTATGTATTTTTTCATAAATATTCTAAAAAATCTGATTAAATTATTCATTTTCCACCTCCTATTGGAAAAAAGAGGCTCCTACTATAAGTATAAAACTTTTAGCGGAAACCTCTTTTCCTCTCCTACGTGGGTATGTAATTACTCACGCCTGCTGTTCGATTGTTTAATTATCAGCTGACCATAATGCTGTTCCCAAACAATCATGTGCACATCTTCTTAATGCTGTTGAACACTTTCTGTAACCTTCTACCTGATATTCTTTCTTATCAGTAGTTACTTTAACTTCCTGTTTGTTTTCTTTTGTGTCTTTCATCATAGTTACGCCTCCCTTCTATATCAATTTCTATTATAATATTATAAAAATACTATAATTCCAGCATTCCTAACTCATGATAGAAATCATTATCAAATTTTACTAATTTATATTCCAAATCACGAGTCATGTATATTTCTTTATCAATTTGCTCGATTGCCTCTTGCAATATATTGTATATTTCACTTGCCCATTTTTCTTTTAAGACAGCTACATCCATTTCTTCCTCTTCTATATCCAAAATCCTTTGAAATGACTTGCTTGGCATAATCGCAGGAATAGATCGACTAAATTCCTCAAAAATTTTTTCAACCTTGGCATCTAAAAATCGATATTCGCATACGTCTCCAAATACTGGATGAAACTCCGGATTTTTCCGGATTTTTATATAATTTTTTAGTGTATTATACGCTGATGATTTTTTATAAATTTCCAGTTTAGAGTAAATCTTATTTAATTTGAAATCACAATTTTCATAATAAAATGCTAAATTTTCCTTTAAGTCAGTAATACTCATCATTGGTTCAAACATAATATAGCCGGGAGCAACCTTAATTCCCATCTCTTTCAACTTTTTCAATACTTCATGGCTTTTCTCAACAGTTATATTCTTTTTGTAAAAATCCAACATACTTTGTACGCCGAACTCTATTCCTATAAAAACTCTATTCATCCCAGCCTTTTTCAATAAAGCAAATGTTTCTTCGTCAAAATCATTAACTCTAGAATAAACATTAAATTTAATATTTATTCCTCTTTCAATTAACATTCGTGCAATCGTTTTTGCCCTTTCTCTTCCTTTTTCTCCGAAACCTATAAAATTGTCATCTGCTATATCAATCGTTGTAAATTTATATTTTTGGTATAAATCTTCAATCTCTTTAACAACACGTTCTGCAGATAATGCTCTCCATTTTAAGCACTCTGTCACTTGCATATATGAATTAACAGCACAAAACTGGCAACTACCATAACAGCCTCTACTGGTTATCACTTGTACAATTCCACCATTTTTAATTACATTTTCCAAATTCATGTGTATCGGCATGGGAGCTTGGTTTAATTCCTGTTCCGTCAACTGTTCTCTTAATTGTTTCTTTACTATGCCGTCTCTTTTATATGCGATACCCTTAGTAGAGGTTATTAAATTATCCTTTTTCTCTAGTAACTCCTCAATTGTCTTCTCTCCATCCCCCAATACTATAAGATTAAATATATCTGAATACATCAAAATTTCTTCACTATATAACGTAGCATATATTCCACCTAAAAACAGCTGTGGGCATTTCCTCTTAACCTTCTTTAATTCTATTACTATCCTTTCTGCTTTTTTTAAATAGTCAGAAGACATAATAGTAAAACCTAGCCATTTAAAATCATTTTCCACTAATATTTTTAGAACTTCTTCAAATGATAATTGCTGTGCAAAAGCATCAATTATTTTCACTATATATCCCTTATCTTTTAAATAAGCCTTTAACACTGTAAACCCTTGATATTCCATTATGGGATATGCCTGTTGTCCTTCATAGAATAGAGGAACTATAAGACCTATATCATACATCAATTTTCGCACCAACCTTTTCCCCTATCTTCAATGTATCTATAATGTCTTTAATAATTGGAAATAATAATTTCTCCTGCATACAAACCACTTTATTGCTCTTGTTTAAATATCCAGTTGTAGCCCAGTTTAAAAAGCCGCACTTTTGAGCATGACAAAAATAGCTGATGTCACATGCTTTACATTTCTCTAAATCATTAGTCCCCTGTTGAAGAAAACATCCTAACATTGAAGCATACTTCTTATAATTTATACCTTTTTCAATATTTCCTATAGAAAACTCTCTATTTATAGCAAAAGCGCAAGGATAAATAGTTCCATCTGCGTCAATCGTTATATTTCCATATCCTGCATTACAAAATAATGGAGGCTCTTTTATTAAAAAACTACCTATTTTGCCATCAAACAAATCAATCTCTATAGTTTTCTTCTGTTTATGGTAATTTATATATATTTTTTTCAGTATTTCCAATTGTTCCTGTAAAATATTTTCTTTTCCTTCCCAATTTGAGAAATAATCTAAAGCAATTCCTATCCTATGAAAACCTTCTTCTAAAAAATATTGAACATTATCACTCAAACTAGAAACTGCACCGGGCATCACTGTCATTCTAATTGCCAATTTATCGTCTAAAACTTTGTTCAAATTTTTCGCTTTTCTCATAACAATATCAAATGTTCCCTGCCCATTTAGATACTTTCTATTTTTATCATTTATCTCTTTTTTCCCATCTATGCTAATAGATATTTTAAAGTTATTTTTTTTGAAAAATTCATACATACTTTCGTCTAGTAATGTCCCATTAGATGTAAATGAAAATCTACAAGATTTAACTTTATCATTTTTATTATTCTGCATTTTATATTCTGCATACTGTGTCAATTCTCTCATTAATTGAAATTCTAATAAAGGTTCACCACCATGGTAAACTATGGGAAGAAAACCTACATTTTCATAATCGCATAAAAAATTTTCGAAATAAAAATCAATTGCTTCCTGCCCAATTCTTTTATCTAGATTTTTTTTCTTCTTTTCTCCTTCGTAGCAATAACTACACCTTAAATTACATCTATCTGTCAGCATTAATTTAAGCATATTATTCCCCCTACTTATATTGCCTGCCACACCTTTGTATGCTAATAAAATAGCTTTTTAAATATAATCTCACAATATTTTTTGTTTCGATTGCACTTTTTTTCGTCTAATTGGAATTTCACTGTCTTAACTCTTTCATACAGATGTCCCAACTTGGCACACTTCTGCGATTTACAGGGAAATCTACCCATGTTAAAATGATACTGTCAAAATTATATGTAGCGAAAACGCAGCTTTCCAGGGAATGCCTCTTCTCTGGTGTAAGCTGCGTTTTTTAGTGCATGGAAAGGAGTATTACAACTAAATATAGAATAAGCGTTCCTCCGTATTGACCGGACGGAAGCTTTTATGAGGCAGGAAAACTATAAGCCAGGGCAAAGTGAAAGATCTCACTTTGCCCTCTTTTTATGAAGGAGGTTCATTTACTTGAAAAACCATGTATACAAAGAAGCCCCACCGGGCATGAAACATCATCGGAACTATGGAAAATATCTCTACACTGCCTTCCTTGTCTTCACTCTGATTGCCTGTAATGTACAACCAGTTATGGCTGCTACCATCTGGGATAAAGCTTCAGAAATCATGAAAGACGTATATAACCAGATTATCCTGATCTCCACCATTGCGGCTGTTGTAACTGCATCGGTTGCTTTGCTTTTGATGAATTTTTCCAAATCCGGAAAAACCGTGGATGAATCCAGGGCATGGCTCAAACGAATCATCATTACATGGGCGATTCTCAATGGTCTGGGATTTATCATGGCTTACATCACTCCGTTCTTTGCCGGCGGGCAGTGGAATGGATAATGCAGATAAGGAGGTGGCTCTGTCATGGGAATACTTGACGGAATTGTAGAATGGATTGCCGAACAGGTCATGAACATTCTGGATTTGATTACGACTTCTGTTCTGGGTGCACTGGGATGTTCCATGGATACTTTTCTCCGGTATTTTCCAGCAGCGGAAACAATGTACCAGATTTTTCTGGCACTGGCTATCGGACTCATCCTTTTAAACTGGGTTTGGCAGCTTTTTAAGAATTATTTTATGGGGACAGGGATTGACGCTGAAGATCCAATCAAATTATCACTGCGAACCTTTATGTTCCTTTTCCTGACATTCTATGCCAAAGACATTGTGGATCTTCTATTGAATATTGCAGGAACCCCGTATAGCTGGATTCTGACTGAAGATCTTCCACCACTAGAATTTGCCAAATTCAATTCTGTAATCACAGTCATCTTGGGAGTATGTGCCAACGGTGCTGTTGCCATTGTTGCCCTCATACTGGTACTGATCCTTGCCTGGAATTACATCAAGCTGCTTTTTGAAGCCGCGGAACGTTATATACTGCTTGGAGTTCTGGTCTACACCGCACCTGTTGCGTTTTCCACGGGTGCTTCCCAGGCTACCGGAAATGTTTTTAAGAGCTGGTGCCGTATGCTCGGCGGACAGTTCTTTTTGCTTTTAATGAACGCCTGGTGTTTGCGGCTGTTTACTTCCATGGTCGGAACATTCCTTGCAAACCCTTTATCACTCTAGGAAGGAGGAGATTATGAAACATACGAAAACACTGCTCTGCAGCCTGCTATTGATTTCTTGCCTGATTCTTGTAACTTCCATGCCGGTCTTTGCCGCTGAACTTACAGAAGCAGAGGTACAGCAAGCTGTGGATGCACAGGGAAAAGAAACGGTCACCGGTAATGTCTTTATCTGGTTTCTGTGTGCCATTGCTTTTTTGAAGGTTTCTCAAAAGATTGACAGCTTTATGGCAAGTCTGGGAGTCAATGTTGGAAATACTGGTGGAAATATGATGGCTGAACTTTTAATCGCCGGAAGAGGTCTTGCAAGTTCCTTTCGGGGGCATGGCGGTGGAAGCCATAGCAGTTCCCATTCTTCCTCTCCCGGAAGTGCTGCAGTACAAAGTTCTTTCCTATCCGGAGGATTAGCCGGAGCCGTTGGAAGGCAGACAGAGCGTTCTGCAGTCAATGCAGCCACCGGATATACCGAAGGACCAAGCATCGGAAATGCACTTTATCAGTCTTCCCTTGAAAAAGGCGGAGATTTTGCCAATAACGTTATCAGCAATATTGCTCAAGGGAACTATGGTCAAGTTGGCTCGATCAAAGGTGATGGAGCTGTTTCTGCATTTCAATCCTACATGGGAATTCAAAATGAAGATAAAACAGATCATTCCTATACCAATGTTGAAATTGGCGGTGGCAGGATAACAGGCGTTGAGTCCGGTTCCAATGGGGACAGCCGGGAATTTGCTATGTACCATGCCGATCAATATACGGCTCCTACCCAGGGGACCTATGAAACTGTGCAATCTGTAGACGGAGCTACCTGGTACAAGCAATATGCCGAAAATACTGTATCCAAAATCCCTTATGATGCTGGCGATGGAAAAATAGCCTACAACGAATCCATTGTCCAAAAGCTTCCTCCTACTCCTCCAAGAAAGGATCGGATTTAATGGCGGAAACAGAACGCTCTGGACTTGACGAAGCAATGGATGTAGGCTCCAGTACCGTTTCTCACCTAAAGTCCTTAAAAACAGCAGCCACTTTCTCCAAAGCAGGATATGGTGCCGCCCTTGGCGGACCTTTCACAGCAGCAATTGGAGCCGTCATCGCCAATCGAAATCAAATAGTTAAAATCGTGGTTGTTATTGTGGCATTACTCCTGCTTCCCATTTTATTTATTCTTCTGCTTCCCGGGCTTATCTTTGGAAGTCTGACGGAACAAAGTGATGCTTTAAACAGTAATTCGCTGATCAATGACAATATACGTTTCGCCAGGGAGGCAATTGTTGAAGTGCTGGAAGAAAGCCATGATGATATTTTATCGGAAATCCATGCAGAAATTTCCCGTCTTCCACAAGGAGATACTGCCGCCATCAATGATCCCTATACATACAGCATCTCCGTCAATGCCAATCTGCTGATTTCACAATTTTGTGCCAGCCAGGATGATTATAAAAACATCAACCTAAACCAATTAAAGAAACTCATCCGTGAAAATAAAGAAGGACTTTTTTCTTATGATGTAGCAACCGAGACAGTTACCATGGAAGTTACCGTTGATGGCGGTGCAGAAGGAGAAACCGGCACAGAACAGGGACAGGCACAAACACAGACGGTTACTTTTACGAAACACACCTATACCGTTGTTTATGCTGGGGATTCCTATTTTGCAGACCATGTATTCCATCTTACAGACAAACAGAAAGAACTTGCCAAAAACTATGCCGAAAACCTGACTGCTTTCTTTGGAACTGCTTCTTCCGGTATTGTGGCTGCTATCAATCTTAGCGATGAGGTATTGTCCTACCGCCCTGCTGTAGAAAGAGCTGCTGCAAAATACGGTATGAGTGATTACGTGGATTTAATCCTTGCAGTCATGATGCAGGAGTCTGGCGGACGGGGGCTGGATGTGATGCAAGCAGCGGAAGGTGGATTTAATACCCGCTATCCCCATGTACCAAATGGGATTACAGATCCGGAATACTCCATTGAATGTGGGGTACAGGAATTAAAATATGCCCTCGACAAAGCCGGCTGTACCGGACCTACGGACTTAGATCGGATTAAACTGGCTCTTCAGGGTTACAACTACGGTTCTGCATACATTGACTGGGCAATGGAACGTGACGGTGGTTATACCAAAGAAAATGCGATTGCCTACTCTGACATGATGTGTGCAAGACCAAGCTGGCCTTATGACCGGTATGGTGATAAAGAATATGTAGATCATGTCCTTCGGTATTACCAAATTACTGCCAGTGGCGGCAGCTATCCCGCAAACGGCATGCAGATTCCACACTATCTCCAGACAGACTATGGAAATATCCCCTATGGCGGTGGTTCGATTGCATCCAGCGGTTGTGGACCTACCAGTTTTGCCATGATTGCCAGTTATCTTACGGGCACTACCATTACACCTATTGATGCAATATCCTGGTGCGGAAATTCCTATTACAAACCAGGTGTCGGTACTTACTGGTCTTATTTCCAGGCAGCGTCCGATCATTTTGGGTGTGGGACTGTCACACAGACCAGTGATCCCAACCAGGTGCTTCAGGCTTTATCCGAAGGTCGTCCGGTCATCAGTTCCCAAAGAGCTGGGCTTTTTACCAGCGGCGGACATTTTATTGTCCTTCGTGGTGTAACGGCTGGAGGTAAAGTATTAGTCAATGATCCCAATGACAGTTCCTCCAAAAACTACATCAACCGGGAATTCGATATGATGACGGAAGTGCATGCAACCGCAAATGCCTATTGGATCTTCGCTAAAAAATAAAGGAGACTCTTATGAACAGAAAAAAAGCAATTCTGGCTATCTTTATGATGGCCTTTTTAATTATCATCGGATTTGTCTTTCCCTCCATCTGGAAATCTCAAAAAGGAAACAAAGAATCCGAAACCGAAAATACGCAGCATGATGATAGTGAACATGCCGAGACAGAACAGGCAGAAACTAACGAATCCATAACCTTTCAGGATTTTGAAGCTTTGGAAGACTTTTTCTCCAAGGAACAGGTGAAACTTTTTCAGGAAGAACTGACTTCATATCTTACAAACGTAAAGCAGATGTCTCTAACTTCCATCCGTTTCCTTGCTGATGCTACTATCTATCCCAATGCTTCTGATATTAATTTTTCGTTCCAACTTCCGGATAAGTCCGTTCTTCCTGTGTACTACACTTCTTCTACTGGAAGATTTTTTTTCGGTGAGGAACGTACCCCGGATTCCGGAAAAGAAATCATCTATGAACGTCCGACAGATGACAAACTTTCTTCTATCACAACAGAGGAAGTAGAACAGCTACAAGAAGGTGGGTATGACGATACCTCAATGAACTTAGAAAAAGCTGCCCCTGTCACAGAAGTTCCTGAAACTCCTTCCACGGAAGAACCAAAGGAGGTGCAGCCATGAACCATACTGAAGAACAACATCCGGTCTTCATCCCCCGCAATTTTATAGAAAAAGGGACCTTTATGGGGGGCATGTTTAAAATCCGTAATGCCATCGAAGGCGGTGTCCTGGCAATCCTGATTACCATTCCTGTTATCAATCTGCCTCTGACACTCACCGTCAGGATTATTATTCTCTGTATGACTGCTCTGCCTGCAGCTATGATTTCTTTAATTGGAATTGGTGGGGAAAGCATTACTGCGTTTTTAATGAACGCTTTGCGTTTTCTGAAAAACCGCCGGGTTATTTACCGTATGGATATACATCCGGAGCCGAAAAAAAAATACCGGATAAAAAAGCCCCGTAACAAAGAACCAAAGACCAAGAAACGCAAACGGCATTCAAAGCAGCCGGCAGAAGCTTCTTCGGAAGATAACTGCTCACAGGTATCTTCCGAAGAGGAGACAAAAAAATCCTCTGCTATTAAAAAAAAAGAACGCCGACAGTTTGATACTTCTACAAAACGTGGAATACGCAAACAGGCTCGTGAAGACATCCGGATTCTAAAATTTGAGTCCCGACAATTAAAAAAAGAACAATCCGCTGCACGTAAAAGTGCCAAAAAACAGGCAAAACTTGAAAAACGGCAGATAAAACAGCAACTTTTGGAGGAACAAAAAAAAGAAAGGACTGCGAACAAAACATACAACCAGCCTTCTGCTTCCAGGAAAAGCAAAAAGAAAAAGCGAAAAGAAATCACCTTAGAAGATTATCTTCCTATTGATAAAATTGCCAATGGTGTTATCTACACGACAGATCATCGTTATGTAAAAATCCTGGAGATTGAACCGATCAATTTCCTTTTACGCAGTGCCAGGGAACAACAGGGGATTATCTTCAGCTTCATCTCCTACTTAAAAATCAGCCCTGTGAAGCTACAAATTAAGATGATCTCCAAAAAAGCGGATATCAACAAACATCTGGAGCAATCCCGTCTGGAAATGGAACGGGAGTCGGATCCCAACTGCCGGCAGTTACAAAAAGACTATATCCAATTTGTCCGGCAGTTAAGCTCCAGAGAAGCGGTTTCCAGACGCTTTTTCCTTATCTTTGAATACGAACCCTTCAATGTGAATCGGAAAGTGGAAGAAAAGGAAATCCTGGCAGCATTAGAAACTGCAGCCCAAACCGCTAAGACCTTTCTATATCAATGCGGCAATGATGTGCTGGTTCATGACAATGAAGATGAGTTTACAACGGATGTCCTCTACACTTTGCTGAACCGTACCAAATGTACCGAAACACCTTTGCCAAAGCGGATCAACCAGGTACTTACCCGCTATATGGAATCTGGACGTGAACAGGAAGTGGATAATATCCATATTAATGAATTCATTGCGCCAGAGTCTTTGGACTTTAAGCACAGTAACTATGTGCTGGTAAACGGCATCTACCATTCTTACCTGCTGGTGCCTTGCGATGGTTACAAAGCAAAAGTAATGCCAGGCTGGCTGTCTCTGCTTATCAATGCCGGTGAGGGAATTGACATTGACTTCTTTCTACATAAACAGCCCAAGGATAAAATCCAACAGCGACTTGGACAGCAAATCCGGATCAACCGTTCAAAAATCAAGGATGCCTCAGACACCAATGCCGATTTCGATGATCTGGACTCTGCCATCCGCTCCGGCTATTTTCTCAAGCAGGGGCTTGCCAATAATGAAGATTTCTATTACATGAATCTTTTGATTACGATTACAGCAGGTAATCTGGAAGAACTGCAATGGCGGATACAGGAGATGAAAAAACTGCTTATCTCGCAGGATATGGATCTCCGATCTTGTTACTTCCTGCAAGAACAGGGATTTTTATCTTCCCTTCCTCTCGTAAACCTGGATAAGAAGCTCTATGAACTCTCAAAACGAAATGTCTTAACCACCGGAGCTGCCAGTTGCTATCCGTTTGTCAGTTACAGCATCTGTGATGACAATGGTATCCTGTTTGGCGTAAATAAGCATAATAACTCGTTGGTCATTGCTGATATTTTTGACTCCAAACAGTATAAAAATTCCAATATTGCGATTCTTGGTACTTCCGGGTCTGGAAAAACCTTTACCATGCAGACCATGGCACTTCGTATGCGCAGGAAAGGTATCCAGGTATTTATTATCGCACCGTTAAAAGGGCATGAATTCTATCGGGCTGCCCGTAATGTAGGAGGAACCTTTATTCAGATTTCTCCTGCCAGCCAAAACTGCATCAACGTCATGGAAATCCGAAAAGTAGATAATTCTGTCAATGAGCTGCTGGACGGTCCAACTTTAGACGCCTCTGCCTTAGCCAGCAAAATTCAGCGTCTGCACGTTTTCTTTTCTCTGCTCATTCCCGATATGAGCCATGAAGAAAAACAGCTTTTGGACGAAGCACTGATTAAAACTTATGCCAGAAAAGGAATCACCCATAACAATGAGTCCCTCATTGATCCCAAACATCCGGATCATTATAAAACGATGCCAATTCTTGGCGATGTATATGATGTTTTGATGGAAACTGAAGATACCAAACGGCTTGCTCATATCCTGAACCGTCTTGTCCATGGCTCAGCTTCCTCTTTTAACCAGCAGACCAATGTGGATTTGACCAATAAATATACTGTTTTGGACATCTCAGAGCTGACCGGTTCCAGTGATCTCTTAACAGTAGGGATGTTTGTTGCTCTGGACTATGTATGGGATAAAGCCAAAGAAAACCGTACCAAAGAAAAAGCCATTTTCGTAGATGAAGTATGGCAGCTCATTGGTGCTTCCAGCAACCGTCTGGCTGCGGAATTTGTTTTGGAGATTGCCAAGATTATTCGGGCATACTCTGGTGCAGGCATTTTTGCAACCCAGGATCTCAATGACTTTTTTGCTCTGGATGATGGGAAATATGGAAAAGGCATTATCAACAACTGCAAAACCAAAATTATACTTAACATGGAGGATGAGGAGGCACAACGTGTAAAAACCATTCTTCGTCTTTCCGAAACCGAAGTTATGAATATCACCCATTTCCAACGTGGAAACGGACTGATTTCAACAAACAACAATAATATCACTGTGGAATTTAAAGCTTCCAATCTGGAAAAAGAATTAATTACCACAGACCGGCAGGAACTCCTGGAAATCTTAAAACGCCAGGATAAAAAAGTCGGTTAATGTTACCTGCAGCCCAAATGTGGCTGCTTTTTCTTTTCAACAAAGGAGGAGATTTATGTTAAAACCAGAAAAACAACCTCATATCCGGCTAACCGCCCTTTTACTTTGTGTCACGATGCTTCTTAGTACACTCTTTTTCAATGCCCATACAGCTTATGCGGCAGATGGCACCATTGACTATACAGCCGGAGCCAAAATTCCATACGGAGACTATTATACTTCCCGCATGAGTTTTGATGGCAATAATACAGCTTATTGCGTTGAACCATTAAAGAAAACACCTGCTTCCGGACAATATCCTTATAATCTTTTAGGAAAGGATTCCCCGCTTAGAAAAGCACTCTACTATGTCAATGGTGGATACGGCTACGAAAAACTCATAAAAGATCAATATTTCCAAGGATGGTCCGATGACAATTCTTATGTCATTGGTCATCTGGTCGTTTCCTATATCCACGCCGGAAATAACGGGGACACCGGTGCCTTCCATGGCGCACCTCAAAATTATATTGATAAAGCATTGGAAGTTGTCAATGCCATTGAAGGACTTCCAGCTCCACCAGATTCCTTTCGTGCTTTTATTGTTCCCGGCGATGCCTCCCAGACATTTGCTGGAAGCTGGTATCAAGTTCCAAACGGCTTTATTGAACTGCAAAAATCCTCTGCCAATACCGACATTTCCGATAAAAATGACAATTACTCTTTAGAAGGAGCCAAATACGGGATCTATAAAGGAGAAGAACTGGTAGAAACTCTTATTACAGATAAAAAAGGATATGCAAAATCCAAAGAACTGGCAGAGGGAAGTTATACAGTTAAAGAACTCAGTGCCCCAAAAGGATTTGCAGTGGATACCTCCGCTCATGACGTTACCGTAAAAGCGGAAGAAACATCTACTGTAAAAGTAAAAGATATTCCACAAAATAATCCAATCGAATTGCTCCTTAAAAAACTGGATGCAGACACTCAGCAAAATTCTGCACAGGGAGCCGGCTCTCTGGCTAATGCGGAATTTACAATAAAATTCTATACAGAACATTCAGATACCGATCCCGGGACAAATGGAAAGAAACCAGTTCGCACCTGGGTATTTAAAACAGATGCCTCTGGAGAAATCCATTTTACAAAAGATTATTTCGTATCCGGGGATGACTTTTTCTATGCAAGTGATGGTAAGACCGTCTGCTTCCCACTAGGTACGGTAACCGTACAGGAAACCAAAGCTCCTTCCGGATACCTTCCAAACGAAGCTGTTTTCGTACAGCAAATCACCAGCACCGGTACAGAAGAAACCATCTCTATTTATAATGCTTCTTCTGTCGAAGAACAGGTCTTCCGAGGCGGTGTTAAAATTCAGAAGCGGGATCTAGAAACACAGGGAACGCAAGCACAAGGAAACGCATCTCTTGCAGATGCCGAATTTACCATTACCACTCTAAATAAGCAGCCGGTATGGGTAGGTGGAAAGCTCTATGAAAATGGTCAGGCAGTACTCACGATAAAATCAGATACACATGGTATTGCTGCAAGTGCCGCTGATGCCCTGCCCCTTGGACATTACAAAATTGAAGAAACCAAATCTCCTTCCGGATACCTGACTGATGGTGCAAAGGCTCTTGAATTTGACATCACCCAAAATGGAGAAATCGTTGATTTAACAACAGAAGAAAACTCTATTTCTAACCAGATTATCCGTGGTGGTGTCAAAATCCAAAAACGGGATCTGGAAACCGAAGAAGATAAACCACAGGGAAATGCTTCTTTAAAGGATGCAGAATTTACAATCACCAATCTTGGTCCAAATCCTGTTCTTGTGGATGGAACCCTTTACGAAAAAGATCAAGTAGTTCTCACTTTGAAGACAGATGAAAAAGGGCTTGCTTCCACCAAAAAAGATACGCTCCCTTATGGCCATTACCGGATTGATGAGACAAAAGCACCGGAAGGTTATTTGAACGAGGGCAAACTCTCTCAGGAGTTTCATATCACAGAAAATGGGAAAATTTTGGATTTAACTGCAAAAGAAACAGCGATTTCCAATCAGGTAATCCGTGGCGATTTAGAATTCGTAAAGGTCTCTGACGGAGATTTAAACCGGCTGGCAAATGTCCCATTTTCCATTACCTCCAAAACTACAGGAGAAAGTCATACCATTGTAACAGACAAAAATGGCTATGCCAGTACCTCCTCAGAATGGAATAAGCACACTACAAATACCAATCGTGGGGAAACTTCTGAAGACGGAATCTGGTTTGGCTCTTCTAAACCTGATGATACCAAAGGAGCCCTGATTTATGATACCTATATTTTGGAAGAACAACGCTGCGATTCCAATGAAGGTATGAACCTCTTAAAAATTGAGGTCTCTGTATATAAAAATCACGTAGTCGTGGATATGGGAACTTTAACGGATGATCAGATTACCATTGGAACTACTGCCCTTGACAAAGACAGCAACTCCCACTTTGCCAAACCAGAAGAAAAAATCACTCTGGTTGATACCGTAGAATACGAAGGCTTAAAGAAGGGACAGTCTTATAAACTCATCGGCACACTGATGGATCAAGAATCCGGAAAGCCAATTGAAATAGATGGAAAACCTGTCACAGCAGAAACCACCTTCAAACCGAAAAAATCTTCTGGTTCTGCAAAAGTGACCTTTACGTTCAATGCCTCTTCTCTGAAGGGCAAAACAATCGTAGTATTTGAGGAACTGTACCAGGAGGATTTAAAACTGGCTGTTCATGCGGACATTACAGATCAGGATCAGACTATCTATTTCCCAGAAATCGGGACCACTGCAAAAGATAAGGAAACAGATATGAATCTTTCCCAGGCAGATAAAGAAGTTACCCTTGTAGATACGGTAGCTTACAAAAATCTTCTGCCCGGCGAAGAATATGTTATGACTGGAACCCTTATGGATAAAGAAACCGGAAAACCTGTCGAAATAGATAAGAAAGAGGTTACTGCCGAAACCACATTTACTCCTAAAGAATCCTCTGGAACGGTAGAGGTGATTTTTTCTTTTGATGGGACCTCCCTTGCCGGAAAAACCGTAGTTGTTTTTGAATCTGCTACTTATGACGGCAAAGAATTTGCAACACACGCAGATCTTGAAGATAATGGGCAGACCATCTACTTCCCGGAAATCGCTACTACTGCAAAAGACAAAGCAGACGGAGATCATTTTGCCAAAACCGATAAAGAGATTACTATTGTTGATACGGTTAAATATAGTAACCTAATTCCAGGAAAAGAGTATGCACTTACCGGTACCTTGATGGACAAAGAGACAAAAGAACCTCTTCAGGCAGATGGTAAACCGATTACTGCCACTACGACCTTTACTCCTAAAGATGCCTCTGGCAGTATTGAACTTACCTTTACATTTGATGGCAGCATTCTGTCCGGCAAAACAATTGTTGTCTTTGAGTCTTTAACGTATCAGGAAAAAGAGATTGCTGTTCACGCCGATATAGAAGACCATGAACAGTCTATCTACTTCCCGGGAATTGGAACTACTGCGAAGGACAAAGCGGATGGGGATCAGGAAGCCGTTGCTACGAAAGAAGTAACTATCATTGACACCGTATCCTACCAAAATCTGATTCCGGATACTCCATACAAACTGGTCGGCACGCTGATGGACAAAACAACCCAAAAGGAAGTTCTGATTGATGGAAAACCTGTCACGACAGAAACAGAATTTACACCAAAGGATTCCAATGGTTCTGTCGAAGTCATCTTCACTTTTGATGGAAGCACATTGGCTGGACATGATGTAGTCGTTTTTGAAAAACTTTTTTCCCTTGAAGGAGAAACAGCACTTGAAATTGCTTCCCATGAAGATCTGGACGATAAAGGACAGACGATAAAACTTACGGAAGTTCCAAAAGACACACCTGAACCTTCCAAACCAGTCAAGACCGGAGATGAAACAACCGTTCTTCCTTATCTTTTACTGGCAGGTGCCGCACTCCTCTTTGCTGCAGGATTTGGTATCTTATATATCCGTAAGCGGAAAAAAGATAAGTAACTATCAATAGATATGCTCACAGGCAGCTTATTACGGCTGCCTGCTATAAAGGTGATGAATATGGAACAATCTCGTTGTAATGCCGATGCCAAACACATCCGGCATTTTTTAGATATTTGTGATGGAAATTGGCATTCCTGTATTTATGTTCGCTGTGTTTCCTGTAAAACCCCAGGTTATTGTAATGGCCCACACTTCTTATATCATCCAGATGAAAACGGCAGTCCATGTGTCCTGCCCATGGCAGATGCCCGTATGCTCTTCTCCCGCATACCGGAACCAACGGAATGTCTATCCGCCATAACACTGGAACAATTTCAGTCTTTATATGGACTCTACTTTGCAAAAGAAGCATTGACCGATAAGCCATGTCCTTGTTTTGCTTTACTGCGGCACCAGGAAGCATCCCATTATCACTGGTAAAAGGTTGCACTTTTGGCACTTTCTGCGTACAGGATAAGAAAGGAGGCGATTTTATGTTGAATTTCACTGCTATGATTCAAGGAATCGATACAATATTTACGAACTTTATTTTTATTCCTGCACTTTTAATCCTGTACCTGAAGTTTCGTCCGAGAAAGCCCTGGAACAAACGCACCAGAAATCTGTATCGGCTATGTATAGCTCTGATTTCTGTTTATGTCATCCGGATTTTCTGTGCAGGGTTCATCTTTACACCAGTAAATTACTCACGTTTTGCAGACAGCGGTTTCTTTCCGCTTATCAAGGCACTGTTCTATTCTTAGATTTTCTGCCATTTTGTGCCATTTAGTCCGAATCTGGGAGTAGTTTCTATGCCCATCCTATGGGAATTCATCACCTGCTTTCTTACAATATACGTATAAAACACGTAAGCGAGGTGAATCTTTATGAAACAGAAACAAATCCGCTGCCCATACTGCGGCAGCATCGCAATTTTAAGGGATGCGTCCTATGTATATGGAAATAAAGCGAAAGATGGAAAACTCTATGTGTGCAGTCACTTCCCACAGTGTAATTCTTATGTAGGAGTTCATCCTGGCACTACCAATGCCAAAGGAAAACTGGCAAACAAAGAGCTTCGGCAAAAAAGGATCCAAGCACACCGGGTATTTGACCAGATATGGCTAAACCACATCTTTACGAAATCGGAGGCTTACCGCTGGATTGCTGATAAATTCTGTCTGACTGCCAAGGAAGCACACATCGGAGAATTTAGCACTTATATGTGTGATCAACTAATTCTGGAATCCATGAAGATTCTGGAGAATAACCATATCCCTCTCAGGGCCATTGGTTGAAAGGGGGGATATGTATGATTATCCCGATGACAGATGATGAACGCCGATTGACAGAGGAGTACTTATATTTGGTACCTGAAATGGTAAAAAAATTGACTTCCCGTTGTGCTTATGTCTCATACGATGAGCAGCAAGACCTTCTGCAAGCCGGAAACTTAGCTTTATGCAAAGCCGCCATGAACTATGACAACACCCGTCCCTTTGCAGTTTACGCCAGAGTTGCCATACGAAATGCCATTTACAGTTATTGGAGAAAACTGCAAAAAGAACGAAAATACACCTGTTCCATGTATGCATCTTCCGAATTTGACATGGAACCCCTGCTTGTAGACCAAAAAACCGAACTATGGCAGGAACAATGTATGAACCAGGAACCCATTGATAAGCACCTGCAGTCCTTAGAAGCGGGAAGCTGCAATACACTAAGAAAAGGAATACATGCCCTGCTCCTGCAGCAAAAAGGATATACCAACCAAGAAATTTCCAAACATTATGGTGTCCCAATGAATCATGTCCGGGCATGGCAAAGCAAAGCCCGGAAATACTTACAGCAGGATACCAAATTATATACTCTTTTATCTTGAAGGGAGAACGATTATGCTGACACTTTATACTGCAGTCGGAATCCTACGATTCCAGGATTCCATAAAGGAACATAAAACACCGACAGTTATCAATAACCGGCAGGAATACGGACTGACAGAAGAAGAATTCTTTCTGTGGAGCAGCCTCGCATTTCAAATCCGACAGATCCATGAATTGCAGTCTGCCTTTTCGGAACGTTTGAAAAAACATCACCGTTCGGAAAATATTCCCATTGAACCCTACCTGAATCGGCTGCTGCTTCGAGGACTGGTTGTAAAAGGGGATGGTTTAACTGGTGTGGATGCCCTGTACCGCCTCTTAGGAGAACTTTATATCAGCCCATTGCAGGACAGTTTTTCAGTACGACTTTTTACCTGCATCTATCTCTGCATGAAGAAAAAACTGCACACAAAGGAACTGATCCATTATCTAAAAAAGCCGGCACGGACTGCTATAGAGGACACGGTACTCCAAATAGCAAAAAAAGTACAGATTTCTACGGCAGAGCTTGTAACCTGTGTAGAACAGGGCATCCATCCACAAAATACAGAGCAACTTTTGACGCAGCTCTATGAAACCTCGGATGCAACATTCCGTACCCTGGCACAGGATATCCAATTCACCCATGCCGGTTATCCTGTACTGGAAGCCATCAGTAATTTGTACCTCAATAAACAGATTGCATTTGAAAAATTATAGGAAGGAGCAAATTATGCCAAAACCATTTCTTAATAAGCTGATTGTCCATGGGGCAATCGGCTTTTTCTGTGTCTTATTTGGATGTATTTACGGATTTGTAACAGATGACCAGATATTTCTCCTTATGAGTCTTTGCATCGGTGTCGGAACTGTCATACGAATTGTGAGTCTGCTGCATACCATCAAGATGCATGACTATACCAAATTAACTGGAACCTGTACAAAACGTGAAGTCAGCCCACTTACCAAGAAACAGAAAATTATTTTCCGATCCACTGACCAGAAAGAATATCACTTTACGTTCGATAAAAATATCCGCCTTTTATCTGGACACTATTATCGCCTATATTTCCGGAATGTAGCAAACCTTTCGGGTGAAGAAAAGGTTACTCCGGATTTACTTGCGTATGAGGAATGTTCGTTTCTAAAGAAAAAAGCTAAAAAATCTTAGCTGCACCAAGTAGAATAATATTAATGTTCAAATCATACATTTAATCTATATTATAATTTTTTTAGAATCTGGATAAATTATTAAAATCTACTCATTCATAATGGTTTTAACTTATTAAGAAGAGTCTCTTCGCCCAAAAGAAGAAACTCTTCTTAATATATCAGCACATATTATTTCTTTCCCTATTTTTTTCATAAGGCGTATCTGAAAGTGGCAAATTAGTTCGAAATTTACCATCCATGCAATAGTATGCACCCTGAATCGCTGGGGCAATAGGAATTGTTGTAATCTCTCCAATTCCAACAGCTCCGTATGCTAAGTTCTCCGTACTCTTTTCTATAATTATACTGTCTATCTGCGGTACTTCGTCAGCTCTTAATAATCCTAAATCTTTAAATCTTGCCAATGGTTTTCCTTGATATAAGGGATATCTCTCGGTTAAAGCATATCCCATTCCCATAATTACTCCACCTTCTATCTGACCTTCAACAGATAATGGATTTAATGCCCTCCCTACATCATGTGCTGCAATTACTTTTTCTATAAGTCCCTTCTCATTAAGCAGTACTACTTGCGTTGCATATCCATACGCTACAGTAAATACTGGATTTTTTTTTGTACTTCTTATTGAATCAGTTTCAGCCGAATACATCCCCCAATATTCTTTTCCTTCTAACTGCTCCAAAGTAAAATCCCCCATATCTACAACTAGTTTTTCACAAGCCTTTCTAACCGCTTCACCTGTTACTAATGTCTGACGAGAAGCTGACGTTCCACCTGCATCTACCACTATAGCGTTTTCTCCAGTTAAACAGATAACGTCTTTTCCTTCTAGTCCTGTAGTTTCACAAGCTATTTGTTGCATAACCGTTCCCATACCTTGCCCAATACATGGTGCTGCAATATATACATATAACTTTCCATTTCTTACTTTAATACAACATCTTCCAATATCTCTAACCCCTAGACCAACCCCTGTATTTTTCATTGCACAAGCAATACCAGCTCTCGGATGCTTTTCAAATATCGTTTTTACAGCCTCCAATGTTTCTACTAATGCAGTGCTAGGTGCAGCAATTTGTCCATTAGGTAATTCTTGCCCTGGACGAATTGCATTACGATACCGAATTTCCCAAGCAGAAATCCCAACTAAACTAGAAAGAAGGTTTAAATTGCATTCTGTTGCAAAGCAACCTTGTGTAACTCCAAATCCCCTAAAAGCGCCGGCTGGAGGATTATTAGTATATACAGCTATTCCCTCTATATCAATATTATGATAGTTATAAGGACCACATATATGATAGCAAAGTAACATTAGAACTGCACTTCCTAACGAAGCATACGCCCCAGTGTCAATTATTGCTTTTACTTTCATTGCCGTTATGATTCCCTTTTCATCACACGCAATAATCGATTCTATAGTTGCTGGATGTCTTTTAGGATGTACCATTATACTTTCTTGGCGTGTCATCTTTACTTTCACAGGTTTCCCTGTATACCACGATAACAAAGCCGCATGATGTTGTACTGACAAATCCTCTTTCCCTCCAAACGCCCCTCCAATCATTCGAGTAACTACATGAACAGATTCTGGCTTAATTCCCAGCATATCAGCACATGCCTTCTGAGTTATCTCTGGACTTTGTTCTGAAGAATAAAGTAAAACTTTTTCTTCTGTCTTATTTGCAATAGCAATGGCACATTCTCTTTCCATGAAAGCATGTTCAGTATATGGCGTATGATATATATTTTTTACAACATGGGTTGCTTTTTTCAATGCCTCTTCAACATTCCCTCTAGAAATATGTTCATGTGCTAATATGTTTCCTGTTTTATGTACCAAAGGTGCATCTTCTTGTAATGCTTCTTCTGGTGTAAAAACTGCAAGTAAAGGCTCATATTGTATTTCAATTAATTTTTTTGCTTGTTCAAGAACGGATAGATTATCCGCAGCAATTAAACAAATTGCATCACCTAAATATTTAGTAATCTCACCTTCTCCAACTAAAGCTTTCCAATCTTTTACTATATGTCCAAATCTATTATTTCCAGGAATGTCCTTTGCTGTTAATACCGCTCTTACGCCACTTAATTTCTGTGCTTTTGATACATCTATTGATATTACTTTAGCTCGTGGATATGCCGAACGTACTGCTCCACCATAAATCATATTTTCTATTTCGATATCATCTACATATTTTCCCTGACCTAAAATTTTTACTTTCGCATCTTCCCGCTGAGCCCTTTGACCTATCCCTTTTATATCTTCTGTTACAAATTCCTGAGCATTTTCCCTTAATATTTTTGCTGCGATTTCAACTGCATCAATAATTTTTTGATATCCTGTACAGCGACAAATATTATTATGTAACGCTTTAGAAATTTGTTTTCTTGTTGGAAAAACATTTACATCAAGCAAAGCCTTTGTAGCCAATATCATTCCCGGTATACAGAATCCACACTGCACAGCCCCAGCCTTACTGAAAGCATATACATATACTTCTTTTTCTCGTTCGCTTAATCCCTCCACTGTTAAGATAGATTTTCCACAAAATTTAGCTATCCTCTGTGTACATGCCAAAACAGGCTTTCCGTCTACAAGAACAGTACAACTCCCACATACTCCTTCACTACACCCATCTTTTACTGACTTTAACTCACAATCATAACGCAGCACATCTAATAATCTACGATTTTCTTGTAATTGAACTATTTTTCCATTTATAAGTAATGTATACATTTTTCTTCTCCATTTTATTGAACCTAAAAATATTATCCTACAATAAAAAGCTGCACTAACCGCAGCTTTTTACTATTTTCCATACATTGAAACAACATGATTTCTAAATTGCATATTCTGTTTAAAAATATATTCAGGCGCATAATTATGTTCAACAGCTCTTGCAATACGCATCGCACATTGCTTTGCACTCCCCAATTCAACTGTTGCCCATTCAAATCCTTTTTCTAACTCTTCACATGTCATATTTTTGGGAACAAACATTAACCTGTTATATGTAAAATTATCCCACTCTTTAGAATCTTGAATCAATCGCCCTTCCCGTTCAATCTTTCTTCTAAAAGGCGTTCCAGGATAAGGATACAACATATTTAATGTTAACATATCTAATTCTGCTTCTTTAATGAAATTTACTGTATCCTTTATAGTATCTACAGTATCTCCATCCAAACCGAAAATAAAGGAGCCTTGTACTGCTATTCCAACTTTATGAAAGTTTTCTACTGTTTTATGATAGTTTTCCACTTTATTAAAACCTTTACTTGACTTTCTTAAAGTTTTTTCATTTACAGTTTCAAAACCGAGAAGCATTGCAAGACAACCACTTTCTTTCGCCAATTCAATCAATTCAATATCTTCTACTGAATCAACGCAAGCACCACTGCAAATCCATTTTATGTGTAATGGAATTAAAGCTCTAAAAATTTCTTTTGCAAATTCCGGATTCCAAATTAAATTATCATCCAAAAAAATATATGGCTTGTCCATATCTAGCATTTTAATTTCTGCAATAATTTCCTCGACTGCCCTTGTCTTAACCTGCCCCTTCCAATGAACACCTCCAGTACAAAACTGGCAATGATTTAAACATCCCTTAGAAATCATAACCAAATTACTAGTCAAATACTTCGGGTGTTTTATCATATCATGTCTTGGCAATGGAAGCCCTTTTATCTCGGGTCTCTGCTCTAATTCATATCTTTTTTTATATCTACCACTTATATAATCTCTTAAAATGTCTTTCCAAATTTCTTCAACTTCGCAAGTTATAACTGAATCTGCGTGTTTTAAACATTCTTCGGGACATGCTTCTACAAATACGCCTCCCATAAATACAAATACTCCTCTTTTTCTATATTCATCGGCTATTTTAAAAGCATTAGATGCAGTATGAACAATAACTGTAATCCCAACCATATCGACTGGCTCATCAAAATTAATTTCTTGAATATTTTGATCTTCTATTACCACCTCTATATCTGGGGGTGTTAATCCCGCCAAGACTGCAAGTACATACGGTGGATACAAATTTGTAGCTTGACCTTTTCCACATTTTGGTGCTATTAATTTAAGTTTCATAAACAAACTCACTCCTTTTTGCAAATTTTTATAAAATTCCTTTAAGTATTAATCCGCCATAAATACATGTTACTAATACAAATACCCCCAATAAAATATACCCCATTTTATTTCTTTTATCTGATTCTACTATATTCACTGATTTTTCGAATAAGTTTGCCTTCTTTAATGCTTTAAAAATTGGTTTGTATAACAAAAATGTTAGAGTTCCATTAAGCCCTCCTTTAATTGCATTAAACGGTAAAAAGGCTGGTAATAATAAAGCTTTAACTGCTTCTCTTGGGTATCCCATATAAATCGGTGTTATAAAATAGTTCCACAGCAACATCACACTAACCATGACAAAAACCCCTGATATCAATCCAATAACCGCACCAGATCCTCCTCGCTTTTTTTTATAGATAATTGAGGCAGTACAAGCAAAACTACATGAGGATATAATATTCATAACACAGCCAATAATTCCCGTATCACTAACACTCATCATTTCGACACATGATACAACTGTTGCTATTACAAAAGCGTATAACGGTCCTAAAATAAATCCTCCTATTGCTATAATAGCATCTTTGGGATCATAACTTAAAAACAATACTATGGGAATTCTCCCACAGACCATCACTACATAAGAAATTGCACAAAACATTCCCACTAAAGTTATTTTTTTCGCATTTTTCATTAGTATATTCCCTCCATCCTTTTTCTATTTTTTATTTTAAACTTCATTTTTCCAATTTACTTCCAATTTATTTCCAGTTTCATTCTTTTCTTTGTATTCAACCTTTTCATCCGTTATTCACCCATCTCTAGCATAATATTTTATTGCTTTGTTTATTAAACCATTGATTCTTGACTTAAATTTATATTGGAAAATTATATCTCTGATAGTAGTTTTTGAAATGTTTTATTTTGATTTAAGAAATGTATGTAATGATCTGTATTTCTATGAATGAGAATATCACTTAGATTACATTATTCAAAATATCCACTCATACGTAGATTACAATAAAAAAATCATATTGTATCGTATTCTCACTAATAACAAGTTTCTATATCTTCATGCTAAACTTGTCAATTAGTAATCCTTTAAAACCACCGTAGTATTTTTATTAATTTTTTCTATTGACTTTTTTTGTCATTATAGTTATTATTATTAAAATTTATATTATTATGTCTTCAGGGCAGGGTGTAATTCCCGATTGGCGGTATAGTCCGCAAGCATTTCTTGCAGATTTGGTGTAATTCCAAAACCAACAGTATAGTCTGGATTAAAGAAGATGTATTGTATTTGCCACACTTATATACTTACTACGTCACAATACATAAGTTTCAAGCATCTGGAGTATTAAAATTCTCCAGATGCTTTTTTATGAAAGGAATAAACTAATATGAACACTAATGCTAACAAGTTTTCAACAACCTTTGATAATCATGAAAACACCATCCATTTGAAAGGTGTTGTTATTCACGGACGTGGAATAGGCAAACTAGTTGGTACCCCAACCGCAGATATCCAGATATTTTCTTCCCAAAAATTTCCCCCTATTGGCGTATATACTTCCCTTTTAGTCTGGAATGGTGTTTCTTTGCCAAGTGTTACAAATATTGGAAATTCTCCTACTTTAGATGATAGTAATAAACCTTCTATCGAAACATTGATATTAGACTTTAATAAAGAAATTTATGGTAGTAAAATAGAACTTATCCTCTTAAAATTTTTAAGACTCCCCCAAAAATTTCCATCTCTATCTGATCTTATCCAACAAATTTTTCTTGATTGTAAAAATACACGTATTTATTTTAATCTTTTCTCTACCAAACATTATAATGAAACAGGTAAAATACGTATTGATGAGCATAAACGAAATATATTTTATAATAATATAGAAATCACATTAACCACTAAGGAGTATGAAGCTTTCTATTTATTAGCCAGTCATCCTGGATGGGCTTATTCAAAATCACAATTATACGAATATATTTGGAAGGAGCCTGCAACGAACTGCCTGCATCCTGTAGAAAATCTTATTTACCAACTTAGAAAAAAACTAAAACACTGTTCCAGAGAAGCTTCCGAACACATTGTCACAATCAATGGATATGGATACAAATTTATACCTTAATTTTATAGTTATCAACGATATATATTAGCCTTTATGTAAATCAATACCTTTACGACTAGCAAGGAAATAATCCTTCTCATGCCGATACGTCAGAAGCGGATATGCTATTTTCACATATCCGCTTCTATTATACTTTTTATCTACTCACGCTTTTACACTGTTCGTTTTTCTTTTAGTTTTTTTACTTCTTCAAGAGAAAGGCCGGAAATGTTTGCAATTTCTTCTAAAGCATATTTCCCAGCTGCCAGCATACGAAGTGCTACTTCTTTTAAAGAATCTTTTCTCATATCTTCCATTACTTTACACATAACTGCAATTCCCTCCTTACTTTCTTTGAAAAACCTTACTCGATCTGCCAAAACACCATAATACATATCTGATGGATTTGTACAAGAAAAATCATGCATTAATCTTCCGATAGGTGATTCATCACGATACGCACCATTTACATATAAAATATGCGAACCATCATCAAAGCTTTCTCCCGTTTCTAAAAAACAACGCTCAATACGATATAACGGTTGTCCTTTCCCTATAACATCATTCTCTGTAATAAAAACCACAAATGTCTCAGGAAGAACCTCAAAATCCTCACCCTTTTCAAGGAGATTTGCATCCATCATACTACTGTTGTAACGTGCCCTTTTTCTTCCTGCCCCTTTGTCAGCACGTTGAATTTCTATATTAAATTTATGTCCAACACTATTCGTTGCTAATACATCCAACCTTACAGAACGGTTCAATAAATTCTCCACAAATACCTGTGTACGGACATCTACAACCTTTAGATCTTGCTTATCCAATACAATCTGCAATATCAATTCAATACATTCTGTATCGCCCTCAAAACATTTTGTAAAAAAGTCATCATCCAGCAAGCGAAAACCTCTAAGCCGCTGCAAATCTTCTTGGTGTTTTCGATCTATTTCTTCCGTTACAGTCAAACCTATCACCTGCTTTCTTCACTATCTTTATATGTTCATACTACCATAAGTGTTCCTTCTTTTCAAGTTGGTGAGTCATGGATAAAAATTTATACCTTAATTATCTCTTTATCTGTTTTCAAATATCTCATAACTTCATCAATGGTTTTCCCAGATGCTATCAAAGCCTTAAACAATTCATCTTTCTGCTTCTCTTCTATCTCTTTTTGAAGCTCTTTTGCTTTATGACGCAGTTCCTTTAAATCGGACTCTTTTGTACGAATCTCCTGTTCCACATACTCCAGTTGCTCTTCCAAAGATGTGTTTTCCAGTTTTTTTCGTCTTGCCATAATGCATCCTCCTAATAATTTTTCCTCATTCTACCACATTTTACCTGTTCTGAAAAGGTAATAATACTTTATGAAAATTTTATATCTATTTGGAATTATCCTCATAAAATACTACACTTCCAAGTATTTTTGACACAAAAATTGTTATTTCGAATCGCAGTAATACTATATATGGTATTTTATTATTGACCTTCGCTATATCTTGTGTTACTATGATATTGTATTTAAGTTTTGTGTTATCCCTTTATAGGGTGTCTGGATACTATCTCCAGTACACATGCAGTTTAAGTTGGAAAATCGTGTCATTATAATGCCGTTTTATACGGTACTATAATGGCACTTTTTTTATTTATCACTATTTTATCGCCCAAAGGGCAGAAAGGAGAATTTTTATGTCATCTATTATCATTGTAACAGGAAGGGTAACTGCCGATCCGGTTATGCAACAAGCAAAGAACTCCGGAACTGAATACATCAGTCTGGGTCTTGCTACCAACCAGAGAGGTCAAAACGGAAAGGAAGACCCCATCTTCTATCAGTGTTACTGCAACAAGTTTCTTGCAGATCGACTGATAAAAGCCGGTGTCAAAAAATCAACGTGTCTCATGGTCTACGGAGATTTAGAACTCCATCCGTATATTCACCAGAAAGGCAATAATGCAGGTCAAGCAGCTATCACGCCGCAAATTATGGTAAAGGACTGGCAGTTCTTACCTGCGAATCGTAATGATACCAATGCAGCAGCACCTGTACCGGGTAATCCAATGGTCGGAAATCCGAATGTTCCACCAGTACCAGCAAACGGTGCTACTTATAATGGAAACCCGGCAATGGGAATGAATCCTTCCGGTACCATGCCTACTGGCGCAATGCCAGTCAATAACAATATGATGCCACAAGCCGCACAACAGATGTCTTATGCTCCGGCAGGGGGATCGGCTTATGCACCACAGGGATTTACGGCTGGCAATGTGTCTGGTGATGGATTTACCAATATTCCGGAAAATACACCACCACAGCAGCTTCCATTCCCGTAAATTATCAAAGATCCCTAAAATGAAGGAATTGCGACTTTCCAGTATCTACTGGTCTGCTGCAATTCCTTTTTCTATTGAAACAAACATGGAGGAAATGAAGTGAATACACAAAAGAAATTTCTTAAAGTTCTAAGTATGCTCACAATAATTTTGTTAATTGCAACTATATTCATACCAGGAAATGGAAATCGTAATGCAGTCGCAAGTATCGGAATCCTTGGCATCCTGCTGCTATTTCTTTCCACACTTCTTCCTAAAATCTATAAACTGACTCTAAACCTACTCAAGAACCAGGGCAAAACAAGCCCTTGGTCTTCTTTGAAATCATCTGAGCCAGTTTCCGAAACAGAAGAATTGCTTTGGAGACAAATCAGCTATCAGATTACCGACAAACTACAGGCTGCATTTCCAAATGCAACATGGGAATTCCAGAAGCCGCCATCCATGAAGCAGCTTCTTTGCGGAAATCCCATACGTCTGAGAACCTTTCATACGGAGGACTACAACTTTGCGGAAGCACGTATGAACCAATACGGATATCTGGAACTTCAAATGCTGACCATTGCCAGCCTCAAAAAGACTGTCACAGTTACCGATGAGGACGATGTTCCGTTTGCTGATCCGGAATCCTGGTATTCCTTAATTGGCAAGAAAAAACTGGAGAACCTTATCGGGCAGCTCCATGCGAAAGGACACCATAAACTCTATATTAATGAAAACGGGCAAATTTACATCCAAAATGGTGATACAGCGGAAATCAAGGATTGTTTTGATTATTTCCCGCCACGAAACTATTGGGATGTTCTCATTTCCATCTTCCAAAAAGATGAATTGACCGCAAAAGAAAAGGACCAGGCCCTCGAATTATCCTGGATGAAAGAATAGGAGGAAATCTTATGTCAAATGTGAATTTTTTTCCAAAATGGGCTTTTGAACGGCCACTGCCAAAACCTTTTGATTGTTATTCCGGACGTGATGCTGTTTTTAAGGGCATTTCTTCCAAACACTGCATTCAGCCAAGAAAGCAAGCCACTCTGCATTCTGCTACTTTGCAGGCAGTTTTTACTTATATGGATTTGGAAAATCCACCTGCTGGAAAAGCAGAGGAAGAACTCGGAGCCATTGGAAGCCAGGCAAACAATTTTACAATCGCAGAATATCCAAGCCGTACTGGGTTGCTGCATGTAGTGGTCTACAACCGTATGACTGGGAAATTTATAGCCGGAAAGTATGAAAAACCTTTGGATCTGGACAGTAAACCAGAGCCATATCAGTTTAAAAAAGATGATGATTCGGGAAGTGCTCTTTATTTTGCTTTAATGCCTACTTTCCTTTCAGATGACGAATTCAATGAAAAATATCAGGAATTAAAGCAACACCGTGATGACGGTTTTCCTGACCTGCCCAAAGCGGCAGAAACGGCTGCACTCCTTTGTGATAACGTGTACCGTAGGATCCGTTATGGCGATTCCCTTCCTATCGGGAATATCAAAATTGATACTCCTGCAAATGGCGTGATCCAAAGACTTACACCACTGAATATCCAAAAAGGTGTTTATGCACCAACGGAAATTATCCAGGGTGCCTTTCAGGTATTAAAAGGTGGACATCACTATACTGCTTCCGCCGTTTCAATTCCCAAAGAAGATTTTGTCGATAAATACATCCTGTCCAATTCTCGGACATTAACTCCCCAAGAAGAATCAACCGTTCCTATTCTCGAAGATTGGTATGTAATCCCAAAAGAAATCCAAAGAATATGTGAACATGCCAAATTAACAACTAACAGCAAGCAGCCTATGCGGAATTTTATGCTCCGTGGGCCTGCTGGAACAGGAAAGACCGAAGGTGCCAAAGCCATTGCTGCAGGACTTCACCTGCCTTACCGATGCATCACCTGCTCGGCAAATACAGAAATTTTTGACCTTCTTGGACAGATTTTACCTGATGTAGATGAAAAACAGCTTTCTTTGGTAGGGGAACTGCCCTCTTTTCAAGACATTACCCTCGATCCGGCTACTGCCTATGAAAAATTAACGGGTACTTATGATGAAAAAGTATCAGAAAATACAGTTTATGAAGAATTGATCCATCATATATCTGAGGAAATGAAACAGAAACAAACTGCTACCTCCAACAGCCAACAGTTCCGCTATGTGGATACACCACTGGTTGAAGCCATCCGAAACGGCTATCTGGTAGAAATACAGGAGCCTACGGTGATTGCCAATCCTGGTGTACTGGTAGGGCTTAATTCCCTGTTGGACCGTTGTAACAGTGTATTTCTGCCAAACGGGGAAGTCATCCATCGGCATCCGGATACTACCATTGTAGTCACAACTAATCATGACTATGCCGGCTGTCGTCCCATGAACCAGTCTGTCATTTCAAGGATGAATATGGTCATAGATATGGATGAACCGGATGAAGAGACCATGGTAGAGCGTGTTCTTGCTATTACCGGATGTTCCGATAAAAAATCAGTACGTACCATGACGCAGATTGTACGTTCCATCGCACAGTATTGTCAGGATAACCTGATAACAGATGGCTGCTGTGGAGTCCGGGAATTAATTGCCTGGGTTCAGTCTTTTATGGTATGTGGCGATATACAGGAAGCTGCTCATTATACCATTTTATCTTCCGTCACTGCCGATTCTGAAAGCCGTATCGAAATTGAAGGTTCTTGCTTGGATACAGTTCTTGCATCATAACACACTATTGAAGAACACCTTTTATACCGAAGCCGAACTACGCAAAATTCTGGCAGAAAATCTCGTTTATTTAAGAAAATCCAAGCAGACGAAACTCTCTCAGAAAGCCGTAGCAAGACTTCTGCATCTACCGGAAAAAACAATTATGAACTATGAAAATGGGCATACGCTTCCATCTGCTTACGCCGTCTTTCGGTTAGCCCAGTATTACGGCTGTACAATGGAAGATCTCCTAACCCAAAATATGAAAAAGAAAGAAAGGTGAAGAAATTGAATAACACTCAAAAAGCTTTAAAAAGAATGATCCGGGATACGGAGTCAAAAATCACTGATGAAGAACTCTTTCTTTCATCGGCTTTCCAAAAATACCAAACATCTCTGGCGAAAGCGGCTACTGGCCGTTCTCGCTATGGACTTCAGGTGCTTATGGAATGGGACAGTTCTGAAAATGCAGACATCGCTTATACAGATAATTATAGAATTCACTGTAACGCCGCAAACTCGATAACCCAAAGCTTTCCTTCCCGATTTCTACGGTCACAAAGCCTGACTGGTCTAACTGGACATGAAATCGGACATCTGCGTTACTCTGATTTTGCATCACTACAGCTTTATCTGACCAATATGGAAAATGGTTCCTTCTATCCAGAAGCACCAGACAATCTTCCTTCTGGATACAAGGCAAATCTGCAGGACATCTTAGATGCCATGGAAGAAAAAGATAACGCAACGTGTCTGACGCTATCCCGCTGTGCTGCACAGTTTAATAATATACTGGAGGACATCTACATTGAAGCCCGGATGTGTGAAGAATATCCCGGAACTTTTAAGCAGGGAATACAGATTAATAATCTGCGGATGTCTGAATTGATTCCTTCTATACAGGAAGAAATTGATTGTGGCTATCAGCCGTTTTCCATCATGAGTAATTTAATTTTGTCTTATTGCCGGACTGGTAATATAAATAACCGCACGAATTATTCTGGAGAATACACAGACACACTTTCAGACTGTATAGATTATATTGACGATGCCTTAATTGCCACACAGGGGAAAGAACGCTTCCGTGCTTCCAACTATCTTTTAGTACTTTGCTGGAACTATATTCAGCCTATAGTAGAGCAAACCAGAGAGTCTTTAAAAAAGCAGGATAGTACCCAAGTTGGCGATGCTCTGGAAGATCTGCTGCAGAAAGAATCAGGTAGCGGATCTCCTCTTCCAACTGGTAAAAACGGAGGAATCCCCAAAAACATTCCAGGTCCTACAGAAAAATCAAAAACTCCTATAACCTGTGACTTATCTGGTCTTGATCCAAATTACAGGCAAGATGCAATCAACCAGGCAGAAAAGGTACTGCAGGAAGAAGGAGGCAGAATTGAACTTGCTAAGACTACAGCAATATTAGATGGAAATAATCCAGGAATCACATACGCATCACAGTATGCCGGTTCCGGTTATGAAAATGCAGCGAATGATCTTGCACGCATCCTAAATGATGTTGCTACGGAAAGAGCCCAAAATGATTATGAACAGGAATTAACAGAAGACTTGCAAAAATCGGCGGATGAAATACATTACGGAAATGCCCATGCAGGCATCCATGTAACAATCCACCGCATCAATCCAGTTTCCGACTTTTTTATCAAATCTTATCAAACAGTGGCTTCCCCTCTTTTGCGGACCTCCAAACGGCTGCAAAGTTCCATTCTTCCTTTATTAAAAGAAGAGGCAGAAGGCGGGAAACAAAAAAACCTGTTATTTGGTAAAAGGCTGGATATGCGGGCTTTACACCGAAAGGACGGCGGTATCTTTACCAGAACTAGGCTTCCGGATGAAGAACAAAAACTTTCCGTGGGACTTTTGGTTGATGAAAGTGGTTCTATGGGCTGGGGAGATCGTATTACCCATGCCCGGAAAACTGCAATCGTGCTGTATGATTTCTGTACGAGCCTGGGAATTCCTATTACCATTTATGGGCATTCTACAGATTCTAAGGGTGTTGCTTTGTATTCCTATGCTGAATTTGATTCTCTGGATGCCTCTGACCGTTACCGGCTGATGGATATGTCTGCCCGTAATGGCAACCGGGATGGAGCTGCACTTCGTTATGTTGCGGAACACCTGGCAAAGCGTCCGGAATCACAAAAACTCCTCATCATAATTTCTGACGGACAGCCCGCAGATTGTGGGTACAGTGGTACGGAAGCAGAAGCAGATCTTCGTGGTATCAAGAATGAATATCGTAAACGTGGCATTGTGATCTTTGCTGCAGCAATTGGTGATGACAAAGAAAACATCCGCAGAATCTATCAGGATGGTTTTTTAGATATTACCAAATTAGAAGATTTACCCAAAAATATGACACAGCTTGTAAAACAATATTTGAAATAGAAAGAAGGAAAACATACATGAGTGAAAATTATCAAAACTCAATTACAGATCAGATATGCAAAGTACAGACCAGTAAAAAATTAATTGCACTGTATGACCGCCTCCGCTACACAAGTTATAACAGCTATGCACAGCTTCATGCAAAAGGAGAATTTGAAGAAAATGGTCATAAAGTTCACTCCCTTATTGGAATCTCCATACAGGATTACTCTAGTGGTACCGGTAATAAAAATATTATCACCCGTTTTCATCTGGCACCCGAACAAATTCAATTTCTGCTGTCCAGAGTTACCGCTGGCTTTCCTGAATTTGAATGGTCGCAAAGCAAAATATTTGGTGTACCGGATGGCAATGGCTATTCTACTGCACAACAGTTTTTTATTTCCCGCCACGTATATAACAACCAGCAGGAAATACTGACCAGCCCATGGAGAATTCAAATTAATAACGGAAAAGGTATCAAGAAAAAGAATCATAACGGCGGCACTTATATGCAGGCTCAAAGTTTTATCTCTGAAAAAAGTGCTTTTATCCAATTGACAGATATGGATTTTTATATGCTGTTAAAACGTGCTGATTCCTATATCGTAAATTGGGAAAACTATGTTGCATCCTTCCTGATTCAAAACGGCAAACAACAATTAAAAAAGCAACAGGAAGCACGAATGACGCAAAATATACAGCCACAGCCAGATGAAATGACTTCCTATATGCAGGGACAGCCACAAGAGCAATATCTGAATGGTATGTATGTCGCTTAAAGAATTTCAACAAAGAAGCAGCCGAAAAGACTGCTTCTTTTTATAAAGGAAAGGAGATCTCTATGGATTATGCTACAACACTAAATATTGACCAACAAGGGCGGATCATTATTCCTGCCAAAGTAAGAAAAGCCCTACAGCTTCATACAGGCGATGTATTGATGTTGGAAGCTGACACACGCAACATCTGTCTTCGTAAATGCGACTCCCATATCCCTATGGATATCCGGTTAGACAGTTTTCTGGATATTTTACATAGTAATGTCCCTTGCCGGATCCTGTTATGTAATCATTCCAAAATCATTGCTTCCAAGAATTATCATACAGCACTTAATATGCCTGTAACAGAAAGTATTCAAAGGCTTCTGCAACAGGGAAAGATGAAATTATTCTCTGATAAGGAATGCATATACCCTACTATGACAGGAAAATATCCCATATCAGCCTTTTTCCCTATTTCTAAAAAAGACGAATTTGGTGAAACGTTGGGACTTTTACTGTGTACAAAAAATCAACAATCTTTCAGCGAAATGGATTTAGGCTGTGCCAAAATGACTGCGGCGGCGATTTCCCGCTATCTCCAACAAAATTATGAAAGGACGGTGATATAAAATGAATGACTTAATGCTGCATCGGGCAGCACAATTATTAGAAGCTGAATTTGGTCCCCAATGGCGTACTGTCGCTGACATGCTTGGAACGGAAGGATTGCGAAAACGTGTAGGAAAAGAACTGACTTCTTTCATGGCATACCCAGAACGGGGAGAAGGCGGTAACAGCCAGTGGCGTGGCAACTGCTCCCCCGAAGTGGTTGCAGCACTTCTACGCTATTGCCTGGACGATAAGCGGTATTACGGAAAAGATACCAGCACCTTTACCCTCTTAGATCCTATGAGTGGCTCTGGGACTTCAAAGGCTGCTGCTGACCGTTATCAGGTACGCTCCCTGCTCTACGATCTAAACCCGTCACCTGCTTATGGAAAAGGAAACTGGAATGCTCTTAAAGATGAAGTGGAGGATTCCGCTGATCTCATCTTCTTCCATCCGCCCTACCACAATATGATTCAGTATTCCGGGAATATGTGGGGGACTCCCCACCCAGATGATCTGTCACGCTGTGAAAATTATCAAGATTTTCTCGAAAAACTAAATTACTGTATACGGAAATTTTTCCTTGCACTGAGAAAGGGCGGGCGACTTGCCATATTGGTAGGGGATATACGGCTCCACGGTAAATTTTATAGTATGCAGAATGATTTGATGCGAATGGGTGACTTTGAATCTTTTCTGGTAAAAGGTCAGTTCAACTGTGTTTCCGATCATCGCACTTATAAAAAGCCTTTCATTCCTATCGTAACAGAGTATGCCTTACTACTTAAAAAGACTGACTCTTTAATAATACCATTCAGTATACGGCAGGAAGGTATGTTTTCCATACAAAATACAGATATTTTGGCACTGACCTGGCATCACTTAATTCGGATGACATTGGAAAGCATCGGAGGAAGCGGCACATTAAAGGATTTATATTCTTTATTAAAGGATCACCCCAAGGCAAAAAGAAATCCCCATTATCAGGAGCGTATCCGGGCTACTATTTACGAACATCCTGGCGATTATGTATCGGTATCCAAAGGTTCTTTTCGTCTTATCTATCAAATTACATAAAAGGAGTGTGACGCTAATGGCAAATCATAATGTAAGCGATAAAAAAGAAATTACTTTTATGGGTTGGTTTTTCTATCCATTAAAAATTGGAGAACGTGCCGTTATTTCCGGCACCAATGAATTTTCTATTCTAACATCTCCTATTTTAACAATTTTGGAAGTTTCCAATGACTGTGTAATTTTTGAAACGGAAAATACCATTTACCATCTGGTTCTTACACCAGAAACCGTATCGGAAGTGATGTGCGCTTGAAGAATGTATATGAGCTTGGAAATAGACTTTGTGGGCTGCTCTCTACTTTAAAGAGAAACAGGGACTATGTTCCGCTTGAAGTTTTGCAGACGCAGTACCGGGTTCCTTATGAAACCCTAAAAAAGCAAATTGGTGATACAGCGACAGCTTTTGTAAAAGAAATCACCTTATCAAAGCTTATGATAAATCCGGATGTGCCTTTGGAAGAGCAGATTTCTGTTATCCAGCAGACTATTACAACATCTGGGATGCTCAAAGAAATGAGCTTCACCTTATCAAAACGATATGATGTGGAGCTGCTGCACAGGCAGGCATTAAAATTAAGGACATATATTGAGGATGCCCTATATCCATATATTGCTCTTCAGGATTGCCTTGTCGTTGATATGGAACGTATAGAGGATACGCCGATTATCTACAATACAATTACCCAAAAGGTTTATGAGAATGGGAAATGGAATAAGCAGGATTTGGATCTGCATGGGAAACTATTAATCTATGTAAAATCCAGTCCTCCTATGCCTGCAGCAACAGAACAACTAAACAATGGATTCTAAATTTTAAAAATTTTTATGTCAAGAAGGGAAACTTTTATGGTTTTCCCTTTTTTTGATAGAAAGGACGATTTTATGCATTTTTTATCATTAGTAACAATGGAAACCCCTGAGATCATCGAGGAAGAAAATACAAATAAAAAGATTAAAGAAGAAATTGAAAAAAGCAAAGAATTGCAAAATCCTATTGTGAGAAAAATTGCATTGAAAGTATTGTATAGCTTAAAAACTTCTTTTTCCAGATATGTCACATCGTGTATCGAGAATCTTATGGAGCCATACAGCGAAACTCCAACAGATCCACGCTATTTGGAATTCATCGACCATACACAAGAGTTGGAATACGCTTATGAAACCGGAACGACAGATTGCATCCGATTACCAAATGGTACTTTGGTAGCGGAAAATCATCCCGCCTTCTTCCAAAAGTATATCCTGCAGCAAGGAAAAGTTTTTCAACGTGATGCAGGACCATTGCATCATGCAAAGCGTACCAAACGTGCAAAAAAGATGCAAGTAATGCTCGGTTATCCTAACAAAAAACTGTATCCCAATTTCCAATCATTTGCTGATAACGGATGGATTCCATTTAATGAAGAAGTACAAAAATATGGCTTTTTTTGCAATCCAAATGCTATGTGGGACTGGTACTCACTCGGAGGCCGCTGGGCAGATACACTCTTAGTAAAAGCCACCTGTAAAGACTATGTTATTGGGGCACCAAGCTGGACTATAGCAGATAAGATACCCCCGGCACCGGATGGCTATATGTGGGTTTCAGCAGCACGAAAAAAAGACATTGCTTGGCAATGTATGCGCGACTGGGAAGTACATACGGCAAAAGAACGCTATCAAAAACTAAAACATTTCTTTGAAACAGGAATTTGTGAAGAAGATTTCTATGGGACATTGGATGATACTGGTATTTCCGTATATGGTGAGTATATCTATCGAAAAGGAGAAACTCTTTCTTCTTATCTGAAAAAGAATACCCTTTCCCCAAAAACAAAATATCCGCTCCCTCTTCACGACATCATTGATTCATCCACGTGGAGATCCCGTGATGATATTTTGATTGGGAAAGAACATTCTGATTGGTCCGAAGAAATTGACGGATATATTGATGGCTTATCAGAAGATACCGTATTAGCCTGTGTGGATTATCATGTATAACGCTTTTTTATATTTTACAATCACAAAACGAAATATTACAAAATAATCTGAGCCGCACTATGCGGCTCTTTTTTATGAAAATAACTCCAGCATTTCCTATTCTACTGTTCTTTTTAACGGTATAGGCTTCTTAGTAAAAATAAATTCTACCCTTCCTTTATGCTTTACTTTATTTCCTGGAGATTACACAACCAATTTCCATACACAATCCTCCGGGCAAAAAAGAAGCACAAAATTAATTTGTCTTCCCAAAAGTGCCGCCTGGCATCTATACTTCCAGTTCATAATCCCCGCATACCACTGTTTTTCTGCTGTCAGAACCTGTATATGATTAATCTGGACAATTTCTTCATCCTCCCCTTTCACCTTCAACATCAATGGCAAAGACTTTCCGGTAGCAGTAAACCAGCACTGGACAGCTACTTCATGATAAGTTCCGGATAAAGGCTCCTTCTCTGTATGATCTGTATTTGTTCCGATTCCAAATGCCACCGCTTCTTCCCCCTTCCCACTATTCTGACTTTATTTTCTCATAGTCTACAGAACGTTTTTCCCTTGAAATACCACCACTCATGTGGTCGATATGCCCGCCTAAGAAAGCCGCACGCATTACCGCATCATTCCCATAGTGCTTTCTAATCTGGTCTATCGCTTCATCCATTTTTTCCAGCTTCTCATAATCCTTCGTGTCAAATAAGTCCAATTGCCTCATATTCACCTGATCCTTAATCCGGCTGGTATGGATTCCCAAATGCCGGATGGGTGTCCCATCCCAGAGCTGGTCAAATAGCTGGCAGGCACACTGATGGATCTCTAGCGTAATATTGGTTGCATTCTGAAGCGTCATCTGGTGACTGGCATAACTGAAATCACAGTTCTTGATCCCTACTGCAATCACTTCTGCCCTGACTCCTGCTCCACGAAGTCTGCTTCCTATGGTCTCTGCCAAAGCCAACAGCACCAGTTTTGCCGTAGATGCATCGGTCACGTCAAACGAAATCGTTGTAGAATTTCCATATCCCTTATTAGCAGGTGGGGCAGACTGAACCACAGATACATCAATCCCATTTGCAAATCCCCAGACCACTTCCCCATGTTTCTTCAAATGTTGTTTTAAGTAACTCGGATCACTCTTTGCCAAATCTCCTATGGTACGAATTCCCAACTTGAAAAGTGTCTTTGTTGTTGCCCGCCCTACAAAAAACAAGTCGCTTACCGGCAATGGCCACATCTTTTCCTGCAGCTCAGACTTCCATAGTGTGTGTACCCTGTCTGGCTTCTGAAAATCGCTTGCCATTTTTGCTAACAATTTATTCTCTGAAATACCAATATTCACTGTAAATCCAAGCTGCTCTTTCATCTGTCTCCTCATCTTCTCCGCTGCTTCCACTGCTGTTCCCCAAAGTAATTCCGTTCCGGTCATATCTACAAACGCCTCATCTATCGAATATTGTTCCACCGTAGGGGAATACTCATGCAAAATTCCCATAAAAGCTTTGGAACACTGCTCATACAATCCATAATTCGGAGGCACTAAGATAAGCTCTGGACATTTTTGTTTTGCTTCCATGATTGATTCCCCTGTCTGTATCCGATATTTCTTCGCTGGAATAGATTTTGCCAGAATGATCCCATGCCGCATTGCCATATCTCCACCTACTGCAGATACCTGTTCTCTTAAATCACCTTTCCACCCCAAATGATGCATGCGATATACTGCTTCCCAGGACAAAAAGGCTGAATTTACATCTATATGAAAAATCACCTTTTCCAAACTTACGTTCGCCTCCTTTGCATCCAATTATACAGAACACACGTTCTTAAATCAAGAGATAATATTTTCCATATCTACTATTTTTCTATATATAGTAATCTTAATCCCACAGCAAACAATATATGCTATTTTTCCATTGACACACACTATATATAGTGTTACACTTACCATGTAATTATTATTTGTGTCATCCGGAAAGGATATACGCACGCAGTTTAGGTTTGTAAAAGTGTCAGAAGTATACCACGCTACCAGCAGGGACTTCTGGCTTTTTTATTTTGCAGGAAACTGCACGCATTGGAGAATGAGCATTCGTGTCATTCTCTTTTTTTATGCCTGAACGCAAAGAAAGGAGGAAGAAACCCCGGAACAAATAAGAATTACAACTATACCATAGAAAAGGAGCGAAAAATAAAATGAACCAACCAAAAGAATTATCAAACACGGAAAAAATCAGACAACTGGTGGACTATCTGAATTTACAGCGCAACGCTTATTATAATAAGAACAGTCCGAATATCAGTGATGCGGAATACGACCAGCTCTTCGATGAATTAGCGGAATTAGAAAAGCAAACAGGCTTTGTCTTATCCAATTCCCCGACACAAACCGTAGGCTATACCCCTATCAGTGAACTTCCCAAAGTAAAACATCCAGTGCCTTTGCTTTCTTTAGACAAAACCAAGCAGGTACAGGACTTAATAAACTTTGCCGGTAAGCAGCCGGTTCTGTTTATGCTGAAGTTAGACGGATTAACAACGAAATTGGTTTACGAAAATGGAACACTTGTAGAGGCTTCCACTCGTGGAGATGGGGAAATCGGAGAAATTATCACCCATAACATACCAGCATACGTGGATGTTCCTCTTTCCATACCTTATCAGGAAAGACTGGTAATTGTAGGTGAATCCTTTATTCCTACCAATGACTTTGAACGTTTAAAAGAAACTTTGCGGGATGGAAAAGGGGAAGCTTATAAAAACGGACGTAATCTGGCTGCCGGTTCTGTGCGAAGTCTTGATCCGGCAAATTGTGCAGGACGCTGTCTGCACTTTATGCCATTTAATGTCCTGGAGGGTTTAGACTCTACCTCTATTCCATTCCCAGACAGCAGAGCTATAAAGGTTTCCAGTCTATTTGACTATGGCTTTCGGCCTTGTCCTTATATTGCTACTGACCAGCCTTTAACCCCGGATCTTGTAAAACAGTATATTGAAAGGCTGACTGATCTGGCAAGCAAAAAGCATCTGCCTATTGACGGAATTGTAATGATTTTCGACAGTCTGGACTATTCCAAAAACTGTGGGCGTACTGGCCACCATTATAAAGATGGACTGGCTTTTAAGTTTGAAGATGAAACTTACGAAACAACGCTTCGCAGCATTGAATGGACACCCACCCGTTTTGGAGAGATTGCACCTGTAGGAATTTTTGATCCTGTGGAAATTGATGGGTGCTCTGTTTCCAGAGCCACCCTTCACAATCTGACTTTTATCAAAGAGTTAGAATTAGTGCCAGGCTGCAAAATTTCTGTTTCCAAACGAAATATGATCATTCCCCACATTGAGGAAAATCTGGAACGTGGCCATTATGTAAATGCAGTTCCTCCTACATGTCCATGTTGTGGTTCTCAGACTCGCATTTACCAGAGAAAAGGAAATGATGGACGTCTCATCGAAACAGTACATTGTGACAATCCCAATTGTGACAGCCAGATTCGAAAACGTTTTACCCATTTTGTTGGAAAAAAAGCAATGAATATTGAAGGACTTTCGGAAACTACCTTGGATAAATTCCTTTCTTTGGGATATATCCAAACATTTCCGGATCTCTACCATTTAGACGATTATCAGGAAGAAATCTTACAGTTGGAAGGTTTCGGCAAAAAATCCTTTGAAAGATTATGGAATTCCATTACTTCCAGCCGAAATACTACCTTTGTCCGTTTTCTGGTTTCCATGGATATTCCTATGGTTGGAAGAACCAAAAGCCGGATCCTGGATACAGTATTTCATGGAAATCTACAGGAATTTTACGATGCCTCTATTGGGGACTATGATTTTACTCAATTAGAAGATTTCGGGGATACTTTAAATCAAAATATCCATGATTGGTTTTCCGATGAAAATAATTTAACCCTCTGGAATGACCTCCAAAAAGAACTTATATTTGAAGAAAGAAAGGAAATAAACACTATGATGAAAGAAAATGTATTTACAGGATGTACTATCGTTGCAACAGGAAAACTTACTCATTTTACAAGGGATGAAATCAATTCCAAGATTTTAGAGCTTGGAGCAAAAGCCGGAAGTTCTGTTACGAAAAAGACGGATTATCTGATTTGTGGAGAAAAAGCCGGAAGTAAATTAACAAAAGCCCAGTCTCTTGGCATTAAAATTTTATCTGAAGATGAGTTTCTTGAGATGATTGCGTAAGAAGAAATCTATGAGTATCATGACCTCTGTTTTTCATATCTACGGATTTCTTATTACAGAAAGCGCTGCCGATCTTATCCTGCAGCATGCCAAAAAATCTTTTCCTGATTTATACAAAGAGTTTTCGGATTCAGAAGATCTTTCTTCATTTCAGGAATATCTTTGCGAAACGTATAACGGTTATCGCTATGGCAACGCTGATTATATGACCGTATGGCGAATCAAGAATCATGAGGAACTGGACTTAAATCCAGGAGAAGAATTTTATATCATGGAACTTAGAAATTCTTCCCAGTTATTTTCACAGGCGTATTCTTCTTATACGGAAGTTATCCAAGAAATTCAAGAAGCGTTTGGTGAATTACTTCCTCCAAATTTTCCATTCGATGATTTTCTTGTGGAAATCATGGGCGAAGTCTGGGGCTAGTGAAATGGGGTGAATGCCCCATTTCAAACACCTGGCAGAACTTTCTGTTTTAATTATTTTACCGTTGGAAAGCACCTTCTTTTTTGATATAATGAAAGCAAATGGAGGAATAACGTATTATGAGTATTCAATCAGATATAGAAATGCTATCAATCGAAGCATTGGAATATTATGCTAAAAAGCACCAAATATCAGAAGACGATGCCTTTAATATTTTCTGCAAACATCAAGTATTTGAAAAAATACTGGTTCAACACGAAACGTTGCACCAATTAGATATTCATGACACTTTTCAATACGTAGAAGATATTATAGAAGAAGATACACCCACGCTTGTTCTTTTCCATGGCTCCAATATTGCATTTCATAAGATCGATTTGAACAAATCGCATAACCGTCGTGATTTTGGTCGTGGATTTTATTGTACAGTGCTTGAACAGCAGGCAAAGGAATGGGCAAACCGCCTGTACTTGCGTACTCATACTGGTGGAAAATATGTGTATCAGTATATCTTCCGACAATCTGAAGAATTAAAAATCAAACATTTTGCTTCCTTGGACAAGGAATGGTTAGAATTTATCAAGCTTAACCGTACCGTTGGCGATATCCAGCATCACTATGATGTTGTAATCGGACCTGTTGCGGATGATAATACCATGGAAACGGTACAGCTTTATTTGTCTGGCATCTTGAGCGTGGACGAAGCCGTTGCAAGGCTTCGGTATAATAAGGTAAATAATCAGGTTTCTTTTCACACTCCACTTGCTCTTGAACATCTGGTATTTGAATCTCGAAAGGATGTGTAAAAAATGGAAGGTAAATATTTTTTTAACGGAAAAGATATTTCAATGAATCTGTATATTCAAATCCGGGATGTTATCGATATTATTATGGAAAAGAGTAATCTTTCCTTTCCGGATGCCATGGGCAAGTTTTATCACTCAAAAACTTATAAAGCCCTACAAAATACAGAAAATACTCTTTGGGCGGAATCTGCCGGCTATATTGCAGACCGCTATTACGAAGAACAAGAAGAAGCTCAAAAATAATAATACTATGTTTAAGAAGGAACTGCTTATCAAAATAGGCGGTTCCTTTTTTAGGTAAGAAAGAAGGGATTACATGTTTATGAATAACGATTCAGATCATTACCAGCAAACAATCGACCACTTTCGTGGAGCATACGCTTTTCTTAGTAACTTCTATCCTTCCCGGATCTATTACCGGGGTTACTGGTATGCCAATAATGAGGCTGCATTCCAGGCACAAAAGACCTGCTTGCCAAAAGAAAAGCTGCGCTTCACCAGATTAAAAAGTCCAAAAGAAGCAAAAAAACTGGGATTGGAAGTCCAGCTTCGTTCAGACTGGGAAAGTGTAAAGCTTATGTACATGTATGAAATCTGTATGTGCAAATTCATGCAGAACCCCTCCCTATGCAAAGCATTACTTGCTACCGGAAGTTCTCACCTTGTTGAAGGAAACAATTGGGGAGATTACTTTTGGGGTTGTGTAGATGGTCATGGCGAAAATCATTTAGGTGAGATTCTCATGGACATACGTGCAAAGCTAAAATATGAAGCATAAAAACAGATATTCATAAATTATATATTTTCTACTGTATGAACCCTCAAGAATTTGCTATAATGAAAGATAGATTTTAAAGAAAGGATTTGTGCTTATGTATCTGAAGCGTTTTGTCTATGACCGTCTTCTGGATTGGAAAAATGAAGGAGGTCATAGTACCCTGGAAGTCGGTGGAACCCGTCAGGTTGGAAAAACCTACCTGATACAGAAATTCGCTGACGAAAACTACAAACACAAAATTTATATTAACCTGTTTGAATTAAGTGGTAAACAGTTTATGGAATGTTATAAACAGGCAACCGATTGGACACCTGGAACAAAACGGCGGGAGCATCCTCTCCATGATGCCTTCCAGTTATATGAGCCGGACTTTATTGATTCCGATGATACCGTCATCATTATTGATGAAATTCAGGAATCATCGGAAATTTATAACCGCATCCGGGAGTTCACCCGACAGTTTAAAGCCCATTTCATCGTTACAGGTAGTTATCTTGGAAGAATTTATGATCCGGAGTTTCGCTATTCCAGCGGTGATGTCACCAAACTCACCATCTATACGCTTTCTTTAGAGGAGTTTTTGATGGCCTATGATCAGAATCTGTATGACGATTACAAAAAAATATCTCTTGTTTCCTCTAAAACAGAAGTCTATAATCGCTTAAAGGAAACCTATGATCTGTATTGTCAAATTGGTGGCTATCCCAAAGTGGTAGAAAACTATCTGGAGAACCGGAATATCGTAAAGGCACAGGGCGAACTTGTAAAAATCATTGATACCTTTACCAATGAGTCCATTCGCTATTTTACAGATATTTTGGATACCAAAGTGTTTACTCATATTTTCTTTTCCATCTGCCGCATTTTAAACCGTGAAAAGAAAGGATTTTCAGAAGACAGTATCAGCGAAGAATTGCAAAAGCTGGTAACCAAAGACTACTCCAGTAATATTTCAAAGGCTACCTGCAACCGTGCCATTAGCTGGTTATACTTTTCTGGAATCATTGGATTCTGTGCAAAAATAACAGAAATGGACATTCTGGATTTTAAGTCTGCAAGCCGCTGCTACTTCATGGATATGGGACTGGCAAATTATTATCTGACACGTACCGGTACCGATTCCCGTGTACTTGCAGACACATTAAATGAAAATTATGTCTATATCAACCTGAAGAAACGCCAGGATTTTCCACCGGAAATTTCCTTTGAAACCCCAGCTTTTGCTACTTACCGAGGCGGAGAAATTGATTTTGTGGCACAAAGCCTATCTTCTTCTACCCGATATTTAATAGAAGTAAAAGCCGGAAAAGGGACTGCTTCCACTGCCCAGAAAGCTCTGGCTCAGGGAAAAGCAGATAAGCTTCTTTATTTAAAAGGGGCAACCCAAGGAGGGATAGACGGGAAAACAGAAACACTGCCTATTTATTTATTGGAACAATACAAGTTTACTTAAATTTATGTTTACGAAGAGACTACTTGCGAGTGGTCTCTTTTTATTTAGAAGGATCACGAAAAACACAGCACTGAATTAGTGAAAATTTATGAATTTATGAGAATTGGCATAGATGTGATGTTACGGAAAAGGGGTATGGATTTATTCTATTCCCTCTTTTGTCAATGCCAATTCCCATCAAGAAAGGAAGAATTACATGAACAATACAACAACTGAATTACAATGGGGAGATGTCATCTTCAAACCTGGACAACGTGTGCGGACAACCGATGCCAGCGATTATGCAGGATTGGAAGGTGTTATTTTGGAAATTCATATCGGCAAAGATAAAGAAACCGACAATCTGACTCCTGATATTCACTGTTGCTTTGATTTTCCTGAGTCTGAAGCAGACATTCGGAAACTAGAGGAACGCTTTTCTTCTCTTTACAATATGCCAAAAAAACTGGATGAGCTTGCTTTGGATGAAGTGATTATGTCCCCGGATGAACTGATTTTTATTCCAGAAGAATCCTCTCGTCTTCTTCATTATATTGGTACAGACGAATGGGCTCGCCCTGTATACCAGGATCAATATGGAAAGTTGTGGAAAGATGTAGAACTTGGTGACTTTGAAATTCCTCATCTACACTCTGCAGTCGGAAATGAATTTGATGGAGAACCGGATATGCCTATCCGGAAACCATTTAGAATTTTAACAGATAAACCGAAAAATCCTTATGAATTTCAGTACATGATGCTTAGTCGTTTACAAAGCGACTGTGAGTATTACTTAAATTACGGAAACCGTTGTACTGGACATCTGTACTATCACAATGAAAGCAAACAAATTGCTGCCATGAAAAAACTCTGGAAAGAATTTCCGGATGATGGGAAACCAGAATGGTTGACATGGGAACAAATCCTAGAATACGAAAACGCAATGTGTTCAGACACAAAATAATAGAACCGCCATAAAAATAATTTTTTTAAGGAGAATGATTATGAATTCAATAAAAGAACTAAAAGAACAATTAGGATATGAAGAAATCGGTCTCGATGATACATTTACATTTCACTGTACCCAATGCGGGAAGTGCTGCATCCACCGTGAGGATATTCTCTTATCCCCGAAAGATCTGTTTAACATAGCAAAAAAATTTCAAATTACACCAGCGGAAGCCTTGGAACAATATTGTGAAACTTATATTGGATGTAACTCCCGTTTCCCGATAGTCCGCCTGAGACCACAAGGAAGTGTCAAACGCTGCCCTTTATTAAAGGATCAGAAATGTTTGGTTCACGATGTAAAACCGACTGTCTGTGCCATGTTTCCGATTGGCCGGTATCTTACCCTGTCTGCCGATGATGGTTTTCCGAAAAATCCGGAAGAACTGTCTGTTGGATATGTCTTTAATAATCCGGAGTGTGGAGACGGAATTGAAACACATACCGTTCGAGAATGGTTTCGTAATTTTAACATTCCACTAAAAGATGACTATTTCTTTACATGGACAAGAACACAGGCAACACTCTGCAAACATCTGCAATTTCTGGAAGAACACATATCAGAAAAGACCATGATTTCAATATGGAATGCTACTTTGATAACTCTGTATCTGAACTATGATATTACAGAAGATTTTCAAACGCAATTTCAGCAAAATTCAGATGCAATCCTATCCTTAATTGAAACAATAAGAATGCTTGATGTTCCTGCATCTGAGAAAGAGTAAACAACTACAAATACTTCGAGCCGCCCAATTTTAGGACGGCTCTTTTCATGTCGTTATGATAATGTTTACATTCCTACAGTCTCTTCATCCAACAATTTATTAAACACCTATTTTTGACCAGCTTATTGCAGCATTTTCTTGGAACTCAAATTCATATTTTCGTATATCACCTTTCTTTATTCTATTCCTTCTTTATTCTATCAATTAGGCTATTTCTTTCCATTTTATATAAGAATATATTAGGGATTACCACACATAAAAAAGACATAATACATATAATACATAAAAGTCCTTCAAATGGATATTGAAAAACAAAATATTCTATATTTTGTTTTAAAATATAAACTATTATTCCCATAACTATACTTCCTATAATCAATAATAGCCCAAGAACACCTCCTACATATATTATCCCTTCGTATATAAGCATTTTCCTAAGCATACCTTGCGTCATCCCGATACTCCGCATAGTGGAAAACTCACGCTTTCTAATAATTATATTCATGGATGTAGTACTGGAATAATTAAGCAACCCCATAAATATTAAAATGCCACTAATAGTATACATAATTATCTGACTTGTTCTAATATACAAAGACTGTTTTGCAATTTCATCACTATTACATTCTATTGCATACAAAAGTTGATTTTCGTTGCCTGTAGTAGATTGAAACTTGAGATTTTCCTTTTGAACCCATGCTTTTAATTTCTGTTTACAAATAGCCTCTTTATTTTCTTTTACATTAATCTGTAATTCCAAGTTTCTGACTGTTAAAACATCATTTAATTTTCTGAAAGTTTTATCTGAAACAATCAGATAAGCTTTATCGTTTCCTCTCCATGATAAATTCAAAGCTGGACAATCTGACTGTGAAATGTTTATATATCCGCAATTTTCAAGTTTAACTGTGGGTATTTCCTGCATTGCTGTTCCAACTGGTACCAAATCATACAATTCTATTATTTTTCCAATATATTCTGTTTCCATATCTTCGTATGTTTGTGGTATTAAATTTTCATGTAATATTAACACGCCATCTTTCTCATTAAATGTTTTTTGTTCAACTATTATATTATTCTCCTCTACATATTTCATTAATTTTTTCATACTTTTATCGTCTAATGTTTGCATTACAGGTAATGAATCATGCTCTACAATTTTTAAGCTGTCTGTTTCTGCTACATTCTTTATAATAGGTAAAAATCCTTGTACTATTTTCAAATTCTCAACATAAGAAGCAAGCATATTTTCGATATCCACGATATTATCATCTGTTATTAATTCCACTTTATCCTTTCCGTTTTCCACTAAATACGTTACAGTATCCATTGGCACTTCAATAGTAAAATCTGGATTCTTCTGTAATCTATTCATTTGATTTGTCCCCTGGGTGACCACAATCCCTAATAGCCCTATTTCACAACCAAATGCCCAAAATATTATGATGAACATAAATTTTTTCTTATAACGTAATATATTACGAAAAGCCATCCTAAAAATAATTCCAGTTCTTTTTATAACGAACATTCTCCCAAATTGATAATCTGATTGTTGTTCTCCCACTACTTCCTCATATTTTGCTGCTTCTATAGGAGTAATCATAGTCAGTTTATATACTGCCAAAAAAGTTGCTCCAAATAGAGTGATAGCAACTAAAAAAAGAACCACAATATATGCACTTAAGTTAAATAATTCTAATTGATTATTTGCTTTATATTCTCCTAAATAAAGATTTTTAACCACGTTGTTTAAAACACAATATTGTAGGACTATACTGATCATTACACCACCCAAGCAGCTTTTTAAATAAATATCCCATATCTGCATACATACTAATTTTTTTATCTGTCTATTAGTTGCGCCTATCGTACGCAATAGTCCATATTGTTTAATATCACTTCCCAGTGATATATATATAACATTATAAATCACTAAAAACAAACAAAAGAACACCGCCAAGACAAACATGTACGCAAGCAAATAATTTCCAACTGTCCCTTCAATTGCTCTGTATTCTGCAGAATCATAGCTTATAATTCTTTGCTTATTGCCGAGATCAATATCGTTTTTTAATCTATTCTCTACTTGTCTTCCACTTAATCCCCAATCTTTTACATCAACAAATAAGCGACATGGATATTGTGAAATACTAGCCTGTTTTATTCTGTTCTCGGAAATATATGCAATTGAACTATCGGATAATTCATTATTATAGCTATCATAATATCCAGATAAAATAAATTCTTGTTTACCAGTCATTTTTGTTGTGAAAATATCATTCCAATAAAAATCTAACGTAATCTTCATTCCTATTTGGGGACTGTTAATCCCCAAATAATCCAAGGTCTTTTTTGACATCATTATTTCATCAGTTTGTTTCGGGTAATTGCCGTAAAAATGTACAAAAGTAGGTTTTACCATATCTTCGTAAGCCGTTTCATCTAAAAAAACACATTTGCTATATGAATACCTACCATTCATCAGCTTTCCGATTTCTTTTTCCTCTCCTATACCATTCACATAGGAAAGACCTTGTAGCTGCCGTTTTATTGTATCTGTTCCTTCTTCAATAAATGTTGAAATTGTTTTTCCATCTTGATATTGATTTTTTAACTTATCCGCTTGAAATTTTCCATGTATTAAAGAAATGATAACTAATGATACTACTACAACGCTCATAACGATACATTGTAAAATAATATTTCTTTCCCTGTTTCTTTTCTTATAAGCCTTTATCAGAGTATTTAGAGATTTTCTTGCTCTATCATTATCCATTAGTATCCTCCTATATTGCATATCTTTATGATTTATAAAATCAGTCAAGATTCCAATACTTATCTAGTGGTTGAGTATCGCTTTCCAAAAAGTCTACAATTTCTTTATCATCAAAATAAAAATTTATTACCTTATGATTTTCAAACTCTACTAATGTAGGTACTCCCCCCAGCACAAATTTCTTTTCGGATAACTCCTCTTTTTTTATATTTGGATGGGTAGAAATAGCATACACTTTGCCAGCTTCTTTTCCCTCATGTAATGCCGCATAATTCTCATTTGCCCAAATGATTTTATAGTGAATTGGAGGATATTTCTCTTTTATCAAATTCTCGTCTAATCCATCATAAAACACAATTTTTCCGGTACTGTCCTTTTCTCCAATTTCGACATCGTATTTCTTTTCATGGGAATCCCAATCATAATTTCTAGTTCCTTTACATGCTTCTGCATCAATCTCATAAACTGCATTCTCTCTTTTAAATTGTTTTATATCATCCTCTATATTTTCGCAATATGGACATTCTTTTCTATTGAAATATACATAAAAATGCCCTTCCTTTTCAAACAAGTCTTCTATAGAAGTAGAATATGCTATAGTTTCTTCTTTTACTTTTGGAAATAAAACAATTGCAGCTCCCACGCATATTATGAAAAATATACTACACACCATAGAAATTATAATATTTTTCTTTTTCATCTATTTCTCCTCCTCACCATATAATTGACGATACAATTCGCATTGTTCCTTTAACTGTTCGTCTGTCCCATGTGCTACTATATTACCTTTTTGAAGTACATAAATACAGTCACTATCTGCAATGACATTTATTCTATGTGAAATTAAAATAAGTGTTATATCACGAATCCCCTTAATATAATTCAAGATTTCTCTTTCACTTATAGAATCCATATTACTGGTAGCCTCATCTAAAATTAAAACTTTAGGATGACGTAATATGGCTCTGGTTAATGACAATTTCTGTCTTTGCCCCTTTGAAAGGTTCTTCCCGCGCTCTTCAAGGACACTATCATACTCTCTTTCCATTTTACTTACAAATTGATGCACACCCATCTTACGTGAAATCTCAATCATTTCCTCATCTGCTATCTCTTCATTACCCATTTTTAAATTTTCTCTAACACTTGCAGTAAACAGGAAATCTTCTTGCGATACATATACAACTGCTTTTCGAATTTCTTGAACCTCGAAATTTTGAAACTCTGCACCATCAACATATATATTTCCTTTATCTGGAGAATAAAATTTCATAAACAGTTTTGCTAAAGATGTTTTTCCAGATCCTGTTTCCCCAACAATGGCTATATTATCGCCTTTTCTTATTTTAATATTGATATTGTTCAGTATATTTTTTTGAGGAACAAAATGAAAATCAACATCTTTCAGTTCTATTTCTTCGCCAAATTCAAATGGCTCTACACCCTCCTTTGTTTTCTCTACTTTAATACGTAACACACTTTCTAGACGTTCCATAGCAACATGAGCAGAATGGTATAATGGCTGTAAATTTACAATATCTTTAACTGGCGTTAATAAATATCCAATTAGAATATTATACGTAACTAATTCCCCTATAGATAAATTATTATTAATGATTTCAAGTGCTCCAATGCACAGTACAATAATCTCCCCCATAGCACCTATTAAAACTTTTATAGCTGACTGTAAATTTTCTGCACTTCCTAAGTTAAGAATCGTATCTTGCCATTTTTCTATTTTCTTTTTCCCATAATTGAAAATTGTCTTATTATATGTATACGCTTTGACCGTCAAAATCCCCTCAATAGAGTCAATCAAGTGTGAAGTCACACGTGCCTCTCTAGACATTTCCTCTGAATTTAAAACAGCATAATATTTCCTAAAGCCCACCATAACCAGAGTATATAAAAAACACATCACAGCTACCACAGCAAAAATTTTAATATTCAATACACACAAAATGATACTTACCGCAATTATAAATAATGAATCAATTGGTAAAACCAATATGCTACTTACCAGTGCCTCTTGGACTCTAATAACATCCTGAAATCTCGAAATAAACTCACCATTTTTACGTTTTTCAATAGACATCACCTGTAAATCCAATAAATGTTTGTAATATTTCAGACTAAGTTCTAAGTTAAAAGATTTTGAAATATCCAATGATAACTTTGCTCTTCCCCAGTCTACAATAGTTTTGATCAATAGCATTAAAATAACCATTAGTGTCATAAATATTAGGCTATAAATCAATCTATTTGGAATAACCGTATCTATCAACGTCCCAAAATAGAAAGATGAAATAATGGATATTACCATTGATATGGCTGAAAATAATATAATATATATAGTTCTTTTCCATTCCTTCTTTACTAATTCTAAAAATTTATTTTCTGCACTCCGTACGCTTTCCTTTTTTTTATAAAATTCTTCTGTTGTCTGAAATAAAATAATAACTCCAGTCCAAAAATATGGCGAATCTTCTCCATATTCCGAATCAAAAAATTTTTTTCTATCTACCTCTATAATACCGATAGCTGGATCTGCAATAATTACGCTCTTCTTTTTTATTTTATAAATTATAATGAAATGTGCTAATCCATCTTCTTGATATACATGAGCCACACACGGCACTTCCAACTCTTTTTCTTCAAATTCTGTATTTTTTTTGTATGCTGATGCAAATAACCCTAGTTTTTCAGAAATCCTACATATATCCCAAACGCTCGTTCCTTCCTTACTGTTTTCTAAGACCTCACTTATCTCCAGTATAGATATCTTTTTTCCATAATACCATGATATACTTGCTAAACAAGCTGCAGCACAATCCATAGAATCATATTGTTTTATACATCTGTATTTCATACTGTCATCCATCCCCCTAATAAATAAAGAGGCGATGCAAGCTCGCCCCTTTATTTTGTGCTTTAATATTTTATCTGCTGCTATTTTAGTATCCACAAACTTCATAGCAAAACTGAATATATCTGCTTGCTTTATCTTTCTGTCCAGAATTCATCAGATTTTTAATTGTGGCCACCATGTCATCTGCATTTGCTGGACAGCAGAAAAAATATCCATAATCAGAATTGCATTTTCCTCCTGTTACCATTTCCATTTCTTTTTTTGTCATTTTTTCCATTCCGTTCATATTTGCTTCCTCCTTAAAAATATATTTGATACTTAATTATTACTCCATAAAATAAAATTTTTCTACATTTTTTGCGTAAATTGCATTTTTTTATGTCTAGTTGGAATTTGATTAAATAGATGAGCTTTTTTACTATACTGGTATCACTTTTGGTATCTGAATTCCTATTGTAATCCCCATTTCCAATTTTCTTCTGTAATCCCGGAAACTATGAAAAGAAAATTCTCCTGTTCCCCAAAATCGTCTAATTCTATGTATGTAATATTCTTCTGACTTTGTAAATATTTTCTTTTGCTTCTTATATAATAGATGTATAATTCGTAAAGAATATCTTGAAATTTGGGGATAATTTCCGTTTACTTTCCTATATATATTTCCTGTTTTTCCTTCTGGCAAAACTACATTTCTTCCATGTATACAGGACCAATCTATATTCGGAATATCTGTACTTCTTATCCCAGTTTCCATTGCAATTCGCAAAAATAAGGAGGTTTCAAAATCCTTTTTGTATAGAAATTGATCTGCTATCATCTTATAATGATCAACAAAATAAATTTCTCCTATCTTTCTTTGTAATTCTGCCAAAGAAATGCTATCCAACCATTCCAATTTTCCCCTGTATTTTTCAAGAAACAACATTTCCTGCTTATTGTCAAAAGATTGCCTCAAATCACGGATAGCCTCTGGCCAATATTTTCTTTGTTCAGGTAACAAGAAGCATACCATTTTCTGTAAAAACTTTCCTTCGCTATCTGGATGCCACTGTATTAAACGCTTTAGTTCTTCATAGGATTGATTTACTTTATATTCCATTGTACTATCTTTCATCTTCTATTTCTCCTTCGTATGGCTCCAAAATCTTTGAAGCCCTCTCCACAAACATCCTGTCTGCCCCTGAAATCTCATATTCTTTCCAAAGTGTCTTATGTATCTGTTCCTCTGTTAAATCTCTACACTTTTCCTGCAGCATACGGACAAATGGATATATCATAGTCGCATGAATATTTTTCCCGGACCGTACCATATCTCCTTCCATTTGATATGCTTCCTGTAAGCATTCCAGTATAATTTGAACATCCGTAACACTTTCTCTCATTGTGCTTCCCCTCATCAGGCTTATCCTCCTATTTACATACGTACTCTCAATCCATCTAATCTCGACACGTTCAGTCCAACCAGATACCAGTCATCTCCCATTTCAATTCGGACCGGAACCCAAACATCTTTCACCTTTACATCGAAACATTCCCCGCAATGTAGTCCTCCATAAAAAGATTCCAAATCAAAACGTATATCATACCTCCCTGTTTCAGTATCATAAAACAATGTACCTTCTCTGTGTTCACTCATAACATCTGCCTCCTTAATTTTTTCTTTTACTTAGTAATTATCTCATCCCTATACAGATTGAAGAAATTCTGGAAAATTTTCATAAAAATTTTTCCGATACCGATAATAGGTAGAAGATGTTAATCCCAGGTCTCGTTGCAGTTGTGTTGGCGTTACCTCTTTTTGTACCACCCTCATAAATTCCTGGTTAAACTTTTCCTGTTCCATGGCGTGTGGTCTTCCATAGTCATCCCATTCCCCTCGTAATTTTTTCGCCTCAATTCCTTCTTTTTGACGCTTCTCTTTTTTCTCTATTTCTGCCTGTGCCAAAGATGCGTACAGTTCAATCAATATATTATTGATAGTTTCAATCATCAGTCTTGCCAAAGAGTTTTCCATTTGGGACAGATCAATCAGCGTAGTAGGAAGTTCCAGCACCATTACTCGAACTCCCTTTTCTTTTAAACTCTGCAACTGTTTTAAAATCTCCTGTTTATTTCTCCCTAGTCGATCCAGTTCTGTAACAATTAAGGTATCCCCATCTCGTAGAACATCTTCTACAAGTACTGTGTATCGTGGTCTATTGAAATTTTTGCCTGTCAGTTTATCTGTAAAAATGCTTGCCAGTTCTATCTTTTGAGTTGCACAAAATCTTTCAATTTCCAGAATACCCCTGTCAAGATGTTGATCTTTCGTACTGGTTCTGTGATATCCATATACAGCCATCTATATTCCTCCATATCTCCCAAAAAGTATGCACTTCTTTTGGCATATCCCAAAAACTAAAGTGCATACCTTTTGGAAGTAAAAATCAGCCTCTTTTTTATCTTCCCAAAAAGCATACTTTTTGAGAGATACCTTTTACTACTTCTGTACGTAGAAGAACACAAAAAAGCAACAAAAAAGGCAGGGGATTTTTTTCTCCTCTGCCTCTTTCGTTGTTATCAGGGAAAGACATCTATCTTTTTTCCTTCAAATTTATATCCAACTCCTCTTACTGTTTTAATGTACTGGCACTTCTTTATTTCCGGTTCAATTTTCTTTCTCATACTGGATACCAAACAATAAATAATATTATCAATACTCTCTGGTACTTCTTCATTGTATAGAATTTCAAATATCTTTTCCTTTGTAAAGATCACCCCTGGTCTTCCAGATAAAAGGATAAATAGTTCGTATTCAGCCTTTGATAAAACAATCTCCGTCTTTCCCCTATAAATTTTGCGATAATCTGGATATATCCTAAATTCCGATTCTTCCCCCATAGAATTATATAGCAAATCTGCTACAACCTTTTTTGTCCCAAATGTTTCTGTAATGATTGCCTTCTCCAAAACACACTCCCTTTCGTTTCTTTATGTATGTAACAAAACCGCTTATTCCTTTTAAAACTGATTTGCCATTGCCCATTCATTTATATGTTGTACGATCTGTGTAAGGTTGGTATACCAAATATAGTGACCTCCTTCTACTACATATAATTGATGATTTCCAGAGCTAAAATCCAATTGATTTTCATGTCCACTTTTCCATGCCGGAATATTTTCCACATTCTCTGAAGAAATCATGGTTAAAACCGGCAAAGCAGTTGGGAATTTCTCTCCTTTTATGGATAATAAATTCTGATCCATATTATTCACTTCATTTCGGATTGTTTCATTACTGCTTAAAGAATATGCCTTTACATATTCTGACTTATCACTCTCGGAATATGTATATCCTGTAATTTCTGGCAAAGCAGCTCCATATTTTTCAGGATTTCTTTCTAGCTCTAATTGAAATTCTTCTATGGAAGGAAAAGATTTTCTGAGTTCTTGAAATTCATCAATTCCTTTCAACATATACTCTTTTTCCATGGCCATAGCATCTGCTAACTCTTTATCGTATACCGTATTATCAATAGCAATAAAACCTTTTACTTTTTCAGGATAGGTCTGCATAAACTCAAGACCATATACTCCTGAAATAGAATGAGTCAAAAGTACACACTCTCGAATACCCAGGATTTCCAACGCTGCATTTATTTCTCTATTTATATTGGGAACTGTCCTATCCGTTTCCGCCAAATCACTAAGCCCATATCCAAATGGCTCTACAATCACAATATTAAAGTCTTGTTCCAACGATTGTGCCAAAGGTTTAAAATACAAATGAGGAGAAGGTACACCCAAAGCCGGTAACATTACCAAAGTCGTTTTTGTCATATCTGCGAAATTGGTTCCATTCTCATTCATATTTCCATACATAACAATACGCATATTCTTTCCTTCCACTGTAATATATTTATTGTAAAGATCTGACGTTTTTATTTCTTTTGCATATATCGTATCTGAATTTCCCATAAAGAATACAAGCATGATTGCAAAGGCAAAAAAACAGGCAATTCCTTTTTTATATAACTTCATATACAATGCTCCTTAGTCTCTTATTTTTTTAAATAATTTTTCAATACTTCTACCTTATCCAAACGTTCCCATGTCAAATCCAGGTCATCTCTTCCAAAATGTCCATAAGCGGCTGTTTGCCTGTAAATAGGTCTGCGAAGATCCAGCATTTTTATAATTCCGGCTGGACGAAGATCAAATTCTTGTCTTATTATTGTTACCAGCTCCTCATCTGAAATTTTCCCAGTTCCAAATGTATCTACCATAATTGAAGTTGGCTGTGCAACACCAATTGCATAGGAGAGCTGAATTTCACATTTCTTTGCCAATCCTGCTGCCACAATATTTTTGGCTACATAACGAGCTGCATAAGCTGCAGAACGATCTACTTTTGTGCAGTCCTTACCGGAAAAAGCACCGCCACCATGACGTGCATATCCACCGTAAGTATCTACAATAATCTTACGTCCTGTTAATCCACTATCCCCATGAGGTCCGCCGATTACAAAACGTCCTGTTGGATTAATAAAGAATTTCGTTTCATTATCTACCATATCTGCCGGAAGAATTGGATCAAATACATATTTTTTAATATCCGCATGTATCTGTTCCTGCGTTACTTCTGGGTTATGCTGTGTAGATAATACCACTGCTTCCAGTCGCAATGGTACCCCATCTTCACTGTACTCAACTGTAACCTGACTTTTTCCATCTGGTCTAAGATACGGAAGCGTTCCATCTTTTCGCACTTCTGATAAGCGCCGAACCAGCTTATGCGCCAGATAAATGGGATATGGTATATATTCCATCGTTTCATCACAAGCATATCCAAACATCATTCCCTGATCCCCGGCGCCAATGGCCTCCAATTCTTCTTCTGACATTTTATGTTCTTTTGCTTCTAATGCTTTATTCACTCCCATAGCAATATCTGTAGACTGCTCATCAATCGCCGTTAGTACAGCACAGGTCTTGGCATCAAATCCATAATCTCCGTTATTATAGCCAATATCCTCTATCGTTTTTCTTACTACTCGCTGTACGTCCACATACGCATTGGTTGTAATTTCTCCCATGACTAATACCATACCTGTTGTAATTGCAGTTTCACAAGCAACTCTGCTCATTGGATCCTTCTCCATTAAAGCATCTAAAATCGCATCTGAAATTGCATCACACATTTTGTCCGGATGTCCTTCTGTTACTGATTCTGAGGTAAATAATTTTTTCTCCATAGTAAGTTCTCTCCTTTATATCAATATTTCACATTTATCAATAACATAAAATATCTTTACCTCAATTACTATATTTTTTGTTTACATTGTACTTTTTTCTGTCCGGTTGGTTTTGTCTGCAAAATAAATAACTGTGCTGTTCATCTACGAAATAACCTATCCGTCTGAATCATTCTAAAATATTAACAGGTTTGCTTTTATATACTCGCTTACATCTCCATGACAGTATTGATATACTATAATTCTTCCCATTAAAAAAGCAGTGTCAAAATCCACTGCTTTTTCCCCGCCACTTAATCTGTAATTTCCACAAATGCGTATCTTTCATCTTTCTTTTGTACAATTGCAGAACCCGTCTGTTCCTTTATCGTTTTTAACAGATCTTCTACATAGTTTTTGGCTTCATCCACCCCAATGTTCGTAGCGTATGCAATTTCTTTAATCGAAAAACTCAACTCTGAATCACTCATCAAAAGCTGTAAAATATCCCACTGCAAATCATTAATTACAATTTCCGTTCCATCGTAAAGCATCCTTTTCTTTTCAAATTCTATATCCCATTTTCCGAAATGAATTCTTTCTTCTTCTAATATATTTTGCATATCTAATCGCATGACTACAAAAGATACTTCCGGCCAACATTTCTTTAACAATTCCTCTGCTTTTTTTCTTTCCTCACAATTCTTAAAGTATAATAATTCTCCCATGCTCTACCTCCTCATAGCATTTACTATTATACTTTAAGTATACCGCCAAATTATTGCAGAAATCTTATTAAATTATTCCTTTAGTCTTTTCTCTATGATACTATCTTCATTGTATTTATGTAGCTGACCGCCCAATAAACGCTTTCCTATAATAATCCAGGTATCTCTATTGTACTGATCCATATCCCTATACAACTCCATAATTTCTCTTTTATTATCCTGCTCTCTCTGCTGTTCTTCTTCATCTTTTCTCAATATATAATCAACCGGAACTTTAAAGAATTTGGATAATGCAAGTAACATATCGCCTGAAATATTCTCATCTACATTTTCATATTTGCTAATTGTCTGCTGACTGACTCCTATTTCTTCTCCTAGCCTTGTCTGAGTCAAGCCTAATTTTTTTCTTAATTCTGATATTCGATTCACAAGCGTACACCTCCCGATACACTCATTTTACACTTAAATACACCCATGTTTTACTTCATTTAAGAGTATTACTACTATGTATTGTAGTATATCGTAGTATTACCATTCTCATTTCATACATCTATACCAGAAAAAAGTCAATCTATACAAACAATATTACATTTTCTCTTCTTTTAAATATACTGGTAGTTATAGGGAGGAGAAATACTTATGCAAAAACTATTATTCGTTGGTAATCCGACAATCTTGGGAGAAAATATCGAGAATATCTTAAAGTCAAATTATGATACAGATTTTATTTCCATCAGGCCAAAGCAAATTGGCAACATACGCTTTAGCTCTTATAATGCTTTAATCTTGGATTTCACAATGTTACATAAATACAGTCTTACGATATGTAAGGCTGCAAAAAAATGCTGTCCAAACATCATTGTTCTGTTTTTATGCCCTACTAATGTTCCAGAACAAATCATCTTGGATTTCTATGAAGCCGGTGCTACTGACCATTTATATATTTCTCTTTCATCACCAGCACTTTTATCGAAAAAATTGGATATCTTATTTGCCAACAATCATCTAGCTACAAAGTATGAAGACAGCCACATAACTTTAAATTTTAACTCCTTGACTGCAGTGATTGAAGGTACTACTACTTCCTTTACACCATTGGAATTTAAGCTGCTCAAGTTGCTTTCTTTAAGCCCAAACACTGTTTTAACCAGACAACATCTTTTATATTCTCTATGGGATAGAAATGGAAATCATGTCGAAGAAACTTCTCTGAATAGTATGATCTGCCGTATACGGCAAAGAATTGATACCGAAAACCATCATTATATTAAAACAATCTATGGAATTGGATATATGTGGAACACCTATTAAAGGAGCAGCGTAATCTATTACGGATAACGCTGCTCCTTCCCTATCTTATGATCTAGTTATCACAAGTAATGAAACAATTAATCATAAGACAATCTGTTACACATTCTTTTCTTGTTATACCACAATCATCTGTATATATATTGACTTCTTCTTCCTGTAATTCAGACTTCTCTAATTTTACATTGTTCATAAAAATTCTCCTTGGTTTATTCCGAACTTTTGACTATGCACATACCTAAACGCAACTACCAATATTAGTATTTTGTTAATCCACAATCGTCTATATAGAATTTCTCGTACTCTATATTACTCCATAGGGGTTATAAGAGCACCTCCTCCAATACAATCTGTTACACACTCTTTTCTTGTTATGCCACAATCAGCGGTATATACATTCACTTCTTCTATCTCTATTTCATTATTTTTTGCTTTTCTCTCATTTTCCATGTCTTTTTTCCTTTCTGCAAGATTATTTAATTGTTGTTATTGTTCAATACTCAGCCAAGCGCCTCCGCCCAAGCAATCATTTAAACAATGAAACTGAATCTCTCCACAATCATCCGTATAAACGCTCACTTCTGCAATAAGGAGTTCTCTTGCTTCTTGATCCTCTCTTCGCTCTTTCATCCGACTTTCCTCCTTTCTATTAAATGATCTCTCGGAATCTTTAAGCCAATAAATATAAGGCTTTCAGATTCCTTTTTTATTAAAATCCCCCACTTTTTTGTCAAAAACCACTTGACAAATCGCTCAAAATTTGCGGCGAAGCCGATTGAATGTATTTTATTTCTTTCGACTGGAGGGCGATTTTTATGTTACCTGTTAATCCCGGCGGACATGCCGCCTATCAAAACTTTGTTATTACAAATCTTCGTAAATATTATCCGCATCCAGATGCTCTTTCACGGGCTACCTGGGATATCATTGAACGGTTCTGGAATCTTGATCTTTCTTATACCGATGAACTTCTGCGTTCAAAATACTCTGTCTTTGGTCCAAAGCCAAGGATTCCTTCCTGTATGCAGCGTTCTTATCTGCTGTCTATTGATTTTAAAATTCACTCCCTGACTGACTGGGCAGCCCAGCTGAAGATCAATCCTCTTTATGCCATCCTCAGCGGTTTCGAATTTGGGGACACTCCCGGTGTCGGTACCTTTTACGATTTCCTCAGCCGACTCTGGGATTCTGAGGAGCCCAATCTGTCTTCTCATTTGCGTCCTGCAAAAGAAAAAAAGATCAAAAAGCCTGTTCGTCAAGGTGCCAAAGCGGAATCCATCGAAAAGGTTTCCGTTGAGCAGTTACTGGAACAGTTGGAATCCACCTCTTTTGTATTAGATGAACACCCCTATGCTTCCCTGTTTAAAATCTATCATCGAGAATTTCTGAGCCGCTCCATAACCAAAGGGTTGATTGATCCGTCGGATCTTTCCATCGCCGGTGACGGGACACCTGTTGTTACTTCCGCAAGGGAACGAAAGCACCCTGCCTGTGACTGTTCGGAAAAAGGGATCACGGATTGTTCCTGTGACTGTTTCTTTTCCCAGCCTGACTGCGATATTGGTTGGGATTCTTCCAGAGGCCATTTTTATTTCGGTTACGACTTATATATGCTTGTCGCTGCCAATTCGGAAAGCGACCTCCCTGTTTTTCCTCTGTTGAATCCTGCCTCAAAACATGATTCCCATGGATTCCTGGAAACCTGGTTCCGGATGAGGGCTTTCCTTCCTGACCTTCATGTCAGCAAGTGGCTCCTGGATTCTGCCCATGATGCAATGCCGTATTATCTTTACTGCAGCAGGAACCATATCCAGCCTTTTATTGACCTGAATGTGAAGCGGGGGATCAAAGTAAAATATAAACATGATTTCACCATCGCCGAAGACGGCGTCCCTGTCTGCAAAGCAGGCAGGAAAATGCACCATGACGGTTCTGAGCCTTCCAAGAGAAGGCTGAAATTCCGCTGCCCTCTGGCCAGCCGGAAACACGGCTGTTCCTGTACGCAACCCTGCTCGGATTCCAAGTATGGAAGGACAGTCCATCTGGCCATGAAAGATAATCCAAGACTGATTAACTTCCCGCCCCGTGACACGAAGGAATGGAAAAAGGAATTTAATGCCCGGACTTCAGCAGAACGTTCCAATAAACGTGAGAAAATAGACTTTCAATTAGAAAGCGGCAGACACCGCTCAACTAAGATGTGGTACTGCCGCCTCTATCACATCATGATGCTGCAACATCTTGATGCATGGGATCTGCCCTACGAATCCACCCTAAGAAAGTTGATTCAACAAACAGCATGATCCTATAAGGATTATACCGTATTTTTTAAGGCATAGCGACTGTTATGTCTGTTTTTCATGTCCATTTTTCACTTTTCAGATAATATTTACTTTTCAAAGATCAATGCCAGTGTCCGCTGGTTATAATCGCTCAGGATTCCGAGAGATTATTTAATATTTTTGATAACACCAGTATACTATATTAAAACTTCATTTCCATATTTTATGTGCAGATTGCATTTTTTTCTTTCTGTTTGGACAACTATTCCATTCTTAGCTGATCAATGATTGATTTTTTCTTTTGCTCTCTTATTTGGTAAATAGATAATATAACCTGTATTAACAGAAGTACCAAGACATATATACTCATATAAAAAAATGGAAATGAATATTCTACCACTTTCCCATAACAACCCATACTCATTTGATGCCAAATTAGCATTGCAATAGGAGTTCCAATTAGCAGAGTCATGCAAATGCTTGAGATAGAATAGCACATGCCTTCACAAATAATAACTTTATAAAGTTGTTTTTCTGTTAACCCAATAGACCGTAAAATGCTATATTCGCGTCTTCTAAATAATTGATTTGACAGTGTTGTGTTAATCAAATTTATCACCCCAAAAAGGAAAATTAGAATTGAAATTATCTGCAATATGAAATATATTGTATTATCTTTCTCATATCCATTCACTCTTTCACTAAAGCTTTCAATCGCAATATCTTCGTTTTGTGAAATCGCATTTCGAAGGTTATCATCAACGCTACTCTGTTTCTTTGGCTCAATATTAATTCCCCATGTGAAATCAAAATTATTTATTCCAGGCAACAATTCTTTAAAAGCCTCTTCGGTCATACACATCATCGCAGCATTAAATCCCCCACGTCCACTTCCTAGTGCAGACGCAAATTTAGTTGATTGGAAAATTCCTGATACTGTTACTGGTATTTTTTCTCTTCCTAACGAAATCTCAAATTGCATTCCTACCTTTACTTCTTCGCCAAAATCTTTATAACCAGTCTTTACCAATATTTCATGAGAATTTTCAGGCATTCGCCCTGCAACTAATGACTCTTCGATTTCTTTTTTATTTTGTGTTGTAATCATATCACACATTCCTCTTCCTCCATATCCCTTATATTCGAAGGTAAAGGTTGCTGATTTTCTTAATGTCTGAATCTCATTTACACCTGGAATGCTACTAATTTTTTCTTTTAAATTATCATTAAGAGGATTCCCAGAATATAATAGTTCTGTCGGTTCTTTATCTGACTTTATATATATTTTATAGTCAGCATCACCAAAATAATGCTGTGCCATCTTTACCGGCGACTGTAAAAGTAAAGCTGAAGATACCGTTAAGAGAATAATTCCCCCAAGGCTTAAAGACATAACTATACTCCATACTTTTTTTGGTTCTCTCTTAAAATTCATTATTCCCAAAGATATTGGCGTAAGCTTTCTATTTTTTTCTTGTGCCGATATTTTTATATTACTAATTGCTGTCATCTTCACAGATTCCATCGGTGAAACCTTCATTGCTATTTTAATTGGTTTATTTATAGATATACTAACAATAATACAGCAGATAACTATAGTTATCATTGCACATACAATATAATTTTTAATATCAATTCCTTTTGCTAGTATTATCGCTGAGGAAATTATTGCTAATGAAATACCTGTCAGTATTCCTCTAATCCCTAGATATCTTCCTTCCTCTTTTACAATCTTTTTTATCTGCTTTTGTGTCGTTCCTATCGTTCTAAGTTGTCCGTAATTTTGTATTTTATTAATTATAGAAATTTGGAAAATACTTTTTATAACAGTATAGCTTCCTATCAAAACAAGTCCAATTAATATTCCTAAGATGCCTAATTGATCTGCGGAAATCACTTGATTAACGTACCGAAAATATTGATTGTTAAATGCTACAGGTAGATTATTTTTCTCAGCAATTTCACTACAATATTTTTTTATGTCTTCAGTATTTTTTTCTTTCACATGCACATAAACCATGTTCGACCCTACATTATAGTCTTCATAATTTTTTAATACTTCTTCCGATATTAAAAATGGAAATGTTTCTCCGCTAGTTCTCACATCAAGCAATCCTGAAATAATGTATTCTCCTGATAGCTGTTCTGTATTTAAAGTAATCTTATCTCCTACCTTTTTATCTTCCCCATATTTATCCAACCATTTTTTACACACAACAATCTGGTTTTCTTCTTTTGGGAGTTCTCCACTAGATAAACTCATCTGATTTCTCATCATATAGAGCATCGGCTGATCCATGTAAAAAAAAGCAGCCGTATAGTTTTTATCTGATGGTATATCACCAACAATATAGTATTGTCCTACTCTTTCAAATCCCGTTTCTTCTCTTAGCTTTAACAGCTTTTCTTCTGAAACATTCATATATACTGCTTCGTATGTATCCTGAATCTGTTTTTTTTGTACTTCCAGCAGTGAAGTCGCAATTAGTCCTGAAAAACATATTAAAAATGATGCTAACGCTATAGAAATCACTAACATAATATTTCTTCGTTTTTCAGACTGAAGATTTCTCTGTACAATAGTTTTTATTACTTGTTTATTCCTTGCTTCTCTCATCTTCACCAACTCCAGTTCTCAAAAATTTTCCGTCTTCGATCCTCACTATTCGTTCTGCTAAATCTGCAATGTGCTCATTATGTGTAATCATCACAACACTTTGCTCAAATTTTCTACTCGTGCTTTGAATCAATTCCAGCACATCCTGGCTTGTCTTGCTGTCCAAATTTCCTGTAGGTTCATCTGCAAGTATAATTGCCGGTTTCGTAATCAGGGCTCTTGCAATGGCAACACGTTGCTGCTGTCCGCCTGACAACATATTTGGCATACTTTTAAGCTTTTCCTGCAAACCAAGCATATTGATAATTTCATTCAAAAATGTCTGATCAACTTCTCGCCCATCTAATTCAATCGGCAAAACTATATTCTCATAAACATTTAACATCGGCAGTAAGTTATAGTTTTGAAAAATAAATCCTATATTCCTTCTTCGAAAGATTGTGAGCTGCTCATCATTTAAGTCTGACAATTTTTTCCCTTGGATCTTAATTTCCCCAGATGTCGGTATATCCAATCCTCCCAACATATTTAATAAGGTAGATTTACCACTTCCAGATGTACCAACAATAGCTACAAATTCCCCCTCTTCAACACTAAAATCTACCCCATCCAGTGCTTTTGTTATATTAGGCTCCTTTCCATAATATTTTTTTATATTTCTTGCTTCCAATACTTTCATAATTCATTTCTCCTTTTAAATCTTTCTTTAATTTGTATCTATATATTAATGAAAGGCTACTCGATTTTCGCTTCTCGAATAGCCTTCCATATTTTTCTATGTATTACTTAGTTGTATTTAAAAAAGCGCCGCCACCAATACAATCATTTTCGCATTTCTTACGAACAATATCGCAGTCCGGCAATTCATAAATATCAACTTCTTCTTTTAATAACTCTTCGTTTTCAATTACTTCTGTTCTCTTTTCTTCCATGCCAATCATCCTCCTTTTTAATAATCTGGATTCAGAAAAGATCCGCCACCAAAGCAGTCATTTTTACAATGATTCTGGATTTCTCCACAGCCTGCTGCATAAACATTAATTTCTTCCTTTGATAATTCCTGAACTTCTTTTTCTTTTAATTCATTCATAGTCTACTGCCTCCTTTCCGAATTTACTCCGCTGCTGTAACTAAAGCTAATACCCCAAAACAATCTGTTACGCATTCATACCTTGTCACGCCGCAGTCATCCGTATAAACATTTACTTCCTCTTTGTTAAGTTCTGAGGATTTTTTTCCTGTATTGAATTCTTCCATAGAACTCACCTCCTTATGCCTATATTTATACGCTTTACCATACTTTTTATCTATATTTCTTGTCTAAATTGCACTTTTTTCTTCCTCGTTGGTCTCTTTCTCCCATTTTCTCTTTACTGACTCCATATACTCTATATAAATTTCTAAGTTTTTCTTTCTATTTTCTTTAGGCTGATAATAAAATAACACATAATTTAATACTGCTTTTAAGAAAATACACTGGTAATCATACGGTTCTTCCGATGCCATACAACGTCCACCGCATATATATCGGTAGTCACATTCTTTACATATTTCTTTATATTCAGCACAGAACAGTTTCTTAATTTCATCTTTTTCCAATAAATTTTCTAATTCTTGTAAAATTTTCTGTGGCTCATCGAATAGTATGTTTCCCATTCGAACCTGATTCTGTTCCATGCACTGACACATATAAATATCACCTTCCGGGAAAATTGCCATAACTTTTCCATAGCCCCCACAAGAATTTCTTACTTGAACCCTTTGATAGAAAGCTCCCCCTATTTTTTTATCTTCGTATCCCTGTTTCAATATATATTTTACTATCTTCAGGTTCATATCAATATGTTCCATATCTGTTAAAATTTCAGAGTTTTCTTTCGCTCTACCAACGGATGAAACTATGTTAAAAAGAACATCTATGTCATATTTCGCAGCTATATCAATCAATCGATACAAATCCATCTCATTGGTTTTCTCATAAATGAAAGTAAGGACTACCTTTATTCCGGCTTGCTGACATATCTCTATATGATTAATTAACTGCTGCTCCTTTTCAGGTGTTCCGAACATGTGCATGGTACTGAAGTCTATTTCATTTATGTATCCTTTCAGTTGTTCTACTAATTCCCCGGTAATAGCAAGCCCATTGCTCTGCAGCGTAATTGGGCAAGTCAAACCATTTCTCAATGCTTTCGCAATTTCTACAATTTGCTCTTTAATCAGTGGTTCTCCACCTGTAAGAATCATTTTATGTGGTTTGTTTTTCTGAAAGAACGGAACCACCTTATTCTGTATATCCTCCAGTTTAAATTCTTTTTCCGGACACAATTTGTCATTTGCACTGATTGCACAAAAATCACAATTCATATTACATTTCCTGGTTACCATCAAATATACTGTATTGATTTTCTCATGATTATTTTCTATTTCTTTTATAAATTCAGTTTGCTGCTTCCACACGGGATATAACTTTTCCTGAAACTCCGGTTTATCTAAATTATCGGCAAATCTTTTACTTACCCCCAGGCAGACTTTTCCTACCGGATCAATTAAAGCCACTTTTTCTCCCTCTGTAATCTTAATAAACTCATTCATTTTACTTTCCATGGCGTAAATATCTCCTTTCATATTCTTGTTTCAACTTTTCAAGCTGTTTTTCGGTTAAGTTTGTTTGAATCAGATGATACATCCACTTCGTCACTTCACAATTCACTTTTATAGGTTTATATACATTCTGGTGAATTTCATAATTTGCCATCTGGCATCCTCTTGTTTTGCAATGTCTAAGATATTGACATTCTTGGCACATCGCATCCTCTCGATCCTCCAGATAAATAATTTCTCGAATTCTCGGAACATCCAATCCTTCTTTTACAGAACCGATTTTAAACTCTGGAAGTTCTGCACAAGTATAAATCCCGCCATCTGTTGTTACATAGCAAGTCGTCAAACCTGCCTTACATGCGTAAAATGGACATGGAGTCAAGAAAGATTTCAGATATTGTTCCCAAAGATTCCAAAAAATTACTTCTTGATTTTTTTGTATATATGCTTTATATAACCCGAATACTTTCTCTATCTGCTCTCGTAATCCTTGTATCTGCTCATCACTCCATGCACAATAATAATCAATTCCTGACTCTAATTTTTTAATTCCCAAGTCAAGCAAAAATTGAAAACTTTCTGCATAATATTGATAGTTATTGCTTGTTACAACACTTGCTACAGAAATATGATTGCCTGTTACCTGTTCATATTTTTTCAGCAACGGAAGGTTCTTCATAATCTTTTCAAAACTTCCGTTTCCTGCATAATCTCTTCTGTTCAAATTCTGTACATGCTCAGGACCGTCTAAACTCACTTTCAGCTCAAATGTATTTTCTACAAAAAAGTCTATGATTTCATCTGTAATTAGCGTTCCATTTATCGTAGTACTGAACTTACATATTAAGTTTGTTTCCTGGCATTTTTGCTTCGTATAATCTACCGCATCCTTCATCAGGTTAAATGCCATAAGAGGTTCCCCTCCGATAAAATAAACCATAAGTGTCCGATCATGCTGCTTATTTGCTTCATGAACGGCAATATCAATTGCCCTTTGAGCGGTTTCCAAGCTCATGTATGTATTTTTCTTTTCTCCCAGATAACAATAAGTACAATTCAAATTGCACTTATTTATTATTTCTAATGATAATGTATACATTTTACGCCTCCTAAACTGTAAACTGATTCAAATTTCTATTTGTCTTCTCTTGGAAATTTAATCTCTCTATCATATTAAATAGAGGATATCGCAAAACAATTTCTATTTCCGGATGCTCCATCGCATATTTCCTGATATACTCCTTATATTTGCATATCTCCTGATAATTATTGTGATCAATAAAAAGCACCGGATATTGTTCTACTGTCTTTATATTTCCCAATTTTTCCATTCCAATCTCAAAAGTATCGCATTTTTCTGTTCTCGTTACTTCCCGCATAAAACGTTGTTCTAAAGGTTCTTCCATACGATTTGTCAAAAAATAACACTGTTTTTGTTTCAATGTCTGATATGGATAATAATTATTCAAAGTATTATGCGTAAACTGTGAAATTGCCTGTTGATACTGTTTCTTATAATTGCTTAAGTAACCTGTTACTACCGCACAGGCAAGGCTATTTCCTGGATGGAGTACCGGTATTCCTAGGTGGTATAAAAAGAAAAGCCTACAAGAAAAAATTACATCATTTTTCTTTTCATCATATTGAAGCACTTGTACAGGCTCATCCATATCCAGGCATCTCACTCCTATTACAAAAGGGAAGGATGCAGGATAGGTTGCTTCTGCTTTCTGATTAGAGTATGCAGCCACGACCAAAATTCCCTTTTCTGTAGCCGCCCTACACGCTTCCTCGATTTCTTTGTGGTATTTGTACTCATCTCCCATACTCAAATTAATTATGTCTACCTGTTCCTCTATCAGTGTTTCGATACCTTCTATCATATCCAGAACTGTACTCTTTTTGTTCTTCTTTACAATGGGTACCAAAACAATTTCAGCTTCTGGATTTTCCTTTAAAATAAAAGAGCAGACATATTCCGCATGGGTAAATCCAAAGGCATCTTTACTATACTCCTGGTCTTTCCATTTACAGTCTATTTTTATAATTTTCTTGTCCTGAAAAAAAGGATTATCAAAAGAACCATTGGAATCCAAAACACCTATCCTCACTTTTCACTCACCTGCCTTACATGTAGCTTCTCCAAATCCACAATAGTATCCGCCTCTCGCAATTCTTCCAGATTGTGCGTAGAAAAAATAATGATTTTGTCTTTTGATAGTTCATGCAGTAAATGATAAAAATTCCCTCTACGCTTTTCATCAATATTTGCTGTCGCCTCGTCAAAAATTAGAAGTTGTGATTTTTTCAAAATGTTCCTCATAATATCCAAACGCCGCATCTGTCCCTCTGAAAAGTTGCATGGATCGATCTTTATCTCAGTATCCCATACCATTTCTAAAGCATGGATTTCATCATACAAATCCAAGCACTTTGCCACCGTATCCATCTCTTCTTCCGAAACAATATGTAGTAATCCCATGTTCCGCCTTACCGTATCATTAAAGAACTGTGTGCGCTGCATAACATATCCTGTATTTTCCCAATAATTGTTAATATCTAATTCCTGCAACTCTGTATCATTCACAATTATTTTGCCTTCTGTTGGTTGATACACCCCTGCTATAATTTTGAACAGGGTGCTTTTGCCTTGTCCGCTTTTTCCATGAATTCCATAAAGAGTGCCTTTTTTGAAGTTCAAATTAATACGGTCAAATATCTTCTTATTTGACTCAGGATAAGAAAAACTCACATCTTCTAAGGAAATGTTATTAACGGTTGTTACTTTCTTTCCATCTCCTTGTTTCTGATCCGGATACTGAAGCAGTCCATTGATATCTTTTAAGGAAACTACGGCTGTATGATACTCGTTAGCAAACTGTGCAATTCCTATAATGGGATTCATGATAATGGTTTGGTAATTCATCAAAGCCATAATAGTACCTATGGTCATATTTCCTTTAAATACTTCTTGTGCACCGACTACCCATATTATGACTGTTCCTATAAACTGTATTACAAGTATTGTAGACGTATTCAGTATGTACAACAAATTCTGACGATTCGTTTCTTTTTTATATTTCTGATTTTTCTCAAAGTACATATCATGCACATATTGCCCACATTGAAAAAGTCTTGTAATAAACCAATTATCATAGGTATTTGTCAGAACATTGGTGATACTGTTATATCCATCTAGAACTTGACCACTAGTTTCTTGTATCAATTTTCCCAGGATTCTGCTGATAAAAGGAACACTGACCAGTAAGATAATATTGGATACGGCAATTCCCTTATGGATAGAAAACATATATGGAGGAACCACTACCAGGATAACCATATTGGAAACCAGTGTGATAATACTTGTGATTCCACATTGTTTCACTGCGGAAACATCTTTGTCCACTTTCAGCAAAATATCACTTAGCTTTATCTTCTCAAAAAAATTCACACTTACTGTCGATAGTTTGTCTTCTACCTTCTGCCGCATATCTGCTGCTATCTCTTCCGATATGACAGCTACTATATATCTCTGAGCATAATTCATGAGATAATTAAGTAACAACATTCCCAAAAATACACCCAAAAGGAACATAAAAGCTGATAAGTTAGTATTCTGTGGATTCCCCAAATCATCTACTACTTTTCCTTGCAGCTCCGGACGTACCAATGAAACACCAGCAGTTAAAACAATAATTACTATTGTTAAAAGATAGAAAGGAAACAACTTTTTCTTAAAAGCATAGTCTTTTAAAAAAAGCCAATATGGGCGTCCTTCTTTACTTTTCATCGGCTAACCTCTTGGCGATCTTCTCTCCGAATTCACTAAGTTTTAAATGCTCCTCCTGAATATAGTCCACATATATTCCTAACTTTTCTCGAAGCATTTCAGTAGGCTGTCCCAAATAATATTCCAGTATTTCTACCATTGCCTGATGGAAGATGTGTTCAAAGATACACTCTGCATCCGACGGCACATTAATTTTTCCTGTATTAATGAAATTCATATATCCGCACTTCATACCATGGCAAAAATCTCGTATTTTACAGTCCTTGCACTTCGGATCTGCCTTATCAAAATTAGATACTGCAATTATTTTTGCCTTCCTTATATCAACGCCCTCTTTAATATTGCCTATGCAATATTTCTCATTACTGGTAAGAAATCCACATGGGTAAATTTGTCCATTCGGAAATATCTTAAAATTCCCAATCCCAGCATCGCACATTCCAAAGCAATTTCCAAAATTACAAAGCATATTAAACATTTTCCCGTCAAATTGGTCTATGGTAAAACTTCTACCTGCTGCCGCCTCCGCCAAATAATACTTCGATATTGCTGCTACCTGTTTTTCAAACTCGCTCTTCAATTTATCTGATATTTTTAAATACACGTCCATAATCATACAAATGTTATCCAGGCCATGTTCATGTAAATAACAGATGTTCTCAAACATGTGAGGAATTGTATTCTCTGTTACAGTCATTCTTACAGAAAAATTCAACCCGCTATCCTTCACCTTCATGATATTCTCAAAAATTTTGTCATAACAAGAAACTCCATCTTTTGCAACTCTGTTCAAATCATGAGTTTCCTTATTTCCATCAAAGCTAAGCCGTATTGTAAATTGGTTTTCTTTCATAAAGTCAATAAAATCGTCATCCATCAAAGAGCAATTGGTTGTAATATAATATTTTACTTCTCTCTCTGGATAAAAATTTTTTATATAATCTACTGCCTGATAAATCAAATTTTTTTTCAATAATGGCTCCCCACCCAGAAAATCGATTAAAACTTTTCCTTTATCGCCATAATTCATAATGAACTCCAAAGAGTCTACTAATGTTTCCTCATTTAACTGGTAGTGATTATGATAATCTTCATAACAATACTGGCATTTAAAATTGCAATCGGTTGTCATATATAATGTAAAATTATACATATTTATCAGCCCCTTTCTTTAATATACTAAGAACAATTTTAACCAAATTCTACCGTTTGACCATATATTTTGTTTATTTTGCGTATTTTAGTGTCTGAATGGAATAAAAAAATAGACCTCAATATTTTTTTACAATATCAAGGTCTAAAAATTCTTATCAATAAATGCCAACTTCTTTTCCGAACTTATACATATACTGTGTAACAGTTTGTATTGCATGCTGCACAGACTGCCTTGCTGCACTTTCATACGTGCTTTCATTCTGAGCACTTCCTGCAAGGCTCTTTGCATATTTTGCTGCTGAATACATCAAATCTCCTGTAGAAGTATTTACTGCAGTTGCATATACAGACTCGCTAAATGAATTTCCTGCTATTGTGTAAGATTTCCTGTTTTTATCAACATACTTCTCAAAAGCGGAATGATTGCTATTAACTGCTGTCAAATTTGATGCATGATGAGGTTCATTTAAGTCTGACACGTAATGCGTACCTTTCCCCAAATTTGACATTGCCAACTGTACATCTCCTGAACGATATGCATCTACTGCAGACTTAAAATAAGATTCAGCCCTTGTTCTTGCAGTTGGCGAAGATTGTCCAAGCCAGTTTTTCCCTGAGTCTGGATCATAAAAATGTCCTGCAAATGTTCCAGCGTCCGTTTCATTCCCCAGCTTGTCCGGCCAATCAGTGGCTTCCATAAGAATAGATGAATTTAGCTCACCATTAAATGTGCTGTTTCCCTGATCATTGCTAAGAATTGTAAGCGCATTCGCTATAATATACTGATGCGTATGATCTACTCCACCAGATGAAAACCTTTCATCTGAATTTGCCCCGTGCTCAATTGGAACTCCTTCCCCGTAAATGTCATCGGAACCATTTGCGATATCCTGCACTTTTGTCGGAAGTTCTGGTTGTTCTGCCGCCATAACCGGCATAGTTCCCAGTAAAGCCCCTACAGATACCATAGTAATAAAGAGTTTCATTTTTTTTCGCATACCCATGCCTCCTCTTCTTTTTCTATATCTTATCTCTTAATAGAAAAAAAATAATAAAAATTGCTTAAATTAGCCTTTTTCTTTCCTATCTGGACAAAAAAGTGATATTTACTTTCCGTAAATACCACTTTCGCTTCTATACTTCAATAGGAATAATCACAGATACGGAAAACATACCGTCTACCACATGGAATGACACCTCTCCGCCATAATCTTTTACAACACTTTTAATATTTTTCACTCCAAATCCATGATTCTTTTTATCTTCTTTTGATGTTTCTAATGTTGTATTATTTTTAATAAGTTCTGCTTGACATTCTCTTAAAGTATTCTCACATATAATTGATAAAAATCCCTTTAATTTCCTTGCTTTTAGTTGTATTAAACATTCTACCTCTGGATCTTCCTCTTTCATAAGTTGACATTCCCGCAAAGCATTATCCACTGCGTTGGAAACAATCACACACAAATCTTCATTTTTTATTCTTCTAAAAACTGAAAAATCTGCAAAAACCTTGAATTCAATTTTTTTATCCAGGGCCTCCAATCTTTTTACATGCAATACATTGTCAATAAATGTATTCCCAGTTTTATAATAGCTTTGATAAATACTTAGTTTACGTTCAATACCATTGATATAGTCCATCTTCTGATGATAATCCACATCTCCCCTTAACGCCTCCAGATGATTTTTAATATCATGAGAAAGTCTTCTTATATTTTCCATATCGTTAGACTGCTTAACATAATAATCGTACTGCATACTTATTTCACTAATCTGCAATTTCTTTTCATTCTCAATCTTTTTAACATTCAAATAGTTTCCTAATATTATAATATTGCAAAACGTCCCGATAAACATCACAATACAAACTGCCATCACTGTCATTACCGACCATATATTTCCAATAATAATTCCTTTATCATAATACAACTGATCCGCACATATAGCCATAACAACTATATTAATAAATAACGGAATAATGATTACAATCATATTTATTCCTTCAAGGAATGCCGGAATCTGTCGTATGACTTTTTTGAATACTAAACTTCCAGTTATAATTATAATTTCTGAAATTATAGTCATACTATTTTGATATTTGCTTGAAAGTTCTGCTAAAATTGTGTCTCCGCTATATGGATATAAAAAGGTACAACTTAATAACTGCCCCAATAAAACTATGGATAAAAAAACACTTCCAATTAACAAACTAAATCTCAAATTATATTGAAACAAAAAATGACCTATAATCATAGCAATCATAACAATCGTCACATAATTATAGGCGATATGTAACTCTGTTCCATTTTCCATTACTCTAATGAAATAAAGTCCCCCTATACATAATATATAAGAATATACGGAAACTTTTCCTGCATCTATTTTGAGTTTACTGTCTGTTAATAAATAAACAAGTAATAAAATATTCAATAAAGAAAAAATATCTTTCAGTATAATTTGTCCATACACTCTATATACATCCTCCCCGTTCTGCCATTTTTTTTATAAGATTCTGTTTTCTCGAACGAGTTATATATATTTCCTCCCCAGAATAGAGCTTTATAGTAAGATCATGCAACGATTCAATGCAATCTACATTCACAATAATACCATTATGGCAACGTACAAAGAAAAATGGTTCTAATCGTTCTTCCAAATCTCTCATTTTAAAATATCCATCTTCCTGCTCTCCATTTCGCAAATGAAATAATACTTTTCGATTTACTGTTTCAATATATTCTATGTCTGATAAAAACAGCTTAAAATAACCTTTTTCATTTTTCACTGCAATATATCTCTGTTCGTATGTATTGAGTTTTCTAATCGCCCTGTTCATTTCACAATTTATTTGTATTTGTGTAACTGGTTTTGTAATAAAATTCTGCACATCATATTTATAACCAACACCTACAAGTTCATTATGGGAAGAAACAAACAAAACTATGGACTTTTCATCATGTTTTCGTATAACATCCACCAGTTCCAAGCCATCCATGGAAGGCATTTCTATATCTAAAAAGAAAATTTGAAATTCTTCTTTTAATGCCTCCATTAATTGCAATGGTTTTGTATACTTTTTAATCAAAAAATCCTGTTCGTTTTTCTCTGCATAAGTTTTCAACATTTTCTCAATTGCGTCTATAAAGCATTTTTCATCATCACATATTGCTATTTTTATCACTTTTCTCACCTGTCTGTCTTTTCAATATATTTTCTGCTTGCGTTTCGCTTAATCTTCTCCCAAGCATAATTAGCGTGGTTCTATTTTCTTCATCCAACTGCTTATATATTTCCCACATTTCCTCTCCTTTCGTGGAAAATAAATCGCTTTTATCCCCACGTATAAGGAAATCAACAGGAATTTGGAATATATCTGCCAATTTTATTAACAAACTGCTTGGAATATTTTCAACTTCTGACTTTTCGATTCTACTAATCGTTTGTTGACTAGTTCCTAGCTTTTCGCTGAGTTCTCTTTGAGAAATTCCCAATTCCTTGCGTTTCCGCTTGATTACATTCATATTTACCACCACACACATTTTATTCTTTTCAAGCAAGCACTTATAAATCAAGTATTTATAATAAAAATAGCATATTTTTACTCATATTTCTAGTTTTTATTTCATTTCATTTAAAATATTTTTTCCATAAATTTATCTTCTTCTGTTCAAAATAACACATATCAGGATTATGCTCATTAATATTCTCGCTATAAGACAGAGTATTCATAATACACTTCTGGCTCTGGCATCTTTGACTTATGCTGCAGTTTGAACATATTTCATCTTTTAGAGCTAATTCACGATAAACCTTAATCTTTTTCGCTGAAAATCCTTTTTCTACATCCCCCAGACATCCGCTATCCTTCAAATTAGCTGCACAACCATAAATTTTCCCATCTGTCTTAACATATATTTGTATTAACCCCACACCACAAAATCCTGAACCTTTCGCCAGTCCTTCATATTTCATCAAATCTAATGCTGGTGCCCATAAAAACTCCCTTCCAATTTTCTTCTTTTTTATATAATAACATAAAACCTTTTCCCATTCCTGTGCTAATTCATCTAACTGCTCATGTGTCCAGCTATGAGAAACATCTACAGATGAATCTACAATTCTAAAATGAAGATTTTCTACTAAATGCTTCACAGCCTTAGCTGTCTCCCAATAATTATTTTGCGTTACCACATGAGCTACCTGAATATATTTTCTACTTTTTTCTTCATATTCTTTAAAATAACTCATATTTTTCATTATATTTTCGTAGCTTCCAATGCCTGCGAGCGTTTTTCTGTTTCTGTCATGTATTTCTTTGTTTCCATCAATACTTAATTTCAGCTGAAATCTATACTTAACCAGCCACTCCAGCATATCTTCATTCATAATCGTACCGTTGGTTGTAGCGGAATAAAAAACCTTCACATTTCTTTTCTTGGCTTCCTTTTCTATATATTCTACTAAACTCTGTAACAATGAAAAACTGAGAAAAGCCTCCCCACCTACAAAATCAACCCATAGCCTTCGATCCCTATGTTTTTCCACATTCAAAAAAGCAATTTGCAAACTCTTATGGGCTATCTCTTCTGTCATTTTTTGATTTGTTTTTTCGCCCAGATAACAATAGTCACATCGTAAATTACATATCTGATTTACTTCTAAAGTAATTGTATACATTTTCTCCTCCAAAAAAGAAACCGCACAACCTATTCTGATAGGTCTGCGGTTTTCTTACTTAACTTGCCTCATTAATATAGGATCCTGGAAACGGCCATGGACAATCATTTAAACATCTCTGTGTTCTTTCAGAACACCCAGAATAACTTTCAATTTCTTCTTCTGTTAAGTCCACTTCTTTTTGAAACTCTTCTTCTGTCTTATTTGTCTGCATATCTTTTACTCCTTTCATATCAGTAAGTATGAAAAGACTATACCTTGTTTTATATGAAATAACAATATTCTATGTATAAATCGTCATTTTTTTAGTATAGATTTTAATCTGTCCAATTTCCTACATATCTGGCAAGTGCTCTCATAAATTCTTCTTTTTTATATTTACTTACCGGGATTGCTTTTATTTGCTGGTTTTTACATTTAATAAGCACATTATCATTTTGAATCCCTTCTACATAATCAAAATTTACCATATAGCTATTATGACATCGAAAAAATAGTTTTCTGCTCAACCTTTTTTCTAATTCTCCCATTCTTTGATTACTTTGTATATCTCCAGATGTTGTATGTAATATCAATAATTTATTCTTCGTCTGTATATAAATTATATCGGAAATCTGTAGTGTAATCAATCCATCTTGACATTTTAAAAATAACTTTTCTTCTGCTCGTAATAATTTCTTTTTATAGACCTTATCCAATATATTTTCTACTTTTTTATATAATAATGGTTTTGCCAAAAAATCCTCCGCAGCTACTTCAAAGCCTTTCCCTGCATTAGAAATTGTATAATAGGATGTACAGAATACAATCGAAACATTTTCATCCATACATCGTATCCGTTTTGCTGTTTCAAAACCATCTAGTTCCGGCATAGAAACATCCAGAAAAATAATATCGAATTTTCCCTTTTGAAAATTTAACAATAGTTGTGAACCACTTCCATAGGAACTGATTTTAACCTCTAAGTGATTTTCTTCTCCATACCTCTCTAGATGATTTTCCATCTTTTTATTAAATTCTATAATATCGTCACACAAACCTATTTTAATCAACCTATTCCCTGCCTTTCTCATGTGTCAATAATCGTTGAACTAGAATGTCTATTGTTAATTTGTTTTCTTCGCAGAGTTTTCGATACTGTTGCAATAACTCCCATTCTCTCCTTGTTATTTCGCCATCCTTATTTGGCTTCTGCTTCTCAAAATCCATTCTATTCTCCATGAATACTTCCTCCTTATCTTTTTATAATAAATGTTTCCTATATACCCCGTCCAGTTTTCTTGTATAGATTAGCTTTTTTATTGCCTACTTGGTAATAGGAAGCATCCTATTTCTTATTTTACAAATCTCTTATGCGGAAAGAAACGCAGCTCTTTATCAAGCTGCGTCCTTCCTACTCTTTTATTCTACATCTCTAAAATACCGTATGCACTTCAGCAATTCTGCTGTCAATTCCTGATACAGATCTTCATCAAAAATCCCTTCTACCAAAGCATTTTTAATTAAAAGTGGTCGGTACATTTCAAATATCTCCAGAATAGCATCTTTATCCCCTTGCCTTGCCCGGTATAATAATTCTCTAAAATTCATGATTTCTTTCCTCCCATTCTCTTCCTTATTTTCCTAATCGCCCAGTAATAAGCTCCTTTACATCGTTCTTCCGTCATCTGATTTAAATCACTCATTTCTTTAAAAGTCCGTTCTTCAAAGACATGCTGGTAAATCAATTTTCTTTCTTCCTCCTGAAGGGAAAGTAATGCTTCCATAAGGTTTATATCTGTCATTTCGTTCCATTCAGGATAAATTCCCTGGGTTTCTTCCACAAGTAACTGTTCTCTTCTTTCCAGTTCTAAACGTTCTTCTAGGGAAAGGTCTGTATCTCTAATCTCCTTATCTTCCAGATTTTCTTCTGTGAATAATATCTTTTGTTGTTTCTCCAGATACCGCATTCTTCTTCCTCTGATAGATGCCAATAAATATGCGGTAAAATAGTTTTTTGTCTTTGAGCCACTATATTCTTGTTTTTCTTTCATCTTTTACCTCCGAAATTTGTAAATTAACCAGTTCCAAATTCCAGAGGTGGTGATCTGCAGCCACAAAAGGCCGTTTTCTTTTTGAAGTAAAAGCAAATGCCGAACCAGATCCACTCCAGTTCGACATTTGTTACACATGCAGTATCCTGCATGGATTTCTTATAACTTAACGCATATCCTGCGTACAAATAACCATTTTTCCAGCCCTGTAAGAATAGAGTTTTTTTAATACATCACCGGTTTTCAGCCTTTTTCTCTCTTGCATCATGAAGGCTCCTCCTTTACAGGTTCCGCAACCTTTAACTCACATTATCTTGCATATCTCCATGTGCTATAATGCGTTTCTCTTACCCTTAATCTGGGATAAAATAAGACAATAAGTGAGGTGATGCGGATGCTGATGGATACCGTCAAGAAAAAATTAAGCTATACAGTAAAAAGTGAGAGAGAGCGGCTTGGTCTTTCTCAATCAGGTCTTGCAGAGCAGGCTGGTGTTTCGACTCGAACCATTTCTGATATCGAAACCTGCAATGGCAATCCTGAACTTGCAACTTTAATCCCAATTGCTCAGTGTCTGAATATATCAATTGATGCCGTTGTTCAGGAAGATCGAAAAGAAACGGACACGACTACATATCAAATTATGAAAGAACTTCAAAACTGCTCTGAAGATGAGCGGCAGATTGCCCTGCGTACCCTACGCGGGCTTCTTTCTGCATTAAAAGAAAAGGACCAGCCAGGTTAAGCCTTTTCTGACAATATCTGACTTTGGATTATACAGAGGAAATCTGTGAAAAACCTGTGTGAAATCTGTGAGATTCCTGTCTATTTTCATAAACATGCAACAAAAAAAGAAGCAATTCTGTTGTCTGATGAAATGCTTCTTTTTCTTTTTTTATCTATTTCGAAACGCACTCATAGCATCTCTTACACTTTTAGCAACCTCCGGAGCAACACGAGCTTCAGATATGTTCTGTATTTGCACAACTTTTTCCTGCTCATTCTTCTCACCTGAAATCATAGCCGCTTCTTCAGGATAAAGCTGCATAGCTTTTTTCACTTCTTGTTTTACCAATTCTTGTATTATAACTTGCAGAGCTTCTGAATTTAAACCACTCCCATCTTCCATTCTGACACCATCTATATGCGCAACCACTGCCGATGCAATTAAATCTGCTTTATCTTTTACAGAATTCAGGATTTCTGCTGCCCTCACATGAGAAGGTTTTGTTTTATCAAAACCAAGCGTGAATTTATAGGGGTTCTTTTTCTCCACATCTATCACACTCCCCTACATAATCTGAAACAATCTGTCATATCCTTTGGCATTCGCGCAAATATCATCAATAAAAGCATATTTCCCCAAACGATCCGATTGTTCCAAAAAGTGATGTAATAATTTTGCGCCGCCTCCGATAAATACCGTATATGCTGCTTTGGTGTCTATCCCTCTTTCCCGAATACTGTTCAGCAAATCTTTCACAAAATCCTGCACTATACTTTCTGTCATGCGGACTACAGCTTCTTCATAAAACTCTGTACTTCCCTGAAGGATACTGTCAATATCACTTTCTTCTAACAAAATATCATATTCACTGTTAATTCCGGAAATAATCTTGTTATACATGGTAATCACACCTTTTTCCATGGAATCGCAAGCCTCCATATCCGGATTACCTTTCCTCATCAAAAGATAGTCGGTAGTAAAGCCTCCTATATCAATTCCTACTACTTTGGGGATCTGCTGCAGCTTTTCAATCCTCGTCATCATAGCTGCATAGTCCTGCGGAAATGCCATGACCTCCCCAATGGTGATATGGTATGTATTGCCGCAATAACTAATGTCATGGATTTTCCCTTGTCTTTTAAAATATGTTTCATACCGTTCGCAAAGTTCTGCATAATGCTTGGGTGGCAACCCAATCGGAAGATCCACTTGGATAACATCCTCCGGCTGGATTTGAGGAATTTCCTCCAGCTCTTTTACGATTGCAAACAACGTAAGGATAAAAAAACGGTCATCCTGCGTTTTATCTCTCTGGTAAGGAATTCTGTTTTCACTCAACACATAATACTTTCCTTCATAAAGCAAAAACTTTTCCCCTCTGGCAGGTTTTTTATCTTGAATGGTAAGCCCAGTTGTAAATACCTGGGAACACGTTTTCATATTTCTATTGCCATGGTCTACCGCAATCCGAACTCTTTTTATCATAAAAACATCTCTCCTTTTTTTCTTTATACTTCTCTTGTACGCAGAACTTCCGTACAGAGCAACTTTTCCCCAAAAAAATCCTGTCTGCAGCATCTTGCTACAGACAGGATTTTTCTTCCTACATAATGCTTCCTGACATTTCTCCTTACCCGTCATCTATTTCCAGTCCTCATTTAAATTATTGCTCTTTATAAAAACTTAATCTGTTCTGCCTGCTTGGGCAAAATCTTTTTAAACAGTTCTATATATCGTTCATATCCGGCTGAAATCAATGGTCCACGAAGTGATGTTTCCGACCAAAATAACAGTTCTTCTTCCTCAGAATAATATGGTGTATTACGATCTGTGAATTTCCCGCCAGAATAATTGGGTGTACTGACTTTCAAAAAATCCTTCATATTAGACTTTGTTGATACCAGTGGCAAACTTTTTATTTTTCGTACAAAAAAAGCCTCTACCACATCGGGTAAGAAGCCTTTCTTTAAATAAGTATTTGCTCTGCCAAATATTTGGATTAAACAATCCAGCCTTAATTCTTTTTCACTTTCATCGCTAGTTGCATCCAGTACAACCTCTACTAATGCCTTTGCGTATTCAAAATCTAACATCTATTATTCCTCCTTTTCCATAAAACCAGACAGCTTGCCTGGATTATCTTCACTCTGTCTTCTTCAATGCATAGTAATAATCATCAATTCCTTTAATCTGCCCGTTCCACTCACCATAAGCGTCCATATCCCAAACCATACGGCTCATGGAAATAGACAAATCCCTACAAATTTCATACACCTTTCTACATGCGTTCTGTAGGATCTGGCGTTTCTGTATTTTATGTGGGCAGTAAAAGGCCGCTGATTTACGTTGACAGGCATCACATTTTTCGGAATCCCCGTCACAATATACCTTCATTTTTTTATCCATATCATACGCTTCATATAGGTGCTGCAGATGCCTGCTTTTCAACATTTCCAAAACTGGCTTTAAATTTCTGTATTGATTCACACCTGCAACACAAATGAACGTATCCCCTGATAAATAGTGAGCTATCGTGCCTTTTAATGCGCCTTCTGTTAAATAGATCTGTTCTGCGTCCAGGTTTCCTATGACATGTACCGGACTTCCTGATGATACTCCATTTTTAAATTTCACACTGGAAAGCCAGATATACTTCCGTCCCTCCATTACCTGATCCAACCGAATCTGAAATCCTTGTATTTTTCCTTCCGGGGATTGAATTGGTATTAAAATCCCGGAATTTTTAGAACTAAAATTAATTGTCCATTTCCCATCTTGATCTTCATAAAATCCAGGCACGCCTTTTACCGTCTGTCCGGATTTCAACAGTTTCTGTACCATATTTTTAATTCCAAACAACGGTACACTACGATACCTCTGTATCTCGATCTGTTCTTCCGTCAGCCCTCTTTTTTTAAGATCCTCCTGGTGTTTATCATTTAAGGTCAATAAGGACAACATCTCCTGATATGTTCGGTCAATGACATCTGCATCTGCCAACTCGGCATTGAGAATTTCTACAGGTTCTTTTTTAGGAGCTACCTGATAATTTGTTCTGTACTCTCCCTTTCCCAGAGCTTCCCGAATTTGCCGATTTGCCTCTGCACTGGAAACGCCATGCAGTCTTCCGTATAATTCCAGCATTCCGCCGGAAGCATCACACCGATTACACCGGAACACATTTTTCTGAAGATTAACATTCATTTTTCCTTTTGTTTCTCCACAAAATGGACAGTTCACATCCATCGATGAAGAATTCTTATGCCGTACTCTAAGCTGCAGTAAATGTACAACATCTGTGATATCGTAGTTAAAGCCTGACATATCATACACTCTATGGCTCCTCCTTTCTTCCACAGCCAATAAAGGCTGTGGAAAGAATGATGATCACCGGCTATTTATTATGCTTTTGCAAGAATTACTCTGGCTGCTGCCGGTATAAAATGGTTCTGTCCGTGATACTGCTCTGCGAACCATTGCAAGCTGGAAGGACTTTCCATTGCAACCTGCCCCATAGTTTTTCCGCTAAATTTTCCTTTTCCTGTTATGGCAACTTGGATTGCCTGCTCATAACTCATCCATTTCACCAGTTCTTCCACCGGCATATTGGGAGCCAAAGATTGCGGCTTAGATGGCATCTGCTGCTGGTGAGGTATCTGCTGCATAGTTGGTGCAACACCACTTGCCGAACTCATTACCGGATTAGTCATCTGTCCACTCCCCGTTGCTCTGCTAATTGTATTTCCATTAGCTTGTGCTTCCTGGTAAAACTGCTCCATCATCTGCTGTCCTGGCATTGCTTGCGGCTGAAATGCTGGCATCGCCCCTGCCGGCTGATTCGGTGTCTGTTGCATTGCAGGTGCCGGATTTTGTGCCGGCATCGCAGCCTGCATCGAAGTTCCCTGATTTACAGGAATTCCTGCATCTACCTGCATGGGATCATTACCTTCCCCTACATCAGCAAATTGCAGACCATATCCCGCATCTGCCAAAGCTCGCCCAATCGCTGCTGTTTCTGCCATTTCAAGAAATTTATCTCCAAACTGTGTATCTGTTGTACGAAATTTCTGCGAAAAGGAATTGGCAATATAATTATTCTCCTGATCACACTTATCCAGATAAATCCTGGCTTCTACAACTGCCATATTTTCTGTAAAATGAACAATCCGGCTGATAATCTTGCCTGTAGGATTTACCAGACGGAACCACAGCTTCCGATATTTCACATCCAGATACCGTTGTTCCTCCTGCCCTTCATTAGAAATAACTCTGGCAAGTTCCAGAGGATAAAATCCTTCCACTTTATTCAGTTCTTCTACTGCTTTTGACTTGTTATATAATAATTCGCTCATTGCCTGCTCCTTTCTTTGGAACCGGCAGGACATCCCTTTATAAAGTAATAACCTGCCAATTCTCAACATTGAACTATTTTGCTATTTTTTTACACAGCCCGGTTGCAAATTGTTGTCGGGATCTGTCTATTACTCTGTGGCTGATACCGTTCACAATACTGTTGTATTTTTGCCGCCAGCATCGTCTTTCTGGTACCTATATCATCTGTATGAATTGCCTGACAAACAGCTTTCCATTCCCCAACAATATAAACACGCAGCTTCGCCCTGGTAATCCCTGTATAAAAAATATTCCGCTTCAGCATGGGATAAAAAGCTTTTAGCCACGGAATGATAACCACCTGGCACTCACTTCCCTGGCTTTTGTGTATGGTTATGGCATTTGCATGTTCCATCATCTCCACCTGCTCTGCCTCATACTTCACCCTACGTCCGTCTGTAAATACGATTTGAACTATTGGGTTGTTATCCTCATCTTCAGAAATCTGTACCAAAGTACCTAAATCTCCATTACTGGCAACTTCTGTATTCTTGTTTTGAAGGATTCGGTCACCTTCTCGGAATATCTCACCGCCAAGATGAAGCTCTCGTTTCCCGGATACAGGAGGATTTACATCATCCTGCAGACTGCGATTCAGTTCCAAGACACCGGCTGCACTTCGCACTTTGTATGGAGAAAGTATCTGTACCTGCTCCATACCATACACCTGAATTTCCTTGAGATAAATATTCTTAACAATTTGTGCTGCTGCATCTGCTCCTGAACATTCAATCATCTGGAAATCATCTCCCCATTGCAGATTTGTTTTTCCTTCGTTGATAAGCTGGGCATTTATGGGGATATTGCTGTCCTTCCCCTGACGATAAACCAGATTTAAAACAGTAACCGGTATTTTCCCACACAAAATAAGCTGCCGGAACACATCTCCTGCTCCTACAGAAGGAAGCTGGTGGACATCTCCGACCAAAAGCACTCTGGCTCCTGCTTTTACCTTGTAAAAAAATTCATAGGCAAGGTGCATATCTACCATAGATACCTCATCCACATTAATAAAATCTGCGGATAATTCATCTATAAGTGCTTCATAATCTCCGTCACCAAAAAGCCCCAGTGCCATGTGCATCGTAGTTGCATCCCCACTTCCGGTACTCTCTGCCATTCGCCTTGCGGCACGACCAGTCGGTGCCATCAGTTGGACTTTATTCCCGCATTTTTTCTGATAGATATACAAAATGACCTTTAAAACCGTTGTTTTACCGGTTCCAGGTCCTCCAGTAATAATGCTGATCGGGTTTGCAAAAACCATACGTACTGCTTCTTTCTGCTGTTCGGATAATGTTATGTTTAAATCTTTCTGTGCTTCCTCCAGTTCCTTTTCAATCGTAAGAGCTGGAATTCGCTCATACAATTTTCTTGCAATCATAGAAGCAGTGTCATCTTCTTCCTGATACTGTTTGGTAATGTAAATCCTATTTTCTTCTACTACGATACTGTCTTGCATAACCAGACGATAGATCACTTTTAAAATTTCTGTTTCTGTCACCGGCTGAAGATCCGGTTCTTTATTTAGAACTTTCAAGGCATCTTTCACCAGAATTTCCTGCTCCAGATACAAATGTCCGTTTTGCTTCATGGCTTCCCGCAACACATAACTGACACAGCCGGAAATACGCATAGGATCATTCGTTGCAGCACAACACTGCCTTGCAATGGCATCCACAGTGAGAAAACCAAAACCTTTAACAGTACAAAGGATATAAGGCTGCTTCCGAATGATTTCTACGGATTGATCCCGAAACTTCTGAAGAATCATATTTGCTTTTTTAGGAGTAACATGAAATGGTGATAAAAAGGTCATCAATTCCCGGAATACTTTATTTTTTCCAAAGGAATCCACAATGCGGTCCAGTTTTTGCTGAGATATCCCCTGAATTTTTAATAATTCCTGTGGATATTTTTCCATCACCTCTAAGGTATCCAGACCAAAACGATTGACAATCCGTTCTGCCGTTTTGGGACCAATTCCTTTTAAAGAACCACAAGAAAGGTATCCTAAGATACCTTCCCTTGTTCTAGGTACAACCTCTAAAAAAGTTTCCACCTTGTATTGTGTCCCATAGGAACTTGTTTCCCACTCGCCTTCCATCTCAATTTCGATCTCATCCGTAAGCGGAAGGTCATATCCTTTGGCAGTAAACGCAATGATTTTTTTCTCTGCCCAAAACTTATCCCTGGCAGAAAGAGGAACTTCCTGATCCAGTGTGGAAAATAATGCAACCGTATATCCGTTTTCCTCATTTTGAAAAATCTTACGTATATATTTGCACCTCATCGTCTATGTCCCTCCAGTTCTCTACTTTCATCAATTCCCCTGGTTTCATCTTGGAGTCATACCAATAAATATCCTTTCCTTTCGCAAATGCTGTCTGAATCTCGCTTCTCATTCCCTCGCTGATATGTGAACCACAAATGATCAATACTTCACATAAATCCAGCATCAAAACTCCAATCTGCATTGCAGTTTCCCGTTCTTCCGGGATACGGTCATCTAACATTAATGGAAGATGAGCATGTGAGGCAAAAGTACGGCAATGATACAGCCTTTTCATCTGCATGAGGTAAAATTTTGCCAGTTCCATATTATGCTGCACTCCCTCTGGAGTCGGGGCAGACAGTGGAGAACAGATATATGCCTTTTTTCCTTGTAACATTATGCAACCTCCTTTTTAATCCGGAAAATCCTGCTTTCTGTAGTGCTTGTATACTCTTCGTAGATATCCGGATGCTGATTTTTCAGTTTCTCCATATTTTCTTTTCCAATCTGGGTGCGTATCGTAGGATTATAAGTAATCCGGTAACGGAAACTCCCATCCTCAATCACTGCCTTACACCCTTGTCCAAGCAGCTCGACAAACGGTACACTCAATGCACGTTGTTCCGCTTCAATCTCCTTTTTTCTTTTTTCCAATTGGGATTTTTCTTCAGATAATTTAAGATATTTTTCAAGACTGCGTGATTCCAAGCTAGATATGCTGATTTCAGGAATTGATTTGTCTGCGTAACCCTTATATTTCCGGATACTAGCCAAAATGAGATCTGGCTTCCCGGAATATGGTGGTTCTATTTTCTTCTCCACATATTCTTCCCAGAAGTATTTCTCCTGGTCAATAAGTTCTTCTTCCTCCATTCTATCCCGTTCCAGGCACCGATAAACAAATTCATTTTCATTATTTCCATAAAGGCAGGCAATATATGCTTTATTCATATTCATGACTGCAAGATAATGACGAACCTGCAAAACATAGTTTTCAGGAATCCCATCATCTGCCCATTTGTCTTTTGCATTGTAATTGCAGGTCTTACATTCCAAAATTCCAATGCTTCCATCTGGGAAACGGATAAAGTAATCCACATCCGCCAACATAAACGGATATAGCGGATGCCGGAACATTTTTCGTACAGGGAAAACTTCAAGCCCCGTCTTCTTTGCAAAAATCATGGCAACCAAATCTTCCAGGCGGTGTCCCACTTCTTTCGCTACCCAGTTTTCTTCCTCTTCTTCGATTACTGGCGTAACACCAATTTTATCGAAATACAAATCCCTGATTGTCGCAAATGGGGATAAGCCCATGATTGCCGCTGCATCGCTTCCTCCAATACCAAGACGCCGGTAATCCAACCACTCTTCTCGGCTCAAATCTGCTGTATCAACAAGAACTTCCGGCTGATAATTTAATGCTGTATTCATCTCATTTCCTCCTTATAATTTAATCGTTCCATATACATCAAACCCTTTCCAGTCAAAGACCAGTGTTTTTGCAATGTCTTCTTCCAATTTTAAAATCCGTGGTGCAGAAAACCCTTCACAAGCAGCAAAGAAAGCAGCTTCGTGCATGGCAAAATAAAGGTCATGAGCGGTACATGGTTCTTCTCCATATTGTCCCACAAAAAGATCTACTACTTCATTTCGGATTTTCTGATTGATTTTAAGTTCCTTCATAATCAGATGCAGGCAGTTTACAGGGTTTTGGATATCTATATCCATCAAACCAACAATTCCTTTAACTGCTTCCTGATAACGGGAAAAAATTTTGTCCAGATTATTCCGGAAATCCTGTAAGGTCGCCCCTCTATCATGGGACAGTTTGATAGGACTTCCCAGGTTAATGACACGGTTACTGGTTTGCGAGAGCATCATGGGATACAGATTCACACCACTTACTGCTACATCAGAAGTAGTCAGGCGCAGTGCAGGAGCTAGGCTCTTATCCTCAATTCCATGATCTTCCAAAGCCTGGTGATAAGTATCCAAAAGTTCCTGATTTCCTCCTAAAGTCCACATAGCAGACACAATGGAATGGTCAAAACTTCCAGAACCCTCCAGATAAGTACTTCCCTTAAAATGTGCTTTCAGATAATCACTTGTCATATTGAAGATTGTCTGCATATCCAGTACACAGTAATCATGATCATCTCCGCCGTGTACTGCAGATACTTTTCCGTCTGCTACCTTGATCAAAGCATCTCCTTTCGCTACCTGAAGACAGTAGTTTACTACCTTTGCATAAGTAGCTTTCTCCAGTTTCTTTAATCCTGTTCCATTAATGCCGGCTCTTTTCAAAATTGTATGGATAGCACAGTCACGAACCGGATAAAAATCCTTGTTCACTTTTAATACCAACTGGGTATTCTTTTCTGTGTCCTCTACGATTCCTTCCAGTTCTTTTTCACAGGCTTCTTCAATGGTTTCTGCCTCCTTTTCCAACGGAACCAGTTTTAGCATCCTGGTCGGCTTACGAATCCACTTGGACTGCTTTGCCCTCTCAGCCAGAAATTCCAGCATCTCTGTTGTGCTTGCAAATGTAGTACGAAACCCATCTGCGTAAATTTTTGTTTCATTCATTTGTGTGTACCACCTTTCTTAAAAATTTTTATCCATAAACAGCCGTAGCTGATTGTGGCAATTCCACCTTCTATTTGAACATAAAAAAAGAATGAAAAGAGAAGTATTTCTTCCCTGTCCATTCTCGTATCCCTGGTAATATTACCAAAAAACAAAAGTGTCGCTACTGCCTCATAAGGACAGATAGTGACACTTTATACAATCATAAACAACTTATGCGGAACAAGCAGTTTTACTGCTATCCCTGAGTCTTCGGATTTATACAAATCCAAAACTCCCCCTATGGGTAGGCATAAAATTAACTATAGCAGTATAGTAGCACATGATATGGTATATGTCAATCTTGATACACAATATATTGTGTATTTTAAAATACTATATTTGGGCCATATAATTTCTTCAAAAATATTGCAATATCTATATCCACTTCTTCCCTTTTTCAACTCAATAGAAAATTTTTTCAATAAAAATACATATTCTGTTCAATCTCAAAAAATCTCAGTTAATTATTTAATGAAATTGTTAAGACAAAACCAAGTCTTACGCCTCTGTACCTTGACAACTTCATAGACTTCCGAGGAATGTATATAGGCGCTGTAGATAGTGTGCATAAATGCTCACCTGCAGCTTGATGCTTACATAGTAACACCTTCTACGTGCATGGAACAGGGCATAGGAAACGGTTTCTTGGAAGATAATTCAAAATAATATAATACTGGAGGGATATTTTGAAAAAAAATGAACTTACGTATTCTGATGTGTTTAAAGACTATCCAGATGTAGTGACCGTCGAACAGATGAGTGAAATGCTGGATATCAGCACAAAAACCGCCTACAAACTCTTAAATGAAAACTGTATCAAGCATTTTAAAATAGGTCGGATCTTTAAAATTCCTAAATACAATATTCTTATTTATTTAGGCTTAGTTGACACTCAAGAAAAAAAATAACATTATACTGCCATTTTTATGCCACTATGCTATAATAAGCATGCTAGTTAGGTGTAAATTTGACTGTTACCTCAAAGGAGGTCAAATTTAAAATGGTAGCAGGACATCTACGTGAACAAAACGGTATCTATCAAATGATACTAAGCTATAAAGACAAAAGTAAGAAACGAAAAACAAAATCTATCAGCACACACTTACCCGTTAAGGGAAATAAAAAACGTGCTGAAGCGATGCTGTATATTGCCAGAAAGGAATTCGTTCCCACACTATGGGATGGCGATACCTTACTCTGGGACTATCTAACAGACTGGATTGATTATTGTAATTATACACCAGAACAATACGCATTTCATAAAAGAATACTGAAACTGTATATTGTTCCTTATTTTCAAGAAACTGCAATTACAATCGCAAGTTTAAATGTGAGGGACTTGGAACAATTTTATAAGTTTGTTCGTTCAAAGCCACTTTCTTCTAAAGAAGATTCTCTAAACAGAGTATTAGAAACATGCCATTCAATAATCTCACTAGGAATTGATCATGCAATTTTATCGAACTGGGCTCAAATCAATCCTTGCAAAAAAATTGATCCTATTTCAGGTAGAATAAAAAAGCTCTTTTCAGATTTTATTTTAGAATGGCTGGAAATAATGAAATCCAGCGTAGAAGAGACAACCTTCTCTGGATACTCTTCCGGTATAAAACAACGAATTGCTCCCTATTTTGCTGAAAAAGAATATACATTACAAGATCTGGAAGCAAATCCAATTTATATTCAGGATTATTACCAATATGAATTAACGGTAAAACATCTAACAACTAATACCATAATTCACCGTCATGCGAATATACGAAAATGTCTACAATATGCCGTTCAAATTGGCTTGATAGATTCTAATCCAGCTGATCGGATTGAACGTCCACAAAAAAATGAGTATTCGCCAAAATATTATGACTCACATGAATTAGAATTGTTGTTTAGAGCATTCAAAAATGATCCTTTAGAAATTCCTGTCCTTCTAGCAGCTTTGTATGGTATGCGTAGAAGCGAAGTCGTTGGTCTAAAATGGAACGCAATTGATTTCGAACAAAAAACAATTACGATTAAACATGTTGTAACAGATGCATACATAAATGGACATGTAAAACGTGTCATAAAAGACAAGGCTAAAAATAAATCAAGCACAAGAGTTTATCCGCTCTTACCGCCATTGGAAGTTGCTCTACTGCAACTAAAAGAAAAACAAGAGCAAGAGCAAATAATTTGTGGTAATGCCTATTCTCTTAATTATTTGGATTATGTGAATAGGACCCCGATTGGCGAACTCATAAAACCTGGATATATATCACAACACTTTATATTAGTCTTGGAGAAAAATGCTTTGAAACGAATTCGCTTTCATGATTTAAGGCATACATGTGCTAGCTTGTTATATGCAAAAGAAATCGATCTCAAATCAATACAAGCATGGTTAGGACACAGTTCCATCAGTACAACGGCAAATATTTATACGCATTTTGACTACAACAAGAAAGTACAATCAGCAAACGCAATATTATCTACATTTTCCAATTATTTACAGGAGGGATGTATGACCAATTTAGGAGGGATGTAACATAGAAAAAATATTAAGAAGAAATTTTAAAGAAAAAGAAAAATGACTTAAACCTATAATTTAAGCCATCCATTGAAATGCCGCAGACCGGAATCGAACCGGTACGGGTATCACTACCCACGGGATTTTAAG